>Ga0181535_10001062_pt1 | contig 37223 bp, 26 predicted proteins | sample PEATcosm2014_Bin_44_FD_119774 | JGI IMG/M metagenome (GOLD analysis project Ga0181535, IMG submission 119774) | Peatland microbial communities from MTU Mesocosm Facility, Houghton, MI, USA - PEATcosm2014_Bin17_30_metaG | ecosystem: Environmental > Terrestrial > Soil > Wetlands > Peat | place... | reverse complement strand
GTTCCTACATAAATTGTTGTACCTATAGCCGCAAAACAATTTATATTTTGTGTAAAATCAGGGTCTTTTTGCTTCCATGTTATTCCATTATCTGTAGAAACGGAAATACTTCCGCCAAATGCATGTCCTACACCCGCATAAAGATTTATTCCTTCAATAAAAAATGTAACTGAAGGGATTGGATAAGAGTAAGAATGCAGATTAATAGTGTTGCTTGGGGGATTGTATTGTAATCTCCAACTTTGACCTTTATCAGTGGAGACAAAAATGTAAGCCCCGAAAGAACCACCCCCCGCGATAATATTGTCACCTTTAACCACTATACTTGTTACACCAACATTATTCAATCCAAGATTTATCCAGGTTGTATCACTGAATGCAAGTGGCGATAGAGAGTTTTCTTTACAGCCAAATTGAGAAAACAAAAACATCATAATAATAATTTGAATGGAATTCCGGTATATTTTTCTATTAGATTGCCTGCATATGATTTTAATTAAAGAATTTATCAAACTATATAATGGCTTTATTAATTTAGACTGATTAATACTATATTTTTTTGGAATAATATTTCATTTCTCAGCACCTTATTAAAATGAATAAACAGATCCTATCAGAATAGTATTCTGATTGTTTTTTGTATAATTTCCCAAATTGTCTTCAAAAGCATAATTAAGGTTGGACCAATCCATTCTGTACTCGAGGCGTGTAACTAAACTGCCCCCGAATTTATATTCATATGTAAGCGTAATTTCTTTAAGAGCTTGTGCTGTTCCTGTAGTAAAACCATCCTGGTCATAATAATATTCGCCTCTTGCCCCGATCGCTGAAATGTTATTAATATTATATTTAGCTGTTAATGCAGCGCCATTCCAGCTTGCATAACCAACCGGGCTATTGGATTCCTGTCCATAGTCTGCATTCAGAGTTATAAATAAAGCATCCGTTGCCTGGAGATTGAAAATAGAATCAAATACATATCTTTTATAAATGGCATCAGGCTCTTCTGCGCCTCCAATAAAATTCTCCGTAAATGAAAATACCGATGAAGGCGTCCATACTATTTGCGCCCCCAGAGTTTTATCAGTGTTATTATCAATTGCATTATTCCAGCCGTTATAAATATAAAGTGTGGAACTGAATTCCGGGCTGAATGTATATGCTGCCGAAGCCCCCATATGCCAAAGCGGAATGGCATAGGTAAATAAGAATGAACGGCTGTAATTAATATTCGAGATTGACTCAATAGTTTCACCGCCCATATGGGTTACCATTTTACCGGCATTTATTGTTAGCCCGCTTCCAATAGGTATTACGGCAGTAAGGTATGCCTGCTCAACATTCTTCAGGGATTGTTCAGCAGTTATATTTGCAGAGCTGTTAACAACGTCCATGGTTTCTCCGTAAGCCAGGTCAATACGGAAACCGACCGGGCTTGCAGCTTTTTGAATAACAACCTTAGCTTCATTAAGGTTAAACTGGTTCTCATTAACATCGAATGCCCTGTAACCATTCGTGCGGCTTAAAGGGTTGTTAAAGTTTTCATTGAAATTAACATCCACAAGCCCTGAAATAGAAATTGGATTAGAAGGCGCCGTTGTATCCTTTGTTTGGGAAAACAGTAATGTTGGACTGAACAATATCATAATTATAAAAGTTGAAATATTTTTAACAAAACTACTATTTGAATAATTCATCTTGTTTCCTCTTATTTATGAAGCTATTATTTTATATACACAGCTTTGATTGATTTCAATTAAATTATGAATAATTATTTTATTCGGATAAGGTACAAACTTTTTTTTTTGACAATGCACAGTACAAAATGATTCCCAACATTTGCAAAATGATTATAGATTAATTTTTATGTCTATTTAACCCGGAAACTTATAAAGCCGGCAAGTTGAAATTATAATAAAAACCAAGACTTAAAAAGTCAGTTTGAAGTATGTATAATCGTTGGGATAATACGGCAATTCTTAATATTCCTACATCAGACTAAGATTAAATTGAATATATAAACCATTTAACATAAATGAATCGGTAAAAACACGTAGAAATACCTACGTGTTTTTACGTAGTAATATATAGTACAAGATTAAAATGTCACAATATTGTTCCTTTTTTAAAGATTTGGTTAGTTGTACATTATTCACACATTAGTTTATTAGTAAGGTAATCAGAGCACACGTCGGAAAAGATCATTTAATCAATTCCGCGGATGAATTCGGTTTCGATGGGATTATAACAGGGTAGAAATGCATACCGTGTTATTATTATGTACACATTAAAGAATAAAATTAGTAACTAAAAATTATACTTTAGTCCGGAATAATAAAATCCATTTCTGTTTTTTCAAGATCTACTCTTACAAGTTTAACTCTGATCTTGTCCCCCAGGCGGAATTGTTTCCTGGTAGCCCTGCCAATAAAAGCGTGTTTTTTTTCATCGTAATAATAATAATCGCCTTCAAGGTCGCGTAATTTTATCAGACCTTCAGCTAAAATATCAAGAATTTTAACAAAAATTCCGAAATGAGCTAATCCCGAAATAATAGCGTCAAATTCTTCACCCAAATGATTTTTTAAATATTCAGTTTGTTTTTGCTTAACCGAAAGCCTTTCAGCATCAGTAGCAGTCCGTTCGGTTTCGGAGATATGATCGCATATAGAATTTAATTCCGGCGCTGCATAATTTCTTTGTTTTTCATAATGCAAATAATTACTTAGTAGCCTGTGAACAATCAGGTCGGAATACCTTCTGATTGGTGATGTAAAATGTGTATAATATTTAAAACCAAGGCCGTAATGCCCGATGTTATTTACTGAATAGACTGCTTTGGCCATAGAACGGATTGCAAGTTCATTTATTAAAGATTCCTCATCAGTTCCTTTTGCTTTTTGAATTATACTCTGGACATTATTTAATTTACTTTTCTGAGATGTACCCCCGGTTAGTGAGTAAGGGTCAATTGAATAACCAAGAGATTTAACAAATTTAGCAAATTCACTAATTTTCTCAGGATCAGGTAAATCATGGATACGGTAGACAAATGGCTTCACAACGCCGCTCTCCGGTGCGCCAATATGTTTTGCAGTCAATTTATTAGCCAGGAGCATAAACTCCTCAACCAGCATATTGCTTTCTTTTATCTCCTTTTTAATTATTCTGACCGGTTTATCATTTGAATCTAACTCAAATTTTACTTCAGACGTGAAAAATTCAATGCCCCCTTCTTTGAGCCGTTTTTTTCTAAGTGTCCCGGCTAATTTATTCAGCAATAATATTTCTTTTTTAAATCCGTTCTCACCACCCTCTATTATTTCCTGAACTTCATCATAATTAAAGCGGTGTTTACTGTTAATTACGGTCTTTTTTATTTCGAAGCCTGTAATTTTGCAGCGCGGCGTCAATTCAACTATTACAGAATAAGTAAGCCTGTCTTCGCCGGGAACTAATGAGCAAATATTATTGGATAATTTTTCGGGCAGCATAGGAATCACTTTTCCAACAAGGTAAATACTATTCCCCCGTTTTAAAGCCTGTTTATCAATTTCGGAATCGGCTTTTATATAGTGACCAACATCAGCTATATGAATCCCGACAGAATAATTACCGTTTTCAAGTTCCTCAATAGATAAAGCGTCGTCAAAATCTTTCGCATCTTCGGGGTCTATTGTAAAGACTATATTATTTCTATAATCTTTTCTACCCTTTAAATCATTTGGTGATATTTTTAGTTCAATTTGTTCAGCTTCCTCCAAAACAGCGGCAGGAAATTTATAAGGAAGATTTAATTCCCTGACAATAGATTCTACTTCGGGGTTATAGGAACCTTTTTTACCAAGTACTTCAATTACTTTTCCTTCAGGATTTAATACAGGGTTATCCCATTCAATGTTACCTATAACAACTTTGTCGCCTTCTTTTGCGCTGTTTAGATTTTCTTTATCAATATAGATGTCGCGGTGAATACCTTTATCATCAGGTTCAACGATATAAAATGATTTAGATTTTTTAACTGTGCCAACAATTTCTTCCCTTTTTCTTTTTATTATGCCGATAATCTGTCCTTCAATATTTTTACCTTTTTGTTTTGCGGCAAGCACAACTTCAACAGTATCCCCGTTAAAAGCGGTGCCCATATTACGGGCGGCAATAAAGATGTCCTTCATGCGGGGATTTTTATGCACAACAAAACCATAGCCGCCGTTAACAATTTGGAGAGTACCGGTTATTTTATTGGTAAGAGGTAATTGATTAAGCCTGTAATTTTTTCCTGATTTACTTAAAAATTTTTCTTCGTACAGGTCAAAGAGGACAGATTTAAGCGAGCTATATTCGTGATCATTATTTAAATTTATTTTTTTGGCAATTTCTTTACTTTTGAAATCCCTGCCGGGATTCTTCTTAAAAAACGCTATTATCTTTTTTTTCATTAAAATTCAAACCTATATTTTAATCCGAGTTCGTCTAACATTTCATTCGAATTTGAAGTTTGCTCCAAAGCCTCTTTTCTTTCAACCCTGATTAAAAAATTCTTAAAGACAGGATACTGAATCTTAACATTCGCCTGGCTTAAATCCTGGAAAACATCGGTAGGACCGCCAATAGAATATTCAAAATTATTCACTTTCCCTATTAAATTGAATTTAGTAGTCTGCCCGACGTTTCTTAACTCAACACCTCTTACAGCATCGCCTAAATATTGGTTAGCAAACCCGCTGAGAAGGGAGCCTGCAAAAGAAGTTGCAGTACTGGCAGCAGTGCTTGCGCCAACAACCTGTGACTTCTGCTGTTGCGAAAGATCTGAAGCAAAGTTCCCAAACAAGATAAATCCCATGGCATCATTTAAATTTTTGGAGTCATCCTGTTTATTATTTTCGATATTATCCGAACCTATATAAACACCTATATTATTTTTATCCTTCATGAAATTCTGAAATAGATTTTTTAGCGGACCGATTAATTTTATTTTCACAGCGACCATTTCTTCTTTAATATCACCTTCAGGGGGCTGATAATAATTCTTATATGTTGCGACAACATTTAAATAGGGATTATTTAATTCATTTTCAAACCGGATTGTACCTGCAGCTCCCAATGTCTTTAAAAAAACTAAAGTTGAGCCTTCTAAGAGATTTAACTCTCCTTTTGCAGAGGTTTTACCGCCAATGTTATCGTATTCAATATTTCCTTTTATTCTTGCGGTCAGGTTTTGATTTAATTCACTGTTTAATGCGAACTTTAGTACTGCTTCATTTTGGAAACGTGCACTTATACTGTAATCTATCGCTAATTTTGAGTTTTCCTGCCCGTTATTATCTTTTGTACTATTTTCCTTAATCATACTGATAAATTGCTCAATGTCCTGCTCCTTAACAGAAGCTTTTGAAGTATCTTCAGCGAATCTATATATAATATTTTCCGCATTATCCTGATAACCTGTTTGTTCCAACGGAAAAATGAGATTTGCTTGTTTGATAATAACCGGGGCGATTATAGAATATTTTTTAAAATCTGTGCTGATCCGAATACTACTGTCCGATTGAATTACAAGATCTCCATAGACGGATGGAGTTGCTGCTTTTGAATCATTACTTAAAACTTTCAGAGTCCCTGTTAAATTAATTTTAGCCGAAGCCGGTGAAAATTTATTCAGCAAAGCACTTCCGCTTCCCGTCATTGAACCGCCGCCGATAGTCCCGGCAGGGTTAGATATAAGAAGACTATCAACATTTATAACATTATCATTAACTGAAAGCTTAACCCCGGCTTTATATTCAAGATTATTTGCTTCCAGAATAAAATCGCCACTATTAAATACTATTATGCCCGAAAGATCAGGATTATCGAAAGTGCCGGTAAGAATTAAACTACTGGTTAAGACCCCTTTAATTTTCCTGATCTCCGGCAAAGAGTTTTCCAAAGGGCTTACATCAATTTTTGCAGATGTTAACGCCAATTTAATTTGTTTAGACTTTATTAATCTTTCTTCCACACCGGTTAATGCCAGATCAACCGGGATAGTCCCATTTAACAAAAGAGACGGGGCATTATCGTTCAATGTTGAATCCACGAGCCGGACATTAACGGATAAGTTTTGATCTGAATAATTTAATTTTCCAATCATGTTACCAAACGTTCTGTTTTTAAACGAGAGATTGTCCAGGCGGGTATTAATAACAAAAACGGGATCTGAATAATTTCCTGTTATTTCAGCATTAATGTTAATATTTGCACTTAAAGAAGTGTCGGATGAAAGATTAAATAATTTTACTACTAAATCATTCCCGCTAATATTTTTCATATTGAGTTTTAAGTCCTGGCTGCCGTAACGTGACAAGTTACCTTTTATTTCTATTTCTCCGCCGTTCCTTATAAAATCAACATTGTCTATATTTATTTTATCTTTGGAATAATTCAGCCTGATATTGCCTTTATTAACCAGGTTAAATTTGTTATATGCATACACAAGTGTATCTAAATTCAGATTAATACTGCCGTCGAAAAGGTCTGCTTTACCCAGGATTTTTACAGTTGAATGATCTTCCAAAATACCCGACAGGTAAATATCCGCCGATTCGTTTTGTAATTTTAACTTAAGAATTACATTTTTAATATCGCTGCCAACAAATATCCTATCCGATCTTAAATAAAGATTTGCCAGAACATTTTTCAGTGAAGTTGAATCAACATTATTATTAAGCTTGAGATCCAGCCCAAAATTGGATAAAAAGAATACATCATTTGCATTCCAATACTTTAAATAATTTAAATTAGTTTTAAATGCAACGGAAATATTATCTCCATCATTCTTAAACTCGCCGCCCAAATCCCCGTCAATATTAAATTGAGTTTTACCCAGAAAAAGCGAAAGAAGATTAAAGTTTTTAAACTTTAAATTATATTTTATATCCATAGACTGCGGGAAATGAGGCTCTGATATTTTCTTTTTTGAAGTTTGTACTGCAATCCCGGTATTCACCTGTTTGTTGAAAACAGAATCCGGATAAAGAATGTTATCCATTTTATCCTGTACCTCATTTGAAATTAAACCGGCCTCTTTACTTACCAGGTTTATGGCTTTATTAATCGAAAATTTGCCGGAAATAGAAATATCGGCGGGATTTGAAATAAAGTTTATAACTCTTTCCCCCTCCCCGGCATTGTGTATATCGACAATAACGCCCATACTATCTATAGGTACATTATGAACTACTGAATTATTTAGTTTAAAAGTAAGGTACAAATTCAGATTTTCAGGATTAAAATGATCTCCGCTCCCTTTAAAATTAAAATTCAAATCACTATTCAGAGAAGTATCATTTGTAAAAGCTGAAAGGTTTAAGCATTTAACATCGCCTGTCAGATGAAATGCAGGTTTTTCCTTGTCTAAAAAACTAAATAAGCCGCCAATTACTGCAGAGGTGGAATCTGATTTCAGCAACAGTTTGCAAGTTATATTACTGTTATTAGCCTCGGCATTAAATTTTAAAGAATCTACAATATTACTTCCGCCAATTGAACCGTTGCCTGTTATTCTTAAAATTGCATTCAGCCTGTCAGCAGAAACACCGCTTCCTTTTATCATACCCCTGGCATTAAGATTTGAAGTAATCCCCGTAAGCGGAGAGATATCCAGGTTTTTAGAAAAAAAATCTACATCATACTGCATGTCTTCTTTTCTTAAATCAAGAGTCCCTTTTACGCCGGCACTACCCCGCTGCGTTCTGAATATAGCAGTAGTTTTAAAATTAAGCGGGTTACCGGAATATTGCAATGTATCAAATTTAACAATGCCATAATCATGATAGACCGGCAATCCAAAAGAAGGCATAAGTTTATCAGCATCGGATTCTCTTATTCTGCTATTTATAAAGTCTGCGGAGATAAACATTTTATCCGAATGCAGAACATCCTGTATTCTTCCTTTTAATGCGAGGTGTGTATCCAGATAATTCAACTCTATGCGATTATAGGTTAAATTTTTTAACGTCCCGGCAGCTTCCAATTCTACCGAAGCTGTTCCTTTCAGGAAATCAACATCCTTAATAAAAGAAGAAAGATCATTAAAATTAAATTTGGATGCTTTAAGGTTAACATTAAAATCTGTTTTCTCTATTTGTGCAAATGCCGTACTGTCGAAAAGATTAAATTTATTAACCTTTGCTTTAAGAATTAAATCAGAACTCCCGGTAAGGATTTCAAGGTTGTTAATATAAACCCCGGCTGTATCAATATAAAACCCGCCCGATAAATCTTTAAGCTTAAAATTTTTCATATTTGGAGCAAATGAAAAACTATTTATTTGAACTTCATACTCATTATTACCAATATCTGCAGAAGCAGTTAATGAAAGGTTTAAATCTTTAACAGAAAGATCGTGTAAGTTAAAATTGTCATAAATTACGCTACTATTAACATTATTATATTTTCTCATAGCAAAACTAACATTAGTCAGTTTTACATCCGGAGCGATGATTTTAAATGGGAACTTTGAGTGCACGGAATCTTTAGGAGTGGAAGGGAACAACCTTGATATATTTAATGAGCCGGTACTATCTGCGACAAATGCAATTTTAGCATCTGCTATTTCAAATTTCCTTATATATATTCTTTTTAAAAACATTTGAAGAGGACTTGTTTTAACTTCAATAATACCGGCATTTAATAATGTATCGCTGCCCATATTAACTATTGTGTTCCTTAAAACAATTGAAGTAAATATAGTGCCGTCAATTTTGCCGATGTCAACATGCCCGTTCAATTCCTTGTTTGCGATTGTTACTACCTCATCGCGAAGGAAATTTCTAAATGTTGAGGTTTGACTAAATCCAAGAAAAACAAGGAAAATAATTAATAATACAATACCGGTGTATAAGAATACATTAACAATCTTTTGAAGCAGAGTGCGTTTCTTTATTATTTTATCTTTATTTATTGACAAGAAGTTTTTTAACGGAATATTATTAAACTATGATTATAAATTATAATGCCGGCACCAAGCAATGTTTAGTTGAAAATTGATAATCCTGAGACTTGAAATACTTTATAATGCATTCTATAGTACAAGGGCAAAGAGACACCATATCAAAGGCCATAAATTAGATTAATAATTTTATTTCCCGAATTTAATCAAGATAGAATCAATAATCTTTGATGTGGACTGATTATTGACGAATTTGATTGTTTTCACAACCCCTCCGTTAGCTTCAACCACATCTCTTCCGACAATATTATCAATTGTCCAGTCAGCACCTTTTACCAGGATATCAGGAATGAGCTGCCCGATCAAATTAGCGGGAGTATCCTCCTCAAATATAGTCACATAATCCACAGGTTTTAAATTTGAAATCAAAAATGCCCTTTCAGCTTCGAGAAGTATTGGTCTCTTATCCCCTTTTAATCTTTTTACCGAGGCATCACTATTTAACCCGACTATTAGTACATCCCCCAGTTCTTTAGCTTTAGAAAGATAATCAACATGGCCCGCGTGAATAAGGTCGAAACAGCCGTTAGTGAAAACAACTTTCTTTTTTTCTTTTTTGTAGTTCTGACGAATTGCTTTTAATTCATCAAGAGATTTAACTTCACTCATTTGATTTCCTTCGAGACGGCATTAAAAAGTTTGTCAAGTGCAATAGGAACGATACCCATTTCCTCACACACTAAACCACCCGCATAATTAGCAAGGTAGCAGGCTTCATAAATATCAGCGCCGGCGGCGATTGCCATAGTAAGGGTTGAAATTACAGTATCTCCGGCGCCGGAGACGTCTGCAACTTTACGTGCTTTTGTCGGCATCCGCTTTTCTTTTTGTCCGCTTTTAAACACCGCAATACCGCCTTCGCCTAATGTTAAAAGTACATTTTTAGCTTTCAGCTTTTCGAGAAGTTTTTTTCCGGCTTTAGAAATATCTTCATCACTTTTAATTTTAACACCCAGGATATCTTCGGCCTCCTTCCTGTTCGGCTTGAAAACATCAACATATTTAAATAAAAAGAAATTATTAAACTTGGGATCAACGGTTACAAGCACTTTATATTTTTTAGCAAGAGATATCACTTTTCCGATTAAAGAAGGAGTAAGAACGCCTTTGTTATAATCCTGTAAGATAATCCCATCAAGAGATTTTATATTTTCCTCAACATAGGCAATTAATTTATTTTGGATTTCGCGGTTGATATAGCTCTTGCTCTCCCTGTCTATTCTAACCAGATGCTGATGATCCGCTATCACTCTTGTTTTGGCCGTTGTAGGTCTCGACTCATCAACAATAATTCCGTCAATTTTTATTCCCGCTTCATTAAGAAGTGATGAAAATATTGTACCGAAAACATCATGCCCAATAATTCCAACGGGAAACGGGATGCCTCCAAGAGTAGAAATATTAAATATGACATTAGCAGCACCGCCAAACCTGTAAAATTCATTTTCCACTTCAACAACCGGCACAGGAGCTTCGGGAGAAATTCTTTTTACATCACCACGGAAATAGCAGTCAAGCATCATATCACCAATTACCGCAATTTTCAGTCCTTTAAAACGTGATTTAAGAGTATTAAGTCTTTTAGCTGAAAGAGTTACCATTATTATTCCTTGTAAAAAAACAATGCAAAGATAATTATAAAATTAATCGGGAGAAAGGTTATTGACACGTAGAATATTTTCGAAGGTTAATAAAAGCTGCTAAACAGCTATTTTGTATTCTTTCATTTAACTTTTCAATAGCGGAGTGATTTGTTTTAGTTAATAGTACAGAATAATACTAAATTCTTCGATAAATCTACTTCCTGATTTTCTTTTTTACTTTAGGCATTTCCGGTTTTGGCTGTTCCTTTTTTACAAGAGTCCATTTAGCCAATGGATTTTCAATTACAATCTTACTTAGCCCATTGTCCGTTCCAAGCCACATATTTGAGCCGTCAAAACAATTACAAACAATTTTTGAAGAATTAAGATTTATTTCATTAAGGTCGACAGTTGTAACTTTTCTTGTAATTCTGTCAACCAGGACCAGACCCCGTCCATAATCTTTTTTTTCTTGTTTATCGAAAGAATAGACCCCGACCCATATTTTATTTCCGGTTCTGGCCATGCAATAAATCCCATCAGCCGGAAGGCCGTCTATATGTGATATTTTTCCCCACCTTTTATGTCTATCGTAGCAATATATTCCGCCGACATTAAAATTCGGATCTTTTAATGTAATAAATTCATCCGTGCCGAACCATATATTTTCCGGTTCAAATAGAATATCTGTGAGTGAAACGGCATCACCCTCATTAAGAAATCCCCCGTCCTTATTATTGATAAACTGCCAGGCATTTCTATCTTCCATGCTCATTTTTTTACGGTATTTAAATACGCCGGATTCCGTACCAAACCATATGAGGCTGTCACCGTCAAGTTTAATAACTTTAATAGTATTTGTTTTAGCATCATTGTTCTGAGTAAGCATCCGGTCAGAATATCTTTGCTTTTGAACATCCAACAAGGTTAAATTCTGGAATCTGCCAATCCATAATATATTTTGTGCAGGGTCATAACAAAGGGAACGAATCCAATTTCCCATTTCGCCGCCCATAGCGAATTTTCTTTTACGCCATTGGTCTTTTTTAATTTCCAGAGTATAAAGGCCATCCACAGCGCCGGCCCAGACATAATCTTTACTTACGGCTAATGAGTAAAAAAAATCGTTTTCTATATTGCCTTTTTTTGTTGAGTATTCGGTCCACTGATCATCGTTTACCGAATACTTAAAAATACCTTTTCCATAAGTAGATACCCAAATATTTCCACCCTCATTAATTATTTCAGTTATAGATACCCCGTCTAAATATTTTGTTGAGTTTATTTGCGGTAATGTATATGGGAAATAAAGAAAAAATAATATTGGAATAAGCAGAAGTGATTTTTTCATAGATATTCAGGATTTCATAAACGGACAGATAAAATATCCATTAGTAGCTTTCTTCTTCAGAAGGGAAATTAGCAGATTTAACATCCCCGATATATTTTTTCACTGCTTCGGAAATTAATTCAGCCTGATTAGAATAATACCTTACAAACCTTGGATGAAAATCCACATTAAGGCCCAACATATCCGGAGTAACAAGGACCTGACCATCACAGTGTACGCCGGCACCAATCCCGATAGTAGGAATTTTAATCTGTTCAGTAATTTTTTTTGCTAATAATGCAGGAATTTTTTCAATAACAACTGCATAAGCGCCTGCTTCTTCAACCGCTTTTGCATCCATCAAAATATCGTTTGCTTCTTTTTCATTTTTTCCACGCTCCCTGTAACTTCCAAATTGCCTGATACTCTGAGGAGTTAAGCCGATATGTCCCATGACAGGAATACCGGCGTCAGTAATCTTTTTAATTGTTTCAGCAACTCTGACACCGCCTTCAAGTTTAACTGCTCCTGCAGAAGTTTCTTTCATAATTCTGCCTGCATTTCTGAAACCTTCATCAGGGCTCAACTGGTAAGACATAAATGGTAAATCTACGACAAGCATGGCCCTGTTTATTGCCCGGGCAACCGCTTTTGCATGATAGATCATTTCATCCATAGTAACGGGCAGTGTAGTCTCAATTCCCTGGAATACATTTGCCAGTGAATCACCCACTAATATTATATCAATACCGGCTTCATCAAGAATTTTAGCAGTTATAAAATCGTAAGCAGTCAGAACTGATATTTTTATACCCTTCTTCTTCAGGAGTTCAAGTGTTTTTGTAGTTACTCTTTTAATTATTTGTTCAGTGCTCATATTATTTCAATTTCATTTATTTAAAATTATTTTATACTATTTATATCAACATGTTCAAAGAGTTCATCATCCTTTAATTCAATAAGATTCGAGTTAAAATAAGATTCGAAACCGCGTGCAACACATTGCGCCAAAAAGTCATAATTAACCTCCCGGCCCGTTATGGAAAATAAGTCGGCAGTATAATCAAGCAGTGATTTTACTTTGTCAAAATTTTCTGAATTAACAACCAGATAATCTACAATATTTTTATGAAATTCCCCGCACAAAATTGACCCATGTTGCAACAAAACATTGCCCAGTTTTCTTTGTGCGCTTCCTGCCAGTTTTCTGCCGTTAAATTTCAATTCGTTTTTTGCCGGGGCGGCAAAACATGCAGCGCTATATTCTTCTTGATAATATTTTCTAAAATCCGGCTGGGATTGCTCAAGATCAACAGATGAGAGCATATTATTATAAAGGGCAAGCCCTTCTGAAATAGCCTTGTTAATATCGGAAAAAATCATTTTTGAAGAAGAATCATGTTCAATGGGCATAACTACTGAATACGTTAATTCTTCAGAATGAAGAACAGCTCTTCCACCTGTAGGCCTTTTAACAACATCAATTTTGTCTTCTGCAGCTTTTTTTATGTTGATTGAATCAAAATTTTGATTGGCACCAAGAGAAATACAATAAGGTTTCCACCGGTATAACCTGAGCACAGCTTCACCAGGTTTATGGTTATCCGCAAGCAAAACATCAAAAGCCATGTTAAATTTTCCCGAATTGAAGCCGGTATTTATAAACCGCCAATTCATTTACCTATGAGACCTCTTTTGCTTCTGCTTAGAAAATCCAAAACATTTTTTACTAATAAATTATCCCCTAATTCATTTACAATTTTCTCTTTTGCCTGGGTAACATTCAATGACTTACTATAAATATAGCCATACGCTTTTTTCAAAGCTTCAATATCATCATGTGCGAAACCACGCCGGCGAAGGCCGACAAGATTAAGTCCTTTAAATTCCAAAGGTTCATTCGCAGCAAGAATATATGGCGGTACATCCTGTACAGCTCTAAATCCTCCGCCGATCATAGCATGCTGACCGACAATGCAAAACTGGTGAACCGGCGACATGCCGCCGATAATAACATAATCTTCAATTGTAACGTGGCCGGCAATTTGAACACCATTTGCGAGGATACAATTATTACCGATTTTACAATCGTGTGCAACATGTGAATAGGCCATAAGAAGGCAGTTACTACCGATCTGTGAAAATCCCGTATCTTTAGTTCCGCGGTGAAGTGCAACGAATTCTCTGATAACAGTATCGTCACCAATTATAAAAACCGATTCTTCGTTTGCGAATTTCAAGTCCTGCGGTACATTAGCAACAGAAGCAGACTGGTGAATACGGACACGGTTGCCTATTCTTGCGCCGTTATAAATTACTGCACCCGGGCCAATTATACAGTTATCTCCTATTACAACATTGTCTTCAATTATTGAATAGGGAAGAATGGTAACATTGTTACCAAGTTCAGCTTTACTGCTAACAATAGCAGTAGGATGAATAGTATTCATTTATTCCTTATTATACCCGGTTTTATTTTCTCTATCTACAATAGCAGCCGTAAATTCCGCTTCTGCCACAAGGTTATCATTAACAAAAGCTCTGCCGTACATTTTGACGACCTTGCTTTTTTTATTTGTCAATTCTACTTCAAGAAAAAGTTGATCGCCCGGCATTACCTGTTTTCTAAATTTTGCATTGTTTATCTGCATAAATAAAACAAGTTTTTCTTCCGGATCAGGGAAAGAATTTAAAAGAAGAATTCCGCCGGTTTGAGCTAAAGCTTCCAGAATAAGCACTCCGGGCATAATGGGCTGGCCGGGGAAATGCCCCTGGAAAAAAGGTTCATTAATAGTTACAGACTTTACTCCTATCACTTTTTTATCCAGTTCAAGATGAATAATTTTATCAACGAGCAGAAAAGGGAATCGGTGTGGAAGAATTCGTTCAATTGCACTTGTATCAAAGACAATTCCTTCTTTTTTCACAAACTGGAATTTCTTTACAAGCTTTTTTTGTTGATATAATTTTCTAATTTGTTTGGCAAATTCAACATTTGCCCTATGGCCCGGCCTGGCAGCTAAAATCTGCGCCTTTATAGGGGCACCGATCAAAGCCAAATCACCCAAAAGGTCAAGTAATTTATGCCTGGCGGGTTCATTTTTAAATCTTAGCTCTTTATTGTTCAAAATACCGTTGGTACCGAGAATAACTTTATCTTTTATACCCAGTTTTTTCCCTAGTTTATCCAGTTCATTTTCGTCAGGATTTCTATCAATAATAACAACCGCATTATCAATATCACCGCCCTTTATTAATCCTAAATCAGCAAGTTCTTCAACTTCGCTGAGGAAACAGAAGGTTCTTGCCGGAGCAAATTCCGAAATAAATTCTTTTTCGAGATCAAACAGCCCGGTATGCTGGCTTCCGAGCGCCGGATTTTGATAATCAACCATAACCGTTGCCCTATAATTATCCAGGGGGAGTGCAACAATATCAATTTGATTTTCTTCATTATGGTAGGTTACAGTTTGGTCAATAATTAAATAATCTTTTGGTGCATCCTGTTGAATAAAACCTGCTTTCAGAAGTTGTTCCACAAAAAGCGCGGAACTGCCATCACCAACAGGAGGTTCAATTCCGTCCAATTCAATTATAATATTATCAATTTGTAACCCAACAACGGCAGCAAGGACATGCTCAACAGTATAAACTTTTGCACCACCTATACCTAAAGTTGTTCCCCGCGATACATCAACTACATTATCGGCCGTGGCCGGTATTTCCGGGTTTCCTCCTAAATCTATTCTGACAAATCTAATACCGTAATTTTCTGGTGCGGGTTTGAATGTCATTGTACATGATGTGCCGGTATGCAGTCCAATTCCGGACATAGAAACAGGTTGTGCGATCGTTCTTTGTAATTCTAACATCTATTATTTATCCATTATTCTGAAATAAAAATTTAAATTTGCCGGAATTAGCGTGTCAAAATAGCAAGATGAGTTTTTAAATACAATTAAATGAGCCGAAAAATAAAGTGCTACTTTCAGCAAATATCACAAAATATTATTTATCCGGCTTTTCTGGCAGAGAATTATTTGATTTTTTAAATTCTTCAGTTAAGGTTTTAACCTGTTGTTCTAATTGTTTTATTCTTTCAAGATACTCCGGAAGATTTCTAATATAAGCCTCCTGTTTCATAGCTATTCTAGCCTCCCTTGCAGGCGATCCAAAATACTGGCCCGGCCTGGTTAAAGATTTTGAAATACCGGATTGAGCCATAAGGATAACATTATCACCAATTTCTATATGCCCTATAAGGCCAACCTGACCGGCAAGAATACAATGATTGCCTATTTTGGCGCTGCCGGAAATTCCCGTTTGCGCAGAAATTACGGTATCTTCGCCAACCACAACGTTATGAGCGATCTGGACAAGGTTATCAAGTTTAGTACCTCTTTTTATTACGGTTGAGCCAAAGGCAGCCCGATCTATTGTAACATTTGCACCAATCTCGACATCATCTTCCAATACAACATTACCTATTTGAGGTATTTTGTTGTAAATCCCTTTTTCATCTGTAAAGAACCCAAAACCATCAGAACCCAACACAGCCCCCGGATGTATTATAACCCTTTTCCCTATTTTAACCTTCTCTCTTATACTAACATTTTGGAAAATAAGAGTACCGCTGTCAACAATTACATCTTCAAGAAGGACAGTATTGTGAAATATTTTAACGTTATCATTTATTCTACAACCTGCGGAAACAACTACATTTTTACCAATTGCAACATTTTTGCCGATAACAGCCAAAGGGTGAACAGATGCCGAAATATCAATACCGGTTAAAGGAAATTCCGGAGAAAAATACCGGATAAGAATTTTTGAAAAGGCTTTATTCGGATCGTTAACTTCGATATATGCAATATCATTACGTGATTTATTAAAGCCGGGTTTTACTAATATTGCAGAAGCTTTAGTACTTGCAAAAAATTTTTCATAATGCTTAAGATATAAAAAAGTCAGATCACCGGGACCGGCTTCTTCAATTTTTGCGAGATTCGAAATTTTTATATTATGGTCTCCGGTTATCTTTCCGTCGATGAGACCGGCAATTTCGGTAAGGCTAATTATCATAAATTTATTGTTGAAGTTTTAATTTATCCATAACTAACGAAGTTACGTCGTACTTATCTTTTGCATAAAGTAAGACAGCAGCATTACTTCTGTCAAAAACAAAGTCAAGGCTTTCATCATTTGCTACAGCCTGAATTGCGGTAAATATTTTATTCTGAACCGGTTTCATTAATTCTTCCTGTTGTTTAAACAATTCGCCGTTGGCTCCGAATTTTTGATCGCGGTATTCTGTTATCTGTTGATCCAAATTCTTTATCTGATCTTCAAGTTCGGTGCGGGTTTGTTCGGTTAGTATTAATTTACGTTTATCATAATCATCTTGTTTTTCTTTTTTTTGATCAACCAATTTTTTAAGCGCTGTCTGCCAATCTTTGATAATTGCGTCAAGCTTTTGACGTGCATCCTGGGCGTCCGGAAGTTTGCTTAAGATAGTTTTAGAGTCGATATAACCAATTTTAAGCTGACTATATGAAAAACCCGTGCAAATAAAGATGTATAGTATAATTGATAAAATTATTTTTTTCATATTAACTCCTTAATATGATTTTGTTACTTTATAGATTATTTTAAAAGAATGTAGAAATAATAATTTTATCCTCGACTATTGTTGCCATCATATTTATAAATTATTCTAAAACCAAACCAACCTTAGCAAAAATTCAGTATTTACAAACCTCTTTTGCATTCAACCTAAAGAGCAAGTATACAAACGGTATTGACAAAAGCAGATACCATATAGCCTTAAAGAGTGGAAAAAAAAATTAATTGCCGCCGGTTTTCAAATAGTCAAGTACCTTGTAAGTCAGGTCGGATGAAGAATCCGCATAAAGTAATACAACATCACCGGCCTTATCAAAAACAAATTTTACATCTTCTTTTATGGCAACCACTTTAATGGCTTTATATATTTTGCTTTTTACAGGTCCGAATATTTCGTCCTGCTTTTTATATATTTCACCGGTTCCCTGGGCAAATTTTTCTCTGTTGTAATTTACAACTTCATTTTCCTGGTTCACTAATTTTTGCTGCGCCGTCTGTTTTTGATTATCGGGCATAAGGGCTGCTTTTTTTTGATAGTTTGCAAGGGCTTGTTGATAATCTGCACGCATGCTGTCGAGATGGTTAGACCAGGATTTGGAAATTGCATCCAAATCTCCCTGCGCTTTAATAGCTTCAGGAAACTGTGCAAGAATAACCTGCGAATCAACATAACCCAGTTTCTGTGTTTGAGCTGAAAGAAAAGCAGAACCGGCACACAGGATTGCAATTATTAAAATGTATTTTTTCACTTTTTAATCACCTTTCAATTAAATATCTATTAAAATCCTTTACCAAATTGGAATGCAAATAACCATGCCGGGGTTTTACCATTAACCGCTTGTCTATCAAAACCATAGCCCAAATCGAATCCGATTAGTCCGATCGGATTTATCATAATTCTGGCACCGACACCTGCAGCACGCCTCAACTCAAACGGATCAGTATGCTCAATATTAAGGAATACATTACCGGCTTCAGCAAAAGTTAGAAGATACAAGGGTACAGGTTCCATAGTGACAGCAACACGAATTTCAGTTGTATATCTTATTGCAACATCGCCGCCGCTTGTTGGTCCGATTGACCTGTCGTCATATCCTCTTAGAGGAACAGTAGCAATTTCAAGTCCATTACCGCCCATCATAAACCGTTCAAAGGGATTTATATGTGTTGAAGTAAATGCATCCAACTCATGTATATAATCCATTTCCGTAGCAGTATACCAGGTTACCCTATTGGTATTAAGCAACTGTTTGTACCACTCCGTAAGAAAACTGATTTTATAATAGTTAAGATTTCCGGGCAATATCCAGCCACCCGATAGTTGTCCATCAAGGGAAACATTGGAGCCGGTAGAAGGGAAAACCGGATTATCGATATTTTTCCTGCTAATTGTTACACCGGCTGTATACTGATGAGTGACACCGGTAGAGTACACACCCGCACCGTCAAGAATATCATTATACTGATACCTGAGCATACCCTGGATATAAAAATAATCATCCGGCCACCTTAATCTGCGACCCACTTTTGCATCCGCCCCGGCTTCGCTCATATCATAAACATATTCCTGCCTGGTATCAAAAACTTCAACCCCGACCATAGTAGGAGAATCCATAAACCAGGGTTCCGTAAATCCAAGAGTAAAAGTTCTATAAATATTACTTACACCAAATTGCCAGTTAAAGCTTAATATTTGTCCACCGCCCAACGAAAAAGGTTGATCCAGTGAGAAATTTGATAGTGTAATACCCATTGAACCGCTGAATCCGTAACTTCCGCTATAACCTACAGAAGCATTTAAGTAATCGCTTGATTTTTCTTCAACATTGAATGTAACAATTACGGTACTATCGTTTTTAAGTGAAGTATTTATTCCGTCAGCGCCATATAATTTTTCCGAATTAAAATATTTTAAATTAGCCAACTGCTGAATGCTTCTTAAAAGGAGGGCCCTGTTGAAGAATTCTCCGGGGATAGTATAAAGTTCACGGCGGATAACTTTGTCTTTAGTTTTATCATTTCCGGCAATTATAACTTTTCCAACTCTAAACTGGTTGTGTTCATCAATATGGATATTTACATCCATTGAATCAGAGCCAACTTTATTTTCTGTAGTTTTCAGGTTAAACATCAGGTAGCCATTGTCCAGATAAAGTGAGGCAACATCATTCTGGTCTTTATTGCCGTGCAGATTTTGTTCGAATTTAGGATAATCGTAGACGTCCCCTGTTTTAAAATTCAACCGTTCAACCAATACTTTTTCAGGGATATCACTGCCGCCTTCCCAGGTAATATTTCTAATAAAGTATTGAGTTCCTTCATATACCTGGATTAAAATAGTAAGGTCCTTTTTATCATTTGAATAAATCAGCGAATCTGAAATAACCTGGGCATCCCTATAACCGTTTTTCTGATAGAAAGTTGTAAGAGATTTTTTATCATCCTCAAATTTTTGAGGATCAAAGTCCGCACTACTCCAGAATTTCCACCATTTAGCTTCTTCAGTATTATCCAGTGCACTTTTCAGATCGCTATCTGAAAAAGATTTATTACCTTTAAATACGATATGCCGTACTTTAACTTTTTGATTTTCATTGATTTTTATGACCAATAAAATTCTGTCTTTAATTTTATCAATGAGATTTAAATATGAATTTTCTTTCAGGTCGTACTTAACAGATTGATAATTTGTAGAATCTTTTTCATTTCTCCATTTTACAGTGATATCTTCTTTTGATGTATCGGCAGTATAATAGACAAAATTCTCAAAATTAATTTGGGCATTTAAATAGCCGTCTTTTTCGTACAATTTTAGTATGTCGTTTTTAATTTTGTTTTCTTCCTGCGGTTTCAGGATTTGACCGCGCTGAAGATCAACTTTAGCCTGCAAATCACTTGTGCTTTCCGCATCATTTCCTAAAAAGAGACTTTTTTCATACCTGGGATATTCTTTAACTTTAATAAGCAGGAAGACACCGTCAGAGACCTGTTTATCAACATAAACATTTATATCGGAAAAGAGATTTAAAGTCCACAATTGTTTTATTGCATTCATTATGTTCTGATCGGCGGTTAATTGAATTTCATCGCCCAGTTTAAGTCCGCTGTTTGAAATAATAGTAGAAGCATCGGCCGTTTTGTTGCCTTCTACAGTAATACCGAGTATTTTATAGCTGACAGGAACATTCTGCGCCAATGAAGGGAAAGAAGCACATAATAATAATAGAAATAAATATTTAGTTTGCTTCTTTAGGAAGGCTTGAAACATTCTTTAAACCTTTGTCTTTCTTATTTAGTTGTTCGCTGACTCTTCCAAATCGGCGTTCCCTTTTTTGGAAATTCCTTATCGCTTCATAAAGATGTTTGCGGTTAAAACCAGGCCAGTGTACATCGGAAATATAAAACTCAGTATAAGCAATCTGCCAAAGCATAAAATTGCTAATCCTAAATTCACCGCTAGTTCTTATTAATAGATCAGGATCAGGAAAATTTTTTGTAGTTAAATTTTCTGAAATTATTTTTTCGTTTATATTTTCAATTGAAAGCTTTCCTTCACAAACTTCACGGGTAATACTCTTAACCGCTTCCAATAATTCCCATCTACCCCCATAGCTAAGCGCTAAATTAAGAGTCATTTTTTTATTATTTTTAGTTCTTTCAACTGCGTCGTAGAGTTCTTTTTGGACCTCCTTAGGCAAAGATTTCACATCACCAATTGTCGTTAGGCGGACATCATTCTGCATTAGTTCATCACATTTATCTTTTACACTCTTTAAAAGCAGGCGCATCAAGGTTGAAACTTCGTCTTTGGGCCTTTTCCAATTTTCAGTTGAAAATGTGAATAAAGTAAGGTATTTTACTCCTATATCCGAACAAGCCTGAGTAATTTCTCTAACTGAGTCAACTCCTTTTTTATGACCTGCAACCCTCGGCAGCCCTCTTTTCCTTGCCCATCTACCATTCCCATCCATAATAATAGCAATATGATTAGGAATTTCACCCGAATTTCTTAATTCTTCTTGTATTTTTGCATCCGATTCCGATTGCTTCTTACCCAAATTTATCCTCAAAAATGATAAAGCGTGTAAAATTAAACTTATGACTCTTTAATGTCAAGGTAAGTAATTATTGACCAAATAATCTTAATTTCAATTAAAACAGAAACTTTGATAATTAAAATTATTATGCGGGAAAGTACAATGAAAGGTAAAAAGAAAAGACATTTAAACGAATAATAATTCATTGAGAATCGAGAATATTTAAAAGTAAAATATTTTTAGGAAAGGAAATAAATCAATATGAACGCTTAAAGAACGAATTGCGGATAAAATTAAATGATAACTGCCAAACTCATTGGTATAATATCAATGTGTCTCTTATAAGTTAGTTGCTATATCATAATATCATATGAATAAACTTATACAGATAATAGTTGCTAATTGTTAAGCATTTTTTACGAAAACAGTGCGGTTCCTTTTTCTCTACTGCTTTTTCTCCGGACTGCTTGCCGCTCACTTATTGGAAACAGCCGGATATTTTTTCGTGCTTCTGTCTGTAATTTATCTACTATTTGTTTAGTATTCCCAAATAGTACTGAAGGAACACCGACAAACAAAAGAACTTTTTTATTAGTGTATTTTGTTTGTCTTGTTGCAAGAAAATTCAAACGGTCTACTATAAATATGTCGTTTATATCTTCGTCTGCCAACGTTATTCCAATGGCATAGTTATTTTTATACTTAGCAATGATATCAACGTCAAATTTTCCAACTTTTGACGGCTCCGGAAGATAGGTACCGAACTTCCTGCTAACAGTTAAATAACCTCTTTTCCAGAATTGTTCTACCAGCAAATCAATTGTTCTTCTTTTCATTAGTTCCAGCATATTAACCTCCTGTATCATACTACCTTCGAAAGTATAGGGATAATTGGTGAAAACTTTGCGCCTTTAATTATTTTAATATTAGCTATTTTTTTATATTCAAATTTCTTAACCTCATTTGAATTAAACGCCCTGCCGTATATAACCTTCTTACCATTTTCCTCTCTGGATATATAGTACGGGTCCAGCAGAATCTCATTTAACCCGTATAAAAAACTTACTTTATGACGATTATATATTGCTAAAGAAAAAATTTCGGTTTTCATATTTACTCCATTATTTCAAGTTTTAATTAAACCACCTGACAACACCCACAACTTTACCGGCTAGTTTAAAATCTTCATTGTTTAGTATTTCAATTGGTTGATACATATCATTTTGGGGAATCAATCTTATTTTACCGTTCTTATTTTCATAAGTTTTAACAGTAGCTTCATCGTTTATTAATGCAACAACAATATCTCCATTAATAACAGCTCTTTTTGATGAAACTATGACCAAATCCCCTTCAAAAATACCGGAATTAACCATACTATCGCCTTTAACTCTAAGAGCAAAACAATCATCAGACATTTTTGTGAATGTTGAATCAATAACGATATTGCCCTCAATATTTTCTTCAGCCAGGATAGGTGAACCGGCAGCAACACGTCCGACAACAGGAACTTTGCGAAAGCCATGATCTTTTTCCAACTGGAATAAGTTCATTTTTGCTTCATTCTCATCATCTTTCTGGAATGAAATTCCCCTGCTTGCATTGCTTTCAACATTAAGGTAACCCTTTTTAACCAAAGCATCTAAATGGCGTTTAACGCCGAATGTAGAGGATATATCAAACTTTTTTCCTATTTCTCTTAAAGTAGGAGGATAACCGGTCTCAGAAAGGAACTGCCTGATAAAGTTCAGAATTTCTTCCTGCCTGTTTGTAAGCTGATCTTTCATTTTTTCGCCTTGTTAATTAGTGCTCAAATGTTTACTAGCGCAAATATAGTGTACGAATGTTCACGTGTCAAGTATTATTAAAAAATATTTTTAAATTTGTGATAAGATCACAAAAGAAATGCCAGATGAGTATAAGTGTATATTTAATTGAAATTTAGCTGATGTAACATTACCATTTTGGTAAAGGTAATCATTTTGACAAGGGTTAAATAGAAAACGGATATAGTATTCATTTATGTTTTAATTGAATAATTCTTTCTTTGTTACTTTTTGGAAAACAGTAAGGTTGAAGCATTTAACTACTCATCCAACTATTGTATAAGACAACCAATCATAAAAATCACTTTAATCAAATAAATCACAGTTCAGACGGTTTGTATTTCTTCAGTACTCTTAGCGCCCGCAATGTATTCCATCTACTGTCCGTACCGCTTTTTTCCATATCAAAATGTAATAAACCGGGATGTTTTTGTCCCAAGCTCCACTTGCCGTTTTTCCTCTTTTTTTTAATAATTATATTTATTGCATCCTTCATCCGTTCATCATAAGGGATGTCTGCAGACTGGAGGTAATCAAGGCAACGTAAAATATCATACTTCCAGCGGCATGGATAATGCATCACCAACATCTGTGATTTAATTACTTTGCCTGTGGATAATGATTTGTATAGATTTCTTTTTAGCAAAAGTTCATGCGCGTTGTTTTTGAAATTTTTTAATTCATCAATACGGTATTTGTAACCATTATTTTCAAGATCGTGTATACATTCAAGCACCGTTAATGTAGTATGAAGTGAACTTTTTTGTGTACCGCCCCACCATTTGCAATTCCAGCCGCCGTCCGGCATATGATGAGAAATGATATAGTCAACAATTTCATTCAATGCTGAATGTTGAATTTTGGCATAACTGCAAATGCTTAACAGCATTCCGCATACACAAATATCCTGCATCCTATCTTTAGCAACTCCCCTGGTGTTAATCCAAAGTTTATCAAGCAGTATTTGGCTTCCTTCAAAGTAATCTTTATTTGATTTAGGGATGTATAAATTTTTTAAATCAAGCAGTGTATAATGAGTTGATATCCATTTAGGGGAGTAAACCCCGGAACCCCAAAGTCCTATTTTTTTGTCCCGTTTTGAAAGAAATTTTTTACACCAACCTTCTAAAGGAATCAGGCCCTGCAATGTTTCCAATTCTTTTTTTGGAGTATTCAACAAGTCGCGCTTAACCTGGTACCGGATTGAAACATCCCCGTCTAAAAGCCAATTAATTAAACTATTACTATCATCCATATAATTGTTCGACATGATGTTTTAAATGCCGCAAATAATCTGTAATTACAAATTCAAGAGTAACCGGGTTTTCTTTTCCAATATTAACCGGGTTGGCAAATACTTCTTCCGGTAAGAAGTCAATTACATGGCTTATGTGCACATTAAAGTAAACGAAAAGATTTATAAGATCCGGCCAATCCAATTTATTGTAGCATTGAACGTCTACCCACCGGTTTTGATCGTAAACCGGGAAATCTGCAGCAATATTCTGTGCAGCTCTTACAAAACGCTGATGATTATTTGCGGCCGAGTCAATCAGGTGCCCGAGTATTTCTTTCTTAGACCATTTATCAGGTCTTGATTTCAGGATGACCTCTTCAGGTGGAATTTTTAACAGCCGGGGTTTTGCCGAAACAACAACCTCACGTATGCCTTCGGAAATTATATTTATATTACTCATAATTTATAGCTGCAATAATTTAAAAATTGTATTGAATTGCAATACGTAATTTTTCTAGGTTTTTAAAAAAGTTACTACAAACTTACTTATTAACTTAAGATAAGCAGAAGATATTTAAATTAGCCCCGGCATAATAGGCTGTGTTATAATTCAAAATACTATTATAAATATTCAATATTTTGTTTTAATGTTTAATTTTTTAGGAGGGTAAACCGTTCCGCCAGAGGCGGACACGTAAAAAGGTTAAATATTTTTCGCTTTTTATCATTAACACCGCGATTAATCGCGGTGTTAATGAATTATAAAAATATTCTTTCTAGCTGTTTTACCTGTCCGCCTCTGGAGGAACAGTTTACCACTACCTATACATGAATTAGTTCAATGTACTTTTTGTAAATTTATTGAGACAAAACAAATTTTCACTGAGGTTCTTCACATAGTAATGGCCGTGCTAAAACCCGGACTACTTAAAAAAATTTTAAAATTGCGTAACTTAGGTTATTAATTTAAATTTAAATAAAATTAAATATGTTATTATTTTGTAGCATTCTCTTAAATATGAAGAAGGATAAAGGTGAGATAAAAAAAAGCATCCTGCAGATTTAACCCACAGGATGCTAAGATAAGAAAGGATAAGGGAAATTTCTTTTTCGGAGAGGAGTTAAACTTCTATTTCTTTCTTCTCTACATGAACAATCCAATCATGTTTATCTTCAATTTTTCCGTAATGAAGCGACGTTAATTCCTCAAAGAGTTTGATATCCAACTCACCCGGCTGACCGTTATTGAATGACATATCAAAGCCTTTATAAGTAAGCCACCCAACCGGAGAAATAATAGCGGCCGTACCGGTACCGAATACACCTGTGACATTTCCTTTTTTGTATTCTTCGATTACTTCATCAATACTAATCAGCCGTTCGGTAACATTTATATTCCAATCTTTTAATATCTGTATAACCGAATCCCTGGTTACACCCGGTAGAATACTTCCATTCAGCATTGGAGTTGCTACTTCGTTCCTGAATTGAATGAAGATATTCATTGTGCCGACTTCTTCAATATACTTTTGCTCAACTCCGTCAAGCCAGAGAACCTGTGTAAAACCTTTTTTCTTTGCATCCTCACCGGCATAAAGGCTTGCAGCATAGTTAGCCGGGGTTTTGCAGTCACCAAGGCCTTTTCTCACTGCTCTAACATAATCATCAGTCACTAAGATTTTAACAGGTTTAAAACCCTCCGGGTAATATGCGCCTACCGGAGAAAGTATAATCATCAGCTTATAGAAATCGGATGGTCTTACACCAATGAACGGCTCGGAACCGTAAATAAACGGGCGGATATACAATGATTCGCCCGGCTTTGAAGGGATCCAATCTTTTTCAATTCCAACTAATTCAATTAATGCCTGGAGTAAAAATTCAGTATCGACTTCCGGAATACAAAGCTTTTTAGCTGAATTGTTAATCCTTTGAATATGCTTTTGAGGCCTAAACAGTACAATTTCATCTGAATCAGTTTTAAAGGCTTTTAATCCGTCAAATATTCCCTGGCCATAATGTAAATACATTGATGCCGGGTGCATAGGTATATTTTCTAATTTTTTAATAACAGGATTATGCCAACCTTGAGAGGATGAATAATCCATTTCGAAAACATGATCCGTAAATATTTTTCCAAAACCAAGATTTTCCGGCAATACAACCGGCTTCTCTCTTTTTATCAGGCTATATTTGATTTTTTCCATAACGACAAGAAAACAATTTAAAAATTAAAACTTCAATTACATTTTACAAAAAAAATGCGAAAGTTTAAAATGCAAGCTGCACTTAAATAAAATTGCCCGGTGGAGGGCTACCGGGCATGGGGAAGATCCATTAAGGGGGGTAGAACTTAATGAATCGGAATTAGTGTAACTTACAATTTCTATATAAAATAATCAATTTATTTCCCAAAAAAAACGCAAAAATCCGGTGCAGCAGATCAATCTAAAAGGATTAAGACTTTTAAAATTTGGACTAACAATCAATGGCATAAATACATATGATTAAATAACTTACGCAGATTTCAGGAAATATCAGAAAAGGATACACAATTTTAAAAGATCAGCATCCAGAGGAAATAATCGAGAATTAATATTAAGGCTGAAGAAAGAACAAACGACCGGATAGTAGACATCCCGACACCTTCGGCGCCTCCTTCAGTTTTAAAACCGATATGGCAACCAAGCAAAGCCGTAACTCCTCCGAAAAAAACTGTTTTCACAAGTCCCGCGATTAGATCCGAGAAGATAAAAAGTCTTTTTACAGAAAGGAAAAATACCGCAAATGATACACCAAGAAAGTAGTTTGAAACTATATACGCACCGAAGACTGCAATAGTATCCGCATAAACAACAAGTAAAGGAAGCATTATGACGGCCGCAAGAAACCGCGGCATAGCCAAATATCTTACAGGATTTATAGCCATAGTTTCAAGAGCATCGATCTGCTCGGTAACCTTCATAGTGCCTAATTCGGCAGCAATTGAAGCGCCTACACGCCCGGCTATAACAATACCTGTAAGTACCGGGCCCAGTTCCGTAATTATTGCCCTGCTGGTTGAACCTCCAAGAAACGAAAGCGGAGCAATTCCTTTTAATTGATATGCAGCCTGCCATGCAGACACTGCTCCTGTAAACACGGCAATAATTGTAACCAGCGGCAGTGAATTTACACCTATATGCTCCATCTGATAAAGTATGATATTCCTGCTGCGTGGAATTGTTCTAAAGCTTTTAATTATCCCCCATAATAAAATCGATACCTGACCGATTTCACGAACAAATTTTAAAGTCTCTCTTCCTAATTTCTGAAGCAGATTGCTAAGCAATTAATATTTCCTGAATTTAATGACCTAATTTAATAAAAAATTGAACTTGAATAATAGTTTCATCCTGACGGGGATATTACTCATTTAAAATATGAATGAGATGTTTTCCAAAAGTGTATAAGCGAATTATTATTTTCATTTATTAAAATAATTCGTATGTTGTGCATAATATTACTCAACCAGCTCAAAATGATACACTGTTTTGTCTTTTTAAATATATTTGAAAGGATCAAAATCAATTTCTTTTTAACTTCGAACCTTAGTTTTTTTTGCAGGCATTAGGATGGTAACCTTTTATATTATAATATGTTACATCATATTTATATAACCCGGAGGAGGGGAATAAATCATATTTTAAATGCGATTCAAGCATTGGAAATGTTTTTAGCATTATAATTGCTTTGATAATGCAAGATTAAATATTAAACCGAAAAAGAAATGGGAAAGACAGTAGAAAATATCCTGAAAAAAGGTGACATAAGTGTTCCGAATTTAATAATTCAGGTACCGGTTGGTATTATTACATTTTCTACCGACTGGAAAATTAATTTTGTAAATGAAATATTTATAAAATACGCTTCACTTTATCAGTTCAGGCATTCAGAACTTGAAGGAAAGAGCATTTACGATATAAGTATTTTTCCCGGTAACGACCTTACTGAAGATTTAAATGAGTTACAGAACGGCTATAGTTTTGAAAAGGAAATAAGAAATATCAAAACCGCAGACGGCGGAATGATAAAGGTAATAATAAAAGGTTCTCCGCTATTTAACAATGATGATTTTGCAGGCGGAATACTAGTAGTTGAGGATTTCAAAGTTCCCCCGGTTACACAGCAATCAAAAGATTTAAAAACCGGCCATTTAGAAAGTATAATCTCCAAAATTGATGACCTTCTATTTATTACGGACACTGAAGGTATAATTAAATACTCTTATGGAAAGAATATTGACAAACTTAATACCCCATATGAACTAAACGATTCTTCTATTCTCAGGCTATTTACAGAAAATTTTAAAGAAGACTTCCAGATAAAGTTAGACCGGGTACTGGCAAATAAAAGTTCAGAAAAATTAAATACAGAAATTTTATTAGGGGATAACATAGTATCATTTGAATGCCGTATTGAACCTTTACTAAACTGGCGGGGACAAATCCAATTTATTTTTTTCTTTTTCTACGACATTACAGATCATATAAACGAGAAAAAAATACTCGTGGGGGAAATAGACGAATTAAAGCAGTACCAGACAATAACAGAAGCGGTAGCTGATGCAGTATTTGCCGTTAATTCAAACGGAGAAATTATTTTCTGGAATCAGGCATCCGAGCAGTTATTTGGTTATGCAAGAAGCGAAGTATTCGGAAAATTTTTCGGCAGGGCGCTTGATGTATTTGACACAGAATATTTTACCGGCATTAAAGAAGAACTAAAGCATACAAAAATCTGGAAAATTACACTTACTGTTTATAAAAAGGACGGCCAGAAAGAAATAATCGATGCTAAATTTTCATTAGCCGATAAAGCATCAGGCATAATAATAATACTATGTTCCAATATTACGGAAAGGGCATCACTCGAACAGAAGCTAAAATCATCCGAGGAAAAATTCAGAACCATAGTAACGCAATCACCCGAGCTAATATGCACATTGGACGCGAATGGAAAAATAATTTACGCTAACCCGGCTTTTTACAAAACATTTAACTACTCAGAGATGGATTTATCCGATAAAAGCATTAAGGATATTCTTGCACCTGATTTTGCTATTTCAAGCGGATTTAATTTAAAATCTTATGAAAAATTCGGTATAGAGGGGCTGGAGATTGTTGCAATTAAAAGCTCCGGTTCTAAAATTTATTTAAAAGCAAACATTTCCCCCATATTTATAAATAACCGTATAAATTACTTCAATATTGTTTTAACCGATATTACAAAAAAGAAAAGCTTCCAGAAGGATCTTTCACTCTTTAAGTCCATGTTCAAGGCATTTCAGGAAGGTGTTGTAGTTGAAAGCGACGGCCGGTTAGTTATGATGAACGAAGCTTTTGTAAAAATCTTTGGCTATAACTCGGACAGGGAATTAATCGATAAAGATCTATTTAATCTCATAGACGGAGATGATGTATCCAAAGTGGCCGGTTATTTACAGATGCTGAATGAAAACCGCGAAATGCCGCAGCGATTTGAATTTATGGGCTTACGTAAAGGTAATATTAACTTTTTTGCCGAAGCTTCGTTATCAAACTTTATAAGCGAGAATAAAAAATTTGTTGTGATGATTACCCGTGATATTACGGAGAAGAAGCGTTCACAGCAGGCTATCAAAGATTCCGAGGAAAGGTACCGGAATCTTACCGAAAACATAGATGATTTTTTATATACTTTTGAAAAGGCAGGCAGCGCAATCCGTCCTGTTTTTTATACCGCTTCGGTTGAAAAAATTACAGGCTATACTCAGACGGATTTACTAAGCGATTCAAAGTTAATTCTTAAAATCATTCATCCGGATGATTTTACTTCAATTAAAAAAAGATTAAATACTTTGCTTAAAAGCAAAATTCAGCTTTCCGGAGAATTTGAGTTCAGGATTATAAACAGGCATGGAAATATAGTTTGGGTAAGAAATAAGATAAATCTAATCCGCGATCACGAAGGGAAACTACAAAAAATCTATGGACTTGTAAGCGATATTTCATTACGCAAAAAAGCAGAGGAACAGTTAACAAAGTCAACTGATAATCTTATTAAGCTTAACGATACCAAGGACAGGTTTATATCAATTATTTCACATGATTTAAGGACTCCATTTTCTTCCATTCTCGGATTTACAGATTTGCTTTTAAGCGACTCCGATTTGAACGATGATGAACGAAGACAGTATACCGAATTTATAAGAGAGTCTTCCAAATCCATGTTGTCCCTGGTTAATTCACTGCTCGACTGGACGAGGCTTCAAACGGGCAGGATACGATTTGAACCTGAGAGAATAGATGTTTCCAGGATAATTGAAAGCTCTCTGAATGCTTTATCCGGTGTTTCATCCCAGAAAAATATTGAAATTGTATCCAAGGTTAAAGACGATACGTTTATATATGTGGATAAAGATTTGCTGCTGCAGGTTTTTAATAATCTGCTTTCCAACGCTATTAAGTTTACGCCTAAATCCGGCTCAATAATAATATCAGTTACCCAATCTCAAAGAATGAGGTTCCTGGAGTTTTCAATTAAGGACACGGGTATGGGTATAAAACCGGAGAATATAAATAAGCTATTCAAGATCGATACAAAATTTTCGTCAGAGGGAACAGAAGGAGAAAAAGGTACAGGACTTGGTCTTTCGCTGGTGAGCGAAATAATTGAAAAACACGGGGGTAATATATACGTTGAAAGTGAATACGGTAAAGGTTCAACTTTTAAGTTTACTTTACCGGTTGCATCTGCAAATATTCTTCTTGTTGACGACAGCAAAACAGACAGGCTGCTTTATTCAAAAGTTTTAAAAAATATCACCAGCGACTATGAAATTGAGATTGCGTCAAACGGTAAAGAAGCCCTTGATAAAATCCTTGCATCTCCGCCGGCGCTTGTAATTACAGATCACCTGATGCCGCAGATGAACGGCTACCAGCTTGTATTGGAGCTTAGAAAAGCAGATATAAAAGTAAAACCGCAGGTAATTATTTTAAGCGGGGACATAGACCGGAATTCAATTGATGAATACACGGAACTTGGAATTGAATACGTTTTTCACAAACCTGTTGATTTATCAAGCTTCAAAACTGCCGTTGAAAAATCACTCAGGAAAGGGTTATCGGGGATATAAATTGAAATATTATAAATGTGAGGCTCACCTTCGAGGTGAGCCTCACGTAAATAATTATTTAATCAGCAGCATTTTTTTCGTAGAATTGTAAGTTGTATTTTCAAGATCATTATATCCACCGGTTACCGGGGAAGTATTGCCTATTATGGGAATCGAGTTATTCTGGCAATAGATTCCGTATGTATTTCCAGTAATATAGTTGCCTCCAGCAGTAGTTCCGTTTCCAAAAGTTGGATCTGAACTTGTTGAACAATAAACGCCATAACCATTATTCTGTATGTAATTACCGAGTAAAGTAGGTGATTGAGAGGAGATTATATAAACCGCATAGTTAGAATTATTATGGATGTTACAAAAATCAATATTTGGATTTGAAATAAGATTATTTATTTAGAGGACGAAACAGAACTTTATTTTAAGAATAGCATTTTTACCACATTATGATATTGAGCTAAATTTGAATTACTGCCTAAAGTATAAATTTCTACAAAGTAAACCCCACTGGTTAAGTGATATTTATTTGCATTAAACTCTAAGTTATGATTGCCCTGCGTTTCTTTTTCATTAACTAAAGTTGTAATCTCCCTTCCTAATAAGTCAAATACCTTTATAGTGACTTTACTGCTACTGCCAACTGCCAGCTAATTACAGTCGATGGATTAAAAGGATTGGGATAATTTTGGTTTAGCTCAAATTTAGAAGGCGATGATGCATTTCCATTTCCCTTAATACCGGTAATTTTTTTATACGAATATATAAACAACTTCCCTCCCGGATTGTTCATATCCGGATACAAGGGCTGCATTATAAAAACATCGGCATAACCATCTCCATTTATATCTCCCGGGATATCCATCCGCTGGGAAAAATAAAAATATTGCTGATCTCCTTCCATTTGAAAAGCCGGGTTGCTGATATCAATTGATTTTCCGCCCCAGAATCCTAAAGCAATACCAACTACTAAACTATCCGAATTTCTATAACCTGCGTTACCTATTAAAAAATCATCATAACCGTCATTATTTATATCCCCTCCAGTACCGATTGTAGCATAACCATACTTTCCAAATATTAAAGGATCGTCGTAAATAATCGGATCGCTATTTCCATGATAAATAAACGCTTTTTGATCAGCCGATATTATGAAATCCTTCTTGCCATTCCCATCTAAATTGCCCGCAAATTTTACATCGTGTAAGTAATAAAATGTTTTGGGGCCAAATATCTTATAAGGAATAGCGCTGATTGAATCCTTATTCCCTAAATAAATATAAACTTTTCCGGAATCACCTAAAGGAGCGCTGATTAAAAAATCATTATAACCGTCATTGTTAAAATCTCCAATACCTGTTACTGTTGCTCCAAAGCCATTATCTGGCCCTGGCCCTTCCATAACAACCCAGGGAGTATCAATCAAAGTTTTTCCTCCCTTAAATATATATACTCTCCCTATTTCGTCACCCCAATTTCCCATTGATATTGCAAAATCATTATATCCTGCACCATTCAGATCGCCAAGTGGATATATTCCATCAGTTATTCCCATTTCCCAATAATATGGAGGGTAGTATATAAATTTGGGAATGGTATCCAATTCTTCACCACCAATTATTATCTCGCAATATGGGTAAATCGGGTTATAAGATGTATCCCCATTAATAATCATTAGATCGGCATAACCATCACCGTTAACATCACCAATTGCATAAGCACTTCCCTGAAAGTAATTGCTCGATTTGGGTAAATAAAAACGGTGTACGGGTTTCAAATTAAATTGAGGATTTCCAAAATAAAGGTCTATATATTTCTGGTAGCAGACAACAAAATCGGCATAACCGTCGCCATTCATGTCACCGATTCCAATGGCTTTCAACAATTTATTATCTGGGGTTCCTGTAAGAGTATCTACAAGATACAAGCTGCTTTGGGAAAGACAAGTTTCTGCCATCAAAATAAGAAAAAAGAAAATGAAGTAAATTATTTTAAAGAATCCCATCACGCTTTTTCCCTTTCGTGATAAATTTAAGACTATTTATTCCATTTGTAAATAGGGGAATCCCCTCATTTTAAATGGGGAAAATTATAGTGGAATTTCCAGGAAAATAAGTTTTGTAATACTGGCAAGCCCCAATTTCTTTTTAATATTTTGTTTATGGTTTTCAACTGTTTTTATACTTAAACAAAGTTTTTGGGCAATTTGTTTATTACCAAGGCCCATGTTTGAATGCCGGGCTATTTCTCTTTCACGACTGCTTAATAATGTTTTTTTATTGCTCTGTTCATTATTCAAAATATAATCTAAAATTATTTGACTGTAATACTTTTTATTACCAAGAACTGAAATTATTGCATCTTTAAGCTTTCTCGTTTTTTCTTTTTTGCTTAATATTCCGTCAACACCGCCACGTATAAAATGCTCCAAATATTTTATATCGGTACGACAGGTAAATAATATTTTCTTTATATGAGTATTCTCTACTATAAAATCGTTAATTATTTCTAATTCTCTCATTTTCAGGCAGCTATCATCAAAAATAATAACATTATATCCCGATTTTTCGGAGTGTAACAACTCATTAAAATTTGAATAATTACTAAAATTCGCTAAAATAAAAGGGCTGTGTGAAAAAATTCTTTTCAAAGCAGACAAAACTAAAGTCTCATCCGATAAAAATAACGCTTTTATTTTAGCCATATCTTACCTCCGGATAAATTAATGAACATATTATGGAATCTCAAATTACCGGAATTGTTTATTTTAAACAAATTCTAATCCGGAAGGTTCAGCCAGGCAAGCTGACCTACATTTGAGACAGCCTCACGTAAATATTAATAATTCAATTTTATTTTAAAAGAGGCTCCGGGTTTATTTTCCATTGCTAATTTGGACGGACTCTCAACAGAAATGCTTCCCCCATGTTTCTCTATAATTTGTTTAACTACAGACAGCCCCAGGCCTGTTCCCTCATAACTTTTATCTTTTATATTTGAAGCCCTGAAAAAATCATTGAAGATCTTATTGATATCTTCGTTTGGTATTCCGATGCCGTTATCGGTTACTTCTATCTCAACATACTTATCGTTATCAATCATATCAAGTTCAATAAGCCCGTTGTTGCCTACATATTTTACGGCATTACTAATTAGATTTGAAAACGCTATCTCAAGCAGGAACTTATCCCCGCTAATCTTTTTCTTTATTGTTCTAACGTCAAAAAAATTAAGCATTATATGCTTTGCTCTAAGGTTAACCGACTGTTTTTTAATCAACGGAACAATTATATCACTTAAGTCTATTGCTTCTTTAGTAATTTCATCAAGCAGACGAAGCTTTGATATTTTCAGCACGTCATTTATCATTTGTATTGCTTCGCCCGAACGGAATCTTGCACGTATTAACCGCTCTTCTATTTTGCTGTTCACCGGCCCGAGTATTTTATCTAATACTATATCAAGATAAGAATGAACCGCGGCGAGCGGGGTTTTAATTTCATGTACGATCCCGATTATATATTTTTGTTTTTCTTCTTCGGCAGCTTTTAATTTATCAAGAAGTTCTACAAGTTCCTGCTCTATATGGTATAACTGGCTGGCAATTTTATTTGCAAGGAAAACACTGATGATGATTACAAATGAAAATATAACATCATATACTATAACAAAGTTCAGGTTATTATATAACGGAACGGCAAGAAGTCCATGCACGGCATGATGGGGTATTACTTTAAGATACTCCGAAAATATTAAAATATTAAAAAGAGCTATAACGATCCAGGCAATTGTATAGATTAATAGTCCCGGCAGTATTAAACTTCCGATGATCATATGGAATACGAACAGCATAAACAAAGGCGTTTCAATACTTCCGGTAAAATATACTATGAGGCCAAGTGCTGTTAAGTCAAGTATCATCTGCACGAGCGAAAAGTGCATAGGGTTAAATTTACCCTGTTCTTTCCTGGCAAACTTATGCGTCCAATGAAGAAGAATATTATAAATAAGGATGGATAAAGTAAGAATTATTAGGGCAGCATCCTGTTCACTACTGAATATAAATCCTATAATAAATTTGGAGGAGATTAAAAATCCGGCAAGCATAATAACGGCTCCATAACGAAGCATTATAAGCCAAAGATTACGCTTATGGATGGTATCCCAATATTCTACATAACGATTTATCCAGACCGGAACCAGCGGTATCATTTGTTAGCCTTAAATTTTAGTTGTTCATAAAATCTCTCCCTGCAGGAGTAAATGGAAATCCGGCCTGAAGGGAGTTAAAACAACTTAAGCATGACAAATTAAAAACCGGTCCCGGAATTTTCCGGGACCGGCCGAATAATTCTTAAGAAATAAATTTTCCTCTTTTTAGATAATGTGTATGAAGTAGCTTATGTGAAAGTTTTCCGCACGGGCCGTCTTTCAGGAAGTTTTCATAAATATATTTTATATAAGGATTTTCATGAGATTTCCTTATCGGCAGAGATTCTTCTTCCTCATAAATTGCTTTTGCACGCAGAGCACGAATGTCTTTGTTAGTCGGGATCGGTTGGCCGCCGCCGCCAAGACAACCGCCCGGGCAAGCCATTATTTCTACAAAGTGTACGTCGCTAAGTTCACCTTTTCTAAGCATCTCCATCACTTTTTTTGCATTAGCAGTTCCATGTGCAACTACAAATTTCAGATTTACGCCTTCAAGGAATTTATAAGCTTCTACGCAGTTTTCAAGTTTAACAGAAGCCTGTTTAATACCTTCAAATCCTCTGCAAGGTTCAATTACAAGATTCTTGAACGGTACTTCCCTGCCTGTTACCAGTTCGTAAACAGTTCTCAAAGCAGCTTCCATAACCCCCCCTGTAGCGCCGAAAATTAATCCTGCTCCTGAAGCGTTGCCGAACGGCTCATCGAAATTTGATTTAGGCATTTCCGGCAGATAGATACCTGCTTCACGGATCATCTTTGCCATTTCGCGTGTTGTTAATCCGTAATCAACATCTTTAAAACCCGAAGAATCCATTTCAGGCCTGTTGCATTCGAATTTTTTTGCAGCACACGGCATAAGAGCGACTGTAACAATATTTGCCGGGTCTATCTTCGCCTGCTCCGCATAAAAAGTTTTCATAATTGCACCAAACATTTGCTGAGGAGATTTTGCCGAAGATAAATAATCCAAAAATTCGGGATAAAAATGTTCAATAAATTTTACCCAGCCGGGTGAACATGAAGTAAACTGCGGCAGCATAACGGACTGATCTTTATCAACAATTACCTTTTTCAGCCTGTTAAGAAGTTCAGTACCTTCCTCAATAATTGTAAGATCTGCAGTAAAATCAGTATCGAATACTTTATTAAAACCGATTCTTCGCAAAGCTGTATTTAATTCATTAGTGAAAGAATGCCCGGGTTCTATTCCAAATTCTTCACCAATTGCAGCACG
>Ga0181535_10001058_pt1 | contig 37409 bp, 29 predicted proteins | sample PEATcosm2014_Bin_44_FD_119774 | JGI IMG/M metagenome (GOLD analysis project Ga0181535, IMG submission 119774) | Peatland microbial communities from MTU Mesocosm Facility, Houghton, MI, USA - PEATcosm2014_Bin17_30_metaG | ecosystem: Environmental > Terrestrial > Soil > Wetlands > Peat | place... | reverse complement strand
GGCCAGGACCTTGGTCAGCTGGGCCTTGAAGTCGGTGGTGCCGGTGGCGTGGCCTTCATAGCCCACGACCTGGCCGCCCAGGGCGGTGAACTTGGCCTTGAAAAATTCCGAAAGGCCCTTGGTGTAGTCGTTGCCCACGTCGAAGATGCAGGCGGCCTTCTTGGCCTTCAGGTCGTTGAAGGCGAACACGGCGCCGACGGTGCCCTGGAACGGATCGATGAAGCAGACCCGGTAGATGTAGTCGCCGACCTGGGTGACCTTGGGATTGGTCGAGGAGGTCGAGATCATGGGAATCTTGGCGTTCTGGCAGATCGGCGCGCCGGCCAGGGAGCACTTGGACATCACGGTGCCGACGATGGCCACCGACTTGTCCTGTTCGATCAGCTTGGTGAAGACGGTGGCCGCCTCGGCGGGATCGCCCTTGTCGTCGGCGAACGACATCTTGATCTGCTTGCCGTTGACGCCGCCCTTGGCGTTCCATTCGGCCAGGGCCATGTCCATGCCGTTGTGGGTGGAAGCGCCGAAGGTCGCGGCCTCGCCGGTGACCGGGCCCACGCCACCCAGCTTGATTTCCTTGGCACCCTTGTCGCAGGCGAGGAAAGCGCCGGCGACGAGGACGGCCATGGCCGCGGTGATTGCGTAATTCCTCATAATTCCTCCTCGGGAATAGGGATGGTTAGAAGGGGCTACTGCCCGGGCGCTCCAGGAGCCTGGGGTCAGCGGCAGGGATCTCAAATCCGACCACCCTGGCGGGAAGTCAAACAAGTTGTGACGAATGCAACTCTATTCTGGTTTCAGAGAATTTCATGTATTTGTAAATTGTCAAGGCCAAAGAATCTGGCCAATTGGCGGCTGGCGCGTCATTTTACCACCTTGATTCAATCAAACCGTGGCAAGCCGCCCGCGCTTCGATCTGTTGCCGGTTATGATCTGTTGTTTGGTTTACATGGCTTCGCGCTTGGCGATCAGGGCCTCCACCACGGTGGGGTCGGCCAGGGTGGTGGTGTCGCCCAGGTCGTGGTAGTTCTTCGCCGCGATGCTGCGCAGGATCCGGCGCATGATCTTGCCGGACCGGGTCTTGGGCAGGCCGGGGGCCACCAGGATCATGTCGGGGCTGGCGAACGGCCCGATGTGGTGGCGGACTTCATTCTTCAGCTCGCCGATGAGTTCCTGGTTCTCCTCCCACTCGGCGTTGAGGATGACGAAGGCGAAGATGCCCTGGCCCTTGATGTCGTGCGGGTAGCCGACCACGGCCGCCTCGGCGCAGGCCGGATGGGTGACCAGGGCGCTCTCCACTTCGGCGGTGCCCAGGCGGTGGCCGGAGACGTTGACCACGTCGTCGACCCGGCCGGTGATCCAGTAGTAGCCGTCCTCGTCCCGGCGGCAGCCGTCGCCGGTGATGTAGTAGCCGGGAAACGGGCGCAGGTAGGTGTCGACGAAGCGCTGGTGGTCGTTCTGGATGGTGCGGGCCATGCCCGGCCAGGGATGGCGGATGGCCAGGAGGCCCGAGACGCCGTTGCCGGGGACTTCCGCGCCCTTGTCGTCCAGCACCACCGGTTCGACGCCGAAGAACGGCAAGGTGGCCGAACCGGGCTTGAGCGGGGTGGCCCCGGGCAGGGGGCTGATGAGGATGCCGCCGGTCTCGGTCTGCCACCAGGTGTCCACCACCGGGCAGCGCCCCTCGCCGACCACGCTGTGGTACCAGCGCCAGGCTTCGGGGTTGATCGGCTCGCCCACGCTGCCCAGGATGCGCAGCGAGGAACGGTCATACGGCTTGACGAACTTGTCGCCCTCCCGGGCGATGGCCCGGATGGCCGTGGGCGCGGTGTAGAACTGGTTGATGCCCAGGCGCTGGACCATCTCCCAGTAGCGGCCGGCATCGGGGTAGGTGGGGATGCTTTCGAACAGCACCGTGGTGGCGCCGTTGCAGAGCGGCCCGTAGACCACGTAGGAGTGCCCGGTGATCCAGCCGATGTCGGCCACGCAGGCATAGATGTCGCCGGGCCGGTAGTCGAACACGTAGCGGTGGGTCAGGGCGGCGTGCAGGAGGTAGCCGCCGGTGGTGTGGGCCACGCCCTTGGGCTTGCCGGTGGAGCCGGAGGTGTAGAGCAGGAACAGGGTGTCTTCGCTGTCCATGTGCTCGATGGGGCAGTACGGGCGCTCGCCGTCCATGGCCGGGCGCAGCCAGACGTCGTGCTGGGGGTAGAACGGGATCTTGTTGCCGGTGCGCTGGGCGATGAACACGAACTTGACGGTGGGGCAGGCCATCACGGCCTCGTCCACGGTGCGCTTGAGCGGGATGATCTTGCCGCCCCGGAGGCCTTCGTCCGCGGTGATCACGGCTTTGCAGCGGGAATCGTTGATGCGGTCGCGCAGGCTCTCGGCGCTGAAGCCGGCGAAGACCACGTTGTGCACGGCGCCGATGCGGGCGCAGGCCAGCATGGCGTAGACCGCCTCCAGCATCATCGGCATGTAGATGGCGACCCGGTCGCCCTTCCTGATCCCATGGTGGCGCAGCACGTTGGCCAGCCGGCAGACCTCCCGCTGGAGCTCCCGGTAGTCCACCGTGCGGCCTTCGCCCGGGGTGTCGGATTCCCAGATCAGCGCCACCTGGTCGCCCTGGGTGGCCACGTGCCGGTCCACGCAGTTGTGGCAGGCGTTGAGCCGGCCGTTCAGGAACCACTGGACCTGGCCCCACTCCCAGTCGAATTCGCGCACCCGGCCGAAGGGGTGGAACCAGTCCAGCTCCGCGCTGGCCTGCTCGCCCCAGAAGGCCTCCGGCTCGCGGATGCTCCGGTCATACATCCGCTGGTAGGCCTGGAGCGAAGCCACATGGGCCCCTTCGCTGCTGGCGGCGGAAGGCGGATAGATGGGTTCACGGATTTCACCTTCAGGGGGTTGGGACATGGCAGCTCCAGTCAAAGAAGGGACGTGGTGGCGGAAAGCCTACACTCGTTTTGGATATTCATGAATACCTGGAATTCAAGGAACTTTGGTTGGGGTGGAGCTACACTGCGGGAATGGATCTCACCCCCGCCGAACAGGCCCTGCAACTGCTCTTCAAGAAACTGCACCCGCACCTCGAGGATGCGGCCCACGCCCTCGCGGTGGGCGCGCCCGCGGCAGCGCTGGAGAAGCTGAACGGCAAGCTGGTGAAGGCCTGCTTCGAAGCCTCCGAGGTGCTGGATGGCCTGTCCGGGAGCGGCGAAGGGGCCCTGGAGGAGATCCTGGCGACCCTGTCGGCCAACCTCCTGCCGGTGGGCGGGACCTACCAGCAGCAGCTCACCCTGGTCCAGCTCTGCCTGGAAGAGGCGCCCGCCGAGCTGCTGCCGTTCACCCCGCCCGGCAGTGCCGCCGGGTCGAGCTGGGGCAAGCGCATGGTGGCTTTCCTGGCCCGCCTGGAAGATCCGGCCTTCCACAGCCAGTCCCGCTGGGCCGGGGTGGACCCGGAAATCGGGGACGAGGCGAGGGACTTCTAGTTAGACTGGGGCTGCAAATTCCCCCAGAGGAGGTCGTCATGCCCCGGTTCCTTCGGCTCCTGGCCCTGGGGTGCGCCTTGCTGGCCATGCCCGCGCCGGCCGGCGCCGCGGCCGTCCAGAACCGGGTGGCCCTGGTGATCGGCAACGACGCCTACCAGCACGTGCCCTCGCTCAGGAACGCCCGGGCCGATGCCCGCGCCATCGCCCGCGCCTTCGAGAAGGTCGGCTACCAGGTCCAGCTCAAGCTGGACGTGAACGAGAAGGCCATGAAGGAGGCCATCCGCACCTTCAAGAACCAGGTGGGCGGCGGCGACGTCGCGGTGTTCTACTTCTCCGGCCACGGGGTCCAGCTGGGCGGGGCCAATTACCTGCTGCCGGTGGATATCCGGGGCGACAGCGAGGACCAGGTGAAGGACGAGGCGGTGCCGCTGCAGCGGGTCCTGGACGATCTCCAGGACCAGCGGGCCAGGTTCTCCCTTGCCATCATCGACGCCTGCCGGAACAACCCCTTCAAGGGCGCGGGCCGGGCCTTGAGCTCCAGGGGGCTGGCGGTGACCGCGGCGGCGACCGGCCAGATGGTGCTGTTTTCCGCCGGCGCGGGCCAGCAGGCGCTGGATTCCCTCGGCCCCGGGGACAAGAACCCCAACGGCCTGTTCACCCGGGTGCTGCTGAAGGAGATGGACCGGCCGGGGGTGCCGGTGGACCGGGTGCTGCGCAACGTCCGGGACGAGGTGGTCAAACTCTCCCAGGCCGCCGGCCAGGAGCAGGTGCCGGCCCTCTACGACCAGGCCCTGGGCGAGTTCTACTTCATTCCCCCGTCCGGGGCGCCGGCGCCGTCCGCGGCCGCGCTGGGCGCCCCGCCGGCGGCTTCGGTCATGGTGGGCGGCCTGCAGGTGGCGGTGAACGTGGAGGGCGCCCGGATCTCCCTGGATGGCGCCGAGAAAGGCGCAGCCTCGCCCAGGGAGGCGCTGAACCTGAGGGACCTGCCCGTGGGGCGGGTGTCCGTCAAGGCCGAGGCGCCCGGCTACCTCTCCGCCACCCAGGAGCTGGATATCCAGGAAGGCCAGTGGAGCCAGGCCCGGTTCGTCCTGGTGAAAGGGACCGAGCCCAAGGCCGAGCCGAGCATGTGGTCCAGGCTGACGTCCAAGGTGAAGAAGTCCCCGCCGGCGGCCGGAGGGGCTCCGGATGGCACCGCCCTGTCCGAGGCCGCCATGAAGGGCGATCTGGACCGGGTGAAGGCCCTGGTCGAGGCCGGCGGCAGCCCCAACGCGGTCGACAAGTGGGGCTGGACCGCCCTGCACTGGTCGGTCTACTACGGCAAGACCCCGGTGCTGCATTACCTGCTGGAGCGGGGGGCGGACCCCAACGCCCAGGTCGCCAAGGCCTACCGCAACATCAAGGCGGGTGCCACGGCGCTGATCATCGCGGCCTACTACGGCTACGAGGAACCCATGGCCGCGCTGCTGAAGAAGCGGGCGGACCGCAACCTCACCGACAGCGAAGGCAAGAAGCCCCTGGACTACACCCTGCAGTTCCGGTTCGAGGCCTGCACGGCGCTGCTGCGGGGGAAGTGAGCCGCCGGCTCAGCGGCTGGGCACCGGGCCGGCCGCGGCCCGGGCGTACTGCCCGGGCCACGGCACGGTGACGCCCAGCTCCTGGGCGGCGGCCAGCGGCCAGCGGGGGTTGCGCAGCAGTTCCCGGCCCAGCAGGACCAGGTCGGCCGCGCCCTCGTCGAGGATGGCCTGGGCCTGGGCCGGACGGGTGATGAGGCCCACCGCGGCGGTGGCCAGGCCGGTCTCCCGGCGGATGCGCGCGGCGAGCGGCACCTGGTAGCCCGGGCCCAGCGGGATCTGGGCCCTGGGGACGTTGCCGCCGGAAGAACAATCCAGCAGGTCCACCCCCAGGGGCCCGAGCATCCCGGCCAGCCGCACCGACTGCTCCAGGTCCCAGCCGCCGTCCACCCAGTCGGTGGCGGACAGGCGCAGCAGCACGGGCAGGTCGCCGGGCCATACCGCCCTGACCGCGGTCAGCACGTCCCGCAGCAGCCGGGTGCGGTGCTCGAAGCTGCCGCCCCAGCGGTCCTCCCGGTGGTTGGAAAGCGGCGACAGGAACTGGTGCAGCAGGTAGCCGTGGGCTCCGTGCACTTCCGCCACCTGGAAGCCGGCCTCCAGGGCGCGCAGCGCGGCGTCCCGGAAGGCGCCGACCACCTGCGCCAGGTCGGCCTCTTCCAGGGGCCTGGGCGGGGTCCAGCCGGCGTCGAACGGCAGGGGGCTGGGGCCCACGCCCTGCCAGCCGCCCTGGTCCAGCGGGATGACCCCGCCGCCCCGCCAAGGGGCCGCAGTGCCGGCCTTGCGGCCGGCATGGGCCAGCTGGATGCCGGCGACGGCGCCCTGGCTCCGGATGAAGCGCACCACCCGGGCCAGCGGCTCCACCTGGTCGTCCCGCCAGAGGCCCAGGTCATGGGGGCTGATGCGCCCTTCGGCGGTGACGGCCGCGGCCTCGGTCATGACCAGGCCGGCCCCGCCCTGGGCCAGCCCGCCCAGATGCACCAGGTGCCAGTCGTTGGCCTTGCCGTCCTCTGCTGAATACTGGCACATGGGCGAAACGCCGATCCGGTTGGCCAGGGTGAGCCCGCGCAGGGCGAGGGGATCGAAAAGAGCAGCCATGGGGCACCTCGCGAGGTCCGATCGAATGAGCCTTGAGCAATAATGGTACGGGAAACCGGTTTCGGATATAGGCTCAAGAGGGCGGTTTTTCACGTTTCGGGGAACCCATGGGCAGAATCATGATCGTGGACGACAGCCACCTGGCGCGGACCTATACCGCAGCCTGCCTGCGCAAGCAGGGCCACGAAGTGCAGGAAGTCGACCCCACCAGCATCTTTGAAGTGCTCAAGGAGGTGAAGGCCGCGCGGCCGGACCTGCTGATCATGGACTACCTCATGCCCAACTGCCCCGGCACCAGCCTGGCGCGGGTGTGCCACGAGGACGCGGACCTCGGCACCATGCGCGTGCTGATGCTGACCGCGCACCGGGACGAGGAAGTGACCCGGCGGCTCATGAACCTGGGCGTGGCGGAAGTGATGTTCAAGCCGTTCGAACCCCAGGCGCTGGTGGACACGGTCGCCGCCATCCTGGGGAAGAAACGCGCTTGATCCCTACTCGAAGGTGAGCACTCCGTGGTCCTTGCGGTAGGCGAACAGCTCGCCCCTGCGGCCCCAGGAGACCAGCGTCTCGAAGGTGAGTTCGGGGTCCTCCATGGGCAGCCGGCCGGCGATCTCCTGGACCAGTTCCTCCCGGGACAGTTCGCCTTCGCGCAGCTCCAGCAGCTCCCGCACCACCCGGAACAGCTTGAGCTTCAGCAGCTGGTCGTGCCAGATCTGCTTGCGCTCGTCGTTCTCCGCCTGGACGAACTTGCGTCCCAGGGGCGTGAGGTTCACCGCGCGCTTGGGCGTATCGGCAATATCCATCATTTCCAGCCCCTTCACGATGGGGAGCACCTTCTCGAACGGCACGTGGGTCTGGGCCACCACCTGGAACAGGTCGCAGCCGCCGCCCTGGGCTTCCAGGAACTCCACCAGGCCGAGCATGTCGGAGTAATGGGCGTTGGGCAGGGGCTCGATGAGATCCTCCTGGACAATCGGAGCCACGGTGCTGACCGGGAGGTCGGGCAGTTCGGCGTTGGTGATGATGTCGTGCAGGTGCTCCACCAGGGCCTGGAATTCAGGGGAGTGGGTGTCCCGGGGCCGGGGCAGGGGGTTTGCGACGATGGTGCGGATCCGTCCGGGGTTGGCCGACACCACCACGATCCGGTCGGCCAGGAAGACCACTTCGGAAATGTTGTGGCTGACCATGAGGACGGAGGAGGGATTGCGCGTCCGGTCGTCCCAGATGTCCAGGATCTCGGCGCGCAGACCCTCGGCGGTGAGGGCGTCCAGGGCGCTGAAGGGCTCGTCCATGAACAGGATCTCCGGGTCCACGGACAGCGCCCGGGCCATGCCCACGCGCTGCTTCATGCCGCCGGACAGCTCCCGCGGATAGGCTTCCTCGAACCCTTCCAGTCCCACCATCTTGATGGCGCTCTGGGTGCGTTCCTTGATCTCATGGCTCTCCATCCCCTTGGCGCGCAGGACCACCTGCACGTTCTGCTCCAGCGTCAGCCACGGGTAGAGGGCGAAGGCCTGGAACACGATGGCGAGGCTGTCCAGGAGCCCCTCGTGGGGCTTGCCATGGAGGAACACCTGGCCCTTGGTCGGCTCGATCAGGCCGGCGGCGATGCGCATGAGGGTGGATTTGCCGCAGCCCGACGGGCCGATCATGCAGACGAACTCATCCCGCCTGATCGCCAGGTTGATGTCCTCCAGCACGCGCAGGGTCTTGCCGGTGCCGCGGTCGAAGGATTTCTGGATGCCCTTCAGTTCCAGGATGTTGTCATCGGCCATGCTGTTGCCCATTGCTGCCTCACTTGTCCAGGGTATAGCGGGTGAAAGCCAGGTGGTAGCAGCGCTTCCAGACCAGCCGGTTGAAGGTGACCACGATGACCGACATGACCAGGCAGCTCGCGGCCAGCAGGGTGAGATTGCGGTCGGTGGCGGCCTGGGTGATGGTGTTGCCCAGGCCGAAGGTGGTCAGGGTCTTGCCGCCGAAGTTGTAGTACTCGGCGACGATGCTGGCGTTCCAGGCGCCGCCGGCGGCGGTCACCCAGCCGGTCACCAGGTACGGGAAGGAGGCGGGCAGGTAGAGCCAGGTGAACCGCTGCCAGCGGCTGAACCGGAAGCTGGTGGCGGCCTCGCGCATGTCGCCGGGGATGGCCATGGCGCCGGCGATGACGTTGAACAGGATGTACCACTGGGTGCCCAGCAGCATCAGCACCACGCAGCCGTAGTTCAGGCCCACCCCGAACTTGGCCAGGATGAAGATCACGGCCGGGAACAACATGGGGGCGGGGAACGACGCCGCCACCTGGACGATGGGCTGGAAGATCTTGGCCATCCGGTCCGAGAGGCCGATGGCCAGCCCCGCCGGCACCGCCCAGAGCGTGCCGATCACCGTGGTGACCAGCACCCGGGTCAGGGTCAGCCCGCCGGCCTTGGCCAGGAGCACCCAGGTGCCCCGGGAGATGTCGGTGAGGAACTTGACCAGCTCGAAGGCGCTCCAGAGGACCAGGCCGGCCAGGGCCACCAGGGCGAGGGTGGAGTACCAGCGGTAGCTGGTCCGCGCCTGGACCGCAGCCTGCATGGCCCTGGGCTTGTGGCTGGAGGGCGGACCCTGGAGGGCCCGCCGGTGCACCCGCCGGGCCACCCACAGCCGGAACAGCCGGGACCGCCGCAGGAGCCGCAGCAACCAGCTGCGCGGAGCCTGGCCCTGGCTGGTGTCCTCGACCCGGAACCGCTGGGCCAGCACCACCACCGGCCGCCAGAGCACCTGGTCCAGGAACACGATCATGGCGATCATGGCGATGATGGAGTAGATCATGGCCGGCACGTTGCCCTTGTCGGCCGCCACGCTCATGTAGGACCCCAGCCCGGGCAGCCGGAAATCCTGGTCGCCGAGCTGGAAGGCTTCGGTGATCATGAGGAAGAACCAGCCGCCGGCCATGCTCATCATGCTGTTCCAGACCAGGCCGGTGGTGCCGAAGGGCAGTTCCACCCACTTCAGCCGTTCCCACCAGCTGAACCGGTAGGTGGTGGCAGCCTCATGCAACTCCTGGGGCACCGACTTGAAGGAATGGTAGAGGCTGAAGGTCATGTTCCAGGCCTGGCCGGTGAAGATCATGATCACCGCCGCCAGTTCCAGACCGAGGTTGCTGTGCGGGAACAGCGCCACCAGGGCCAGCACCACGCCGGGCATGAAGCCCAGCACCGGGATGCTCTGGAGGATGTCCAGGATCGGGATGAGCAGCTTTTCGGCCCGCTCGTCCTTGGCGGCCCAGTAGGCGTAGACCAGGGTGAAGGCCAGGGAGATCACGTAGGCGGCCAGGCCCCGCATCATGGAGAGGAACGTGTACTTGGGCAGGGCCCAGATGGACAGGTTGATGTCCACCACCGACCGGTGGGCGCCGGTCCATTGATGTCCCATGGTGACCAGGCCATACATGATCGCCAGGCCGGCCAGGACCACCACGGCATCCATATGATAGCGCCGGCGCCGCAGCGGATAGAAAAGGGCATTGGCCTGCCCCCACACGCTCTCAAAGATCTGGTTGAACATTTGGGGATCCAGGGTCGAAGATGGAGGGAAGGTTCAAAGGCCGATTGAAAATTGTCCCATGGGGCTGCGACTTCCTTGCTACAAATCCTTTAACCGAATTTTTAGATTTCATATGTCGCCACCAGGCGCGTTCCCATCGGTGTGGCGCAACCTCAGGAGAAGAGCTTCATGGACACTCGAAGGCTGGGCTTCAATACCAAGCTGGTGCACGCCGGCATCCCCGATGATCCCCTCGGCAGCGTGACCACGCCGATCTACCAGACCTCCACCTTCGCCTTCCGCAATGCCAAGCAGGGGGCCGAGCGTTTCGCCGGCACCGCCGACGGCTTCATCTACAGCCGGATCGGCAACCCCACCACCTGCGCCCTGGAACAGAACGTGGCCCAGCTGGAGAACGGCTTCGGCGCCACCGCCACCGCCTCGGGCATGGGCGCCGTCTCCACCGCCTACATGGCGCTGCTCGGCCAGGGCGACCACATGGTCAGCACCGCCTCGGTCTACGGGCCTTCGCGGGTGCTCATGGAAAAGCACCTGGGCCGGTTCGGGGTCGAATCGACCTTCATCGACACCACCGACCTGGAGCTGCTGAAGCGCTCGATCAAGCCCAACACGAAGATGGTCTACGTGGAATCCCCGTCCAATCCGGCCATGCTGGTGACCGACCTGGAAGCCGCCGCCGCCATCGCCCACGCCGCCGGGGCCCTGCTGGTGGTGGACAACACCTTCGCCAGCCCGTACCTGCAGAAGCCCCTGGATCTGGGGGCGGACGTGGTGCTGCACTCGGTGACCAAGTTCATCAACGGCCACGCCGACGTGGTGGGCGGCATCCTGGTCGCCAAGACCGAAGCGCTGTACAAGCAGCTCCGGGCCATGGTGGTGATCATGGGCTGCAATATGGACCCGCACCAGGCCTCCATGGTAAGCCGGGGCCTCAAGACCCTGGCGATCCGGATGGAGCGGGCCCAGGCCAACACGATGGAGATCGCCAGGTGGCTGGAAAAGCACCCCAAGGTGGAGTGGGTGAGCTACCTGGGCCTGCCCAGCCATCCCCAGTACGAACTGGCCAGGCGGCAGATGGCCGGGCCCGGCGCCATGATCTCGTTCGGCGTGAAGGGCGGGGTGGCGGCCGGCGCCCGGCTGATGGACGCGGTCAAGCTGGCGGCCCTGGCGGTTTCCCTGGGCGGGGTGGAGACCCTGATCTGCCATCCGGCCTCCATGACCCATGCCAGCATGGGCGCCGAGGCGCGCCTCGCTGGCGGCGTGTCGGACGGCCTGGTGCGCTACTCGGTGGGCATCGAGGACCTGGCCGACCTGATCGCCGACCTGGAACAGGCGCTGGACAAGGTTTGATTCAGTCGGCGAGCGTGGAGAGGTCTCCCGGGTCCGGTCAGTAGCCTACTTGGCCATGGGGAAATTCAAGGAAACCCGCGCGAAGGGTTTTGGACGGGAATTTTGAACCATTAATCGAAACGTGGCATTCATGAAAGGCCGCCAGGCTATGGCCCTTTTGTGGAGATTTATATTTGAAATCAACAATATCCCGAATCCTGTTGCTCGCCTTGTGCCCGGCCCTGCTGCTGGCCGGCCCTGCTCCGGCCGGGCCGCACCCTGTTCCCCCGGTCCAACCCCCAGTTCCTCCCCAGGTCCCTGAGGGCGGACCGGAGGTGGTGGGCGCCGCCGCCCTTGAGGACAACCAGGGACCGCTCAAGATTTTCAACGTTCTGGAACGCGACCTCTTCTTCACGGTCGACCGGACCAATCCGGAGGATAATTCCCCAGTCTATTACCGGATGGCCGATGGTCCCGTCATGGTCATTGCCGGCCATGAAATCGGCAGGGTCCAAGTGCCGATGATGGGCAGCATGAGCATGAACGTGGCCGCAGGGGCGAGGGGCGTGACGATCCACATCAAGTTCGACAACGGCTGGCGCCTCCATTCGGTCCAGATCCCCGTGGCAGGCCCGGAGCTGGGTTTCTGATTGCGGGACTGAACCGCTTGAAACGGAACTGGGGATAGCCAAGGCCCCCAGAATCTATGCACTTGACATGGAATATTTATAATTTATTTTAGGTCAAGATTCATGCCGGGAGATGGGCCATGGTGATCTTTTCTGGTGTCAAGGCTGGATTTCGGTGCATCAGGGGGATCGCCTTGGCGTATCTGCTCCTGGCCGTTCCCGCAGGAGCCGTCATGCCCGGCGAGAACGAAGCCGGCGCGGAAGGAGAGGCCAAGCGGCCGCGCCTGATGCCTGGGGAGAGCGTGGCCGCCCCGGCCCAAGGGGGCGCAGCCGCCCCGGCCCAGGCGGGGCCGCCCGCCCCGGCCAAGGTCAGGCTGGGCGCCCTGCCTGAGGTAAACCTCCAGGGAATCTTGGAATTTCTGCCGGTCAAGGAACGGGCGGCCCTGGGCCGAGCCTCCAAGCGGACCCAGAGAGCCCTGAACCGGATGAAGGGGCTTGGGCTGGACGCCCGCAAGGTCAAGGACCCCGGGGGGCTGGCCATCTACCTGGCGCGGCACGGGGCCCAGGTCGAGGCCTTGGACTTGTCTGGATGCTCCTGGGTGGATGACCACTGGGGGCCCTTGCTGAGGGGCTTGCCGGCGCTGAGGTCCCTGGACCTATCCCACTGCCCCCAGGTCACGGACCTGCTCCTGGGGAACCTGCCAGTGGGCCTGAAGAAGCTGAACCTTTCGGGCTGTAGACAAGTCACGGACGCCGGGATGGTCCTCATCAACCGGTTGGCACTGGATGAACTCAACCTGCTCGATTGCTCCATCACCAACCGGGGGCTCGGCAACCTCGCCCCCCTGCACCTGCGCAGTCTGGCCCTGAGCTGGTCGCGGCCCAACTCGGCCTGGGATGGCCAGGGCCTGGCACATCTGGCCGCGGACCGCCTGCGCGTGCTGGAGCTGGACCTGGACGATGAAGTGGATGATGAGGCCCTGGGCGCCCTCCTGCCCCGGGCCCGGAAGCTGGAGCAGCTGACCCTCCTGGATGGGACGGTGGGCAATACTGCCCGGATGCTGGGGTATCTCAAGGGCCTGCCCCTGCGCAGCCTCTCCCTCGACCGTGGGGACATCGATGATCAGGCCATGGAGCACCTTGCCGGGCTGCCCCTGGAACGCCTAACCCTGACCGCGCTCCCAGGTGTGAAAGGCAACGGGGTGGTCTTTCTCCATCGGTGCCCCCTGAAGGAACTGGTGCTCGACACTTGCGAGGAGCTGAGCGAGAAAGACCTGGCGCCAACCCTGGCGGGGCTGGCTTCCTTGCAGATCCTGAGGCTCCGTGACAATTCCCCGAATGAAATGTCAGGCAAGCTGCTCGCCTCCCTGCCCAGGCAAACGCTGAAGGAGTTGTACCTCACCGCAATCAACGGCCTCACCGACGAGGAACTGGCGGTGCTCCGGGGCATGCCCTTGCAGAAGCTGGAACTGGAGGCTCCCCTGATCACCGAGGCGGGGCTGGCCTGCCTGGAAGGCATGCCCTTGCAGTCGCTGGCCCTGGATCACGCCGCCAGCCTGACCGGAGGGCTCAAGGCGCTGCAGGGCATGCCGCTGGGCGAGCTGCAGCTGAAGGGGTGCACTGGACTGACCGACGCGGCGCTGGCGTCTCTGGGAGCCCTGCGCACCCTGCACACGCTGACCCTCGAGGAGGACGCCGGGATCGGCGATGCCGGGCTGGCCGCCCTGGAGAACCTGCGCTTGACCAGCCTCGATCTCACCCGATGCCCGGGGATCACGGACGCGGGCCTGGCCCGCATCGCCGGGATGCCCCTCAGGGAGCTGTACCTGGCCGGTACCGCCATCACCGACGCAGGTCTCGGGCCGCTGCGGAACCTGCCCCTGGAGACGCTGTCCCTGTCCGGCTGCCAGCACATCACGGGGGAGGGCTTCGGGGCCCTGCTGGCCATGCCCCTGCGCCTCCTCTGGCTCATGGACCTTCCCAACCTCACGGACCAGGGCCTGTTGTTCATGGGGCAGATGCCCGCCTTGGAGGAGTTGCGTATGGCGGGGTGCCCCCGGGTGAATCCGGCCCTGCGCGGCCTGGTCAAGCTCAAGAACGGCTCAGCCATCTTCTTCTGAGGGGGCTTGGACTTCAGTCGGCGAGCGTGGAGAGGTCCCCCGGGTCCTCGCCCATCTCCACCGCCTTCAGGTAGCGGCGAACGATCTTGCCGGAGCGGGTCTTGGGCAGCGCCGGCCGGATCTCGATCTCCGACGGCGTGGCGATGGGGCCGAGGTCCTGGCGGACGTGGTCCTTCAGCGAGGCGATCAGGCCGTGGCCCGGTTCGGTGCCTGAACGCAGCACCACGAAGGCCTTGATCCGCTCGCCCTTGAGCGGGTCGGGCAGGCCGATCACCGCCGCTTCCGCCACGGCCGGATGGCGGCACAGGGCGCCTTCCACGTCGGCGGTGCCGATCCGGTGCCCGGCCACGTTCATGACGTCGTCGGAGCGGCCCAGCACGGCGAAGTAGCCGTCCCGGTCGCGCACGGCGATGTCGCCGGCGGTGTAGACGCCGCCGGGAATCTGGTTCCAGTAGCGCTCGTAGCGCGGATGGTCGTTCCAGATGGTGCGCATCATGTAGGGCAGGGGCTTGCGCAGGATCAGCAGGCCGCCCTGGCCGTCGGGCACCGGGCGCCCCTCGGGGTCCACCACTTCCGCCTGGACCCCGGGCATGGCCTTGCCGACCTTGCCGGGCCGCGCCTCGAAGGTGGGCAGGGTGCCCAGCACCGGGGCGGCGATCTCGGTCTGCCACCAGTTGTCCACCACCATGCCGTCGCTCTGGCCGGCCAGGTACTTCTGGGCCCAGGCGTGCGCCTCGGGGTTGAGCGGCTCCCCGGCGCAGGCGATCATGCGCAGCCGGGACAGGTCGTACTTGCTGGGCGCTTCGGGGCCATGGCTCATCCACATGCGCACGGCCGTGGGCGCGGTGAACATGATGTTCACGCCGAACCGCTCGCACAGCTCCCAGGTCACCTCCGGGGTGGGGTAGTCGGGCACCCCCTCCCGGCAGAAGATCGTCGCGCCGCAGGACAAGGGGCCGTAGACGATGAACGAGTGGCCGACGATCCAGCCGATGTCGGATGTGCTCCAGTAGATGTCCCGGTCGGTGATCTGGTAGAAGGCCTTGGCCAGGTAGGTCACGCCCACCAGGTAGCCGCCGGTGGTGTGGACCACGCCCTTGGGCGTGCCGGTGGTGCCGGAGGTGTACAGGATGAACAGGGGATCTTCCGCGTCCATGGGCTCGGGCTCGAAGTGGATGCCGCGGGCCTCCTGGATGTCGTAGAAATCGTGCTCGCGTTCGGATTCGAAGGCGTAGGGCGCATCGCCCGGGCGGGAACCGCGCCGGTGGACGATGATGTGATCGACGAAGATCAGGTCCATCACCGCTTCGTCCACGGTGGGCTTGAGGGCCACCTTCTTGCCGCGCCGGAAGGTGTAGTCCGAGCAGATCACGATGCTGGCGTGGCAGTCCTCGATGCGCGCGCGCAGCGCCTGGGTGCCCATGCCGGCGTAGACCACGGAGTGGATGGCGCCGAGCCGGGCGCAGGCGAGCATGGAGATCACCCCCTCGGGGGTCAGGGGCATGTAGATGATCACCCGGTCGCCCTTGCGGAGGCCCAGCCGCTTGAGGGTGTTGGCCAGGCGGTTGACCTCGCGGTAGAGCCGGCCGTAGGTGTAGGTCTGTTCCTCGCCGTCCTCGCCCACCCAGATGAGGGCGGCCTTGTTGCGCCGCTCGGAGTAGACGTGCCGGTCGATGCAGTTGACGGTCACGTTGAGCTTGCCGCCCACGAACCACTCGTGGCGCGGCGGGTCGAACCGGCTCACCGAGGTGTACGGTTCCATCCACTCCACCAGGCGGGCCTGTTCGGCCCAGAAGGCGTCGGGATCCCGCTCGGCGTGGGCGCGCTCGACACTGTCGTTGGCCAGGTAGGCCTGGCGCGAAAGCCAAACCGGCGCGGGAATGACGTTCTCATCCTTCTGCAGGCGCATGATCGCGGCCTGCTGGGATTCGCTCAGCACCGGCGCCGCATCCGGACGGTGGGTTCCTTCGGTCGCCATGACAGCCCCCATGACCACCCCCTTGGGGCGGATGTGAGGATGCTAGGAGCGTTTTACGATTAGTCGATCCTTTATTTTCATCCCGGTTGGTTGGCCAGCTTCCGGGCCGCCTGATCCTTGAGGGCCGCGCCGCTGGCCGGCGGGGCTAGGGAGGGGTGGCGCTGGGCGGGAGGCACATAGGGGTCGAGCAAAGCCTTGGCCGGGGTGAACGGCCCGCCCACGCCCATGCCCGGCGCCGCGGTCACGAGCCACCGCTGGGTGGGCCCGGCGATCATGGCATGGTCCGGGCTCCCGGCCCAGCCGGGGGCGGCCTGGTAGAAGGCGGCCAGGTCGGCCTTTTCCAGGGGCCGGGAGGTGTCGTCCAGGTAGACCATGTGGCCGCCGTTGTAATGCTTGATCTGCAGGGTCGGCTGGGCGCCCATCCGGGCCAGATCCAGCTCGGTCTGGTAGAACGGCGTCGCCAGGTCGTGGTAGCCGTTGAGGGAAAGCACCTTCAGCGCGGGGTCCCGGAGCAGCGCGGACATCAGGTCGGGAATGGTATCGGGCAGCGCCTGGCCATCGTGGGAAAAATCCCAGGTGTCCTCGGCCTGGCCCGATAACGCGTACTCCGTGCCATGGCCGTAGCCGAGGAAGTCCGTCAGGTAGCTGGCGATGGCCGTTCCGAAGGATGGGACGATGAAGCTGCTGGAAGGGTCGCCAGCGCTGGCCAGGGGGCTGGACGCGGGGACTGCGACCCGGCCGTCGTAGCGGCCGATCAGGGTGCCGCGCATCAGGTCCTTCTGGAAGTCACGGGGCAGGAAGTTGAACTCATGGTTCCACAGGGCCGCGCCGATGCCCGTGGTGGCCTGCAGCCGGGCCACCGTGGCCGGGGCCGGCGGGGCCGGATCCTTCAGCCAGGCGTTCACCGCCGGTCCGTAGGTCGCGGCCGTGAAGACGCGCATCTGCTGGATGAAGCCGCCGAAATCGCCGGGCGCCGGGGCGTCCAGGCCGAAATAGGCACCCAGGGCCGCATAGCTGGGCAGGAACCCGGCGCAACTGATGTCCGGGCCGGCGGCGCCGTTGGTGTTGTAGTTCAGGATTGAGGACTGCAGGATCACCCCCGCCGGCCGGATGCCGGCCGCGCCGAGCAGGTTGGCCAGCACGGCGCTGCGCGGGGTTCCGTAGGATTCGCCGAACAGGTAGAGGGGCGAGGCCTGGCGCTGGTTGACGGTCAGGTAGCGCTGGATGAAATCCCGGAACACCGCCGCGTCCTGGTCCACGCCCCAGAAGGTCTGGTTGGTGTTCGGGGCGATCGCCTCGGACAGCCCGGTGCCGACGGCGTCCACGAACACCAGGTCGGTGCTGTCCAGCAGCGAGTCCGGGTTGTCCACCAGGGGGAAGGGCACCGGGCCGCTGGTGGAGGGATCGCCGGTCACCAGCCGCTTGGGGCCGAACGAGCCCAGGTGCAGCCACACCGAGGAAGATCCCGGGCCGCCGTTGTAGCAGAAGGTCAGGGGCCGGGTCGCCGGGTCGGCGCCGGCGACGGTGTAGGCGACGTAGAACAGCGCCGCTTCGGGAGCCTGGTTGGCCGGGCTGGCGGCGGTGAGGTGACCGGCCGTGGCGGTGTAGGCGATCGGCGGGCCCGCCAGGGTGATCTGGTGCGCGGTAACCGCCGCGTCCTCCAGGAGCGCCGGCAGGCTGGCCGCGGGATCCGTGGAATAGCCGGAGGCGCTGCCCGGGTTGCCCGCGCACAGGACCAGCGCGGTGCAGGGGAGGAGGGTTCGAATCCAAGGGCGCATGGTCAACTCCAGGGCACCCCAGGTTAATCCGCCCGGCGCCCCGCGGCCGCTGAAATTTTTCATAAGTTTCTGATTTATTAAATAGATAGGTCACTCATTCGCGTGCCGTCGAGCAGGCCCATGGTCCCGAGCTTGCTTTGAATCTCCTTGAGGCTGAAAGGCTTGCGCAGGCTGTGAATATTGGGCCGGCCCTCCAGGAGCGGGGCGATGGCGTCGTCGCTGTAGCCGGTGGCCATCAGCACGATCTGGTCGGGCCTCAGCGCCAGCAGGCGGGTCAGGGTCTGGGCGCCGTTGAGGCCGGGCATGTTCATGTCGAGGATCACCAGGTCCACCTGCAGGCCGGCCTGGAGCCGATCCAGGGCCTCCTGGCCGGATTCGGCGGTGTGCACCGCATGGCCCAGGGCGGTGAGCATGGGGGCGATGGACCTGCGGATGAGTTCATCGTCATCCACCAGCAGGATCCGGACCGCACCCTGGGCCGCGGCCGGCGCCGCTTCTCCCGCCAGCATGGGCGCGGGCGCGGCCAGGGGCGGGAAGGACAGGACGACTTCGGTGCCCTGGTCGGGCTGGCTGCGGATCTCCATGTTGCCCTTGTGGGCCTTCACCGTGCCGTAGACCATGGCCAGGCCCAGCCCGGTCCCTTTGCCTATGGGCTTGGTGGTGAAGAAGGGCTCGATGGCCTTGCGCATCACTTCGGGGTTCATGCCCATGCCGGAGTCCTTGATGCTGATGGAGACGCTCTGGGCGTCGCCGCGGGTGCTCAGCTGCAGGCTGCCGCCTTCGGGCATGGCATCCACCGCGTTGACGCAAAGGTTGATCAGGGCATGGCTCAGGGCGCCGCTGTCGCCTTCGATCCAGCCCAGGGGCTCCTGGAAATCGGTGATGATCTGGACCCGGCTCAGGGTGGTGTAGCTCAGCAGGTGGACCATCTCCTGGGCGATGACGTTGAGGTTGACCGGGCCCGCGGCCTCCAGGTCCTTGCGGGCGAAGTACAGCAGGCTCTTCACCACGTCCCGGCCCCGGGTGCAGGCGCGGATGATGGTGTCCAGGGCGTTCGCCTGGGGATCGCCGTCGGCACAGGTGGTGCGCATGGCCGAGGACATGCCCATGATGGCCGCCAGGACATTGTTCATGTCGTGGGCCACCCCGCCGGCCAGGCTGCCGATGCTTTCCAGCTTTTCCGCGTGTTGCAGTTCCGCCTGCAGGCGGCGCTGCCGGGCTTCGGTCTCCACTTCCCGGGTCCGGTCCAGGTTGATGCCGATGATCCGCAGCGGCCGCCCCTCGGCGTCGCGCAGCACATGGCCGCTGGATTTGATGTGGCGGATGGTCCCGTCCCGGTTGATGGTGCGGAAATCCAGGTCGTAGCTCCGCTCTCCGGCGAGGGCGCCCTGGATGGCCGCTTCGGTGGCGGCGCGGTCCTCCGGGTGGAGGATGTCCCGGCACCATTCCTCATAGAGTGGCGGGACGGCCCGGGGCTCGATGCCGTTGATCGCGTACATCCGGTCGCTCCAGATCTCGGTGCCATCCACCAGGTTGCGGTCCCAGATGCCCAGGCTGGCGGAGGCGATGGCCAGCTCCAGGCGCTGGTTGCTCTCCCGCAGGGCTTCCTCGGCGCGCTTCTGGGCGGTGATGTCCCGGGCCAGGGACAGGTTGTAGCGCTCGCCCTTGATCTCCAGCACCGACGAGCACAGTTCGGCGATGAAGGTGCTGCCGTCCTTGCGCCGCAGGGTGGCTTCGCGCCCGACCACGATGCCGTGCGCCCGCAGTTCGGCCACGTGCTGGGCGCGGTCTTCGGCGCGCACCCAGATGCCCAGATCGTCCGGCAGGGTGGAGCGGCCGATCAGCTCTCCCCGGGTATAACCGAACATGTTCACGTAGCTCCGGTTGAGCTCCACCAGCCGGCCGCTGTCCAGGTGCGTGAGATCGATGGCATCCGGGCTCATGTGGAAGATGTTGGAGAACTTCTGCTCGGAGGCCAGCAGGCCCTGCACGTAGCGGTTGAGGGTGGCGTAGAGCAGCACCGAGGTGATCAGGATGAAGGCCAGGCCCTTCAGGGAGCTGACGGTCATCATGGTGGCCGGGTCGCTGAACAGCAGTTTGACCATGCGATCGGAGAGCAGGATCCACAGGACGGCGAAGCCGGCATACAGCAGGACGATCCGCGCCACGCCCCAGCGGTGGGCCTGGCGGGAAGACGCCAGGCCCGCGGGATGGGCCTCGGCGGTCGGGTGGGACCGAAGATCATTGAACACGTGGAGCTCCGATCGACTCGGGTGACCAATCTAGAAAAGGCTTTGGCCGTCCATCTCCAGCGGCTGGGCCAGCCCCATGAGCTTGAGCAGGGTCGGCGCCACGTCGGCCAGGGCGCCGCCGGCGCGCAGCTGGGTGGCTTCGAAACCCTGGGCCACCAGCACCGCGGGCACCGGGTTGATGGTGTGGGCGGTGTGCGGGTTGCCCTTCTCGTCGCGCATGCATTCGCAGTTGCCGTGGTCGGCGGTGACCAGGAGCGCCCCGCCCCTGGCCAGGGTATGGGCGGCGATCTGGCGGATGGCGTCGTCCACCACGGCGCAGGCCATGGCGGCGGCCGAGAGGTCGCCGGTGTGGCCGACCATGTCGGGGTTGGCCAGGTTGCACACCAGGAAGCGGTACTGGCCGCCGTCGATGGCCCGCACCAGGCCGCGCACCACCTCGTGCGCGCTCATCTCGGGCTGGAGCTCGTAGGTGGCCACCTTGGGCGAGGGCACCAGCAGGCGGTCCTCCCCGGCGAACGGCTCCTCCCGGCCGCCGTTGAAGAAATAGGTCACGTGGGCGTATTTTTCGGTTTCGGCGGTGCGCAGCTGCTTCCAGCCCTGGGCGGCCACCAGCTCGCCCAGGATGTTGGCGAGGTTCTGGGGCGGGTAGGCGATGTCGACGAACGGCTCCAGGTCCCGTTCGTAGGCGGTGAAGGTGACCAGGCGGCACTTGGGCTGGCGGGCCCGCTTGAAGCCGTCGAAATCGGGCATCATCAGGGCGTGGCACAGCTCCCGGGCCCGGTCGGCGCGGAAATTGAAGAAGATGATCCCGTCGCCGTCCTGGATGGGATGGAAGTCGGCAGTGCGGGTGGGGGTGACGAATTCGTCGGTCTCGCCCCGGTCGTAGGCGGCCTGGATGGCGGCCTGGGGGTCCGGAGCCTCGGCTTCGGCCACGCCGTCCACCAGCAGCTTCCAGGCCCGCTCCACCCGGTCCCAGCGCTTGTCCCGGTCCATGGCGAAGTAGCGGCCGCAGATGGAGCCGATGGTCACCAGCGGGCAGCCGCGCAGCTGGAAGGCCAGCCACTGCAGGTAGCCGTCGGCGCTCTTCTGCTCGGTGTCCCGGCCGTCCAGGAAGGCGTGGATGGTGGTGGGGACGCCTGCGGCCTGGGCCCAGTGCGCCAGGGCCACCAGGTGGTTCTGGTGGCTGTGCACGCCGCCGTCGGAGACCAGGCCCAGCAGGTGCAGCCGGCCGCCGGTGCCCTTGAGCCCGGCGAGCAGGGCGCCCATGGCCGGGTTGTCCCGGAAGGTGCCCTTGCGGATGGCCGCGTCGATCCGGGTCAGCTCCTGCCACACCACGCGCCCGGCGCCCAGGTTCATGTGGCCCACTTCCGAATTGCCGAACTGGCCCTCGGGCAGACCGACCCCCTCGCCGCCGGCCTGCAGCTGGGTGGCGGCGTAGCGCCGGCGCAGGTCGCTCAGCTGCGCCATGCCCGCGACGAAGGTGGCGTCGAAGGCATTGCGCGGACCATCCCCGAAACCGTCGAGGATAAGCAGGGTGATGGGACCTTGGATCATGGGTCGGCCTTCCGGCTGGGGGTCAGGGAACCTGCTCCCCGTGGGGGTTGCAGAGGAGGAACAACACGGCCATGCGCACCGGCACGCCGTTGGTGACCTGGGACAGGATCAGGCTGTTCGGCCCGTCCGCTACTTCCGACGTGATCTCCACGCCCCGGTTGATGGGGCCGGGATGGAGCACGGCCACATCCGGCTTGCAGAGCTTCATCCGGGCCGCGTTGAGCTGGAAGAACCGGGCATACTCGCCCTGGCTGGGGATGAAGGCGCCGGTGCCGCGCTCGAACTGGCAGCGCAGGGTCATGACGGCGTCCTGGCTCGGCAGGATGGCTTCCAGGTCGTTGCTGATCGTCACGTTGGGCCAGCTGTGCTGGATGCCCTCGGGAATGAGCGTGGGCGGGCCCACCAGGGTGACGTGGGCGCCCATCTTGGTGAGCAGCCAGAGATTGGAGCGGACCACCCGGCTGTTGCGGATATCGCCGACGATGGCGATGCGCAGTCCCTCCAGCTGGCCGAAGCGCTTGCGCAGGGTGTAGGCGTCCAGCAGGGCCTGGGTGGGGTGCTCATGGGCGCCGTCGCCGGCGTTGACGATGCTGGCGCGCATGTGCCGGGCCAGCAGCGCGTGGGCGCCGGGGGCGGAATGGCGCATGACGATCAGGTCCGGGTGCATGGCTTGGAGATTCATGGCGGTGTCGATCAGCGTTTCGCCCTTGCTGAGCGAGCTGCTGTCGGCGTCGAAGTTGATGATCTCGGCGGACAGGCGCTTTTCGGCGATCTCGAAGCTGTTGCGGGTGCGGGTGGAGTTCTCGAAGAACAGGTTGACCACCAGCCGCTTGCGCAGCGCCGGCACGATCTTGATCTCGGGCCGTTCGCAGACTTCCTCGAAGCCGCTGGCCTGGTCGAGGATGGCGGTGATGTCCTGCGGGCTGAGCGGCTGGATGCCGAGCAGGTGGCGGTGGGGAAAGAGGTAGCGTGGCGCGGTCATGTCAGCCCCGCCCTTCGAGGAACACACCGTCGATGCCGTCGATCTCCGTCACCTTCACGGATACCCTGCGGTCGAGGGGCACGTCCAGCTTCAGCCCCATGAAGTCCGGCTGGATCGGCAGCTGCCGGCCGCCCCGGTCGGCCAGCACGGCCAGCCAGATCCGGTCGGGCCGGCCGTGGTCCAGCAGGGCGTCCATGGCGGCCCGGATGGTGCGCCCGGTGAAGATCACATCGTCCACCAGCACCACGGTCCGGTCCTTCAGGGTGAAGGGGATCTCGGTGGGGCGCACGATCGGGCTGCCCGCCAGTTCCGACAGGTCGTCCCGGTAGAGGGTGATGTCCAGGGCGCCCAGGAGGATCTCTTTCTGCAGGATGTCCTGGAGCATGACCGCGAGGCGCTCGGCCAGATACAGGCCGCGGGTGCGGATGCCGAGCAGGGCGAGGGATTCATTGTTGCCGAAAGCGGCCACGATCTCCCGGCAGAGGCGCTGGAGATGGATTTCCACCTGCCTGGCGTCGAGCAGGCATGGTGCTGGGGTGTCTGGCATGCTTCCTCCTGGATCAGCTCGTGTCATCCAGTGTATCGGATGGCTCGCCATTTGGGCGCCCCGTGGCTGGCTACAATGGCTTCAGGTTGGCCTATCTGGCTGCATGAAGGTACCTTGCCATGGAAAATTCGCTGGAAACACTGGAACCCCAACCGCTCTGGAGGTATTTCCTGGAGCTTTCACGAATTCCCCGGGGTTCCGGCCACGAGGCGGCGGCGACCGCCTGGGTGTCGGACCAGGCCCGGGCCATGGGCTGCACGGTGAGCCAGGACGCGGCCGGCAACGTGCTGATCCGCAAGCCGGCGTTCCCCGGCCGGGAAGGCGCCGGCACCACGGCCCTGCAGGCCCATGTGGACATGGTCTGCGAAAAGAATGAAGCCACGGTCCATGATTTCCTGACCGATCCGATCAGCGTGGTGCGGGACGGCGACCGGCTCCGGGCCCGGGGCACCACCCTGGGCGCCGACGACGGCATCGGCGTCGCCGCCGCCCTGGCGGTGCTGGCCTCCCCGGCCATCCAGCACGGGCCGCTGGAGGTGCTGATCACCGTCAGCGAGGAGACCGGCCTGACCGGCGCCAAGGGCCTCCAGGCCGGCTGTCTCCGGGCCACGAACCTGCTGAACCTGGACAGCGGCCGGGGCGGCTTCATCACCATCGGCTGCTCCGGCGGGCTGGACAGCGAAGCGGTCCGGCTGCTCAAGCTGCGTCCGGCCGGCCCCGGCCGCCCGGCCTGGCGGCTCAAGGTGGGCGGGCTCAAGGGCGGCCATTCGGGCGGCGCCATCAACCAGGGCCGGGGCAACGCCATCCAGCTCCTGGCCCGGGCGCTGTGGGCGCTGCTGCCCTTCGGCTGGGAACTCGCCGCCGTATCCGGGGGCGACAAGCGCAATGCCATCCCCCGGGAGGCCTCGGCCCTGCTGTTCCTGGAGCCCGGGCAGGAAGCCGGGCTGCGCGCCGCGCTGGCGGAGCTGGAGGCGCAGGCGCAGGCCGCCCTGGGCAGCTTCGATCCCGAGGTCGTCTTCACCCTGGAAAGCGCCACGCCGGCCGGCCGGGAGGTGATGACGGCCCAGGACGCCCGGGCCGTGGTGGCCTTCCTGTTCAACGCGCCGCACGGGGTGGTGGCCGAGAGCCCGGTGATCCCCGGCCTGGTGCAGACTTCCACCAACCTGGCGAAGGTGGTCACCAAGGCTGGCGAAGTGCGGGTGGCCATGAGCCACCGCAGCTCCGTGGCCAGTTCCAAGCTGGCCGTGGCCGACCGGGTGGAGGCCCTGTGCGAACTGGCCGGCTTCACGCTGCGCCGCGGCGAAGGCTACCCCGGCTGGCAGCCCGACCTCGAATCACCCCTGGCGCGGCAGGTCAGCGCCACGCACGAAGCGCTGTTCGGCAAGCCCATGGAGTTCCGGGCCACCCACGGCGGCTTGGAGTGCGGCATCATCGGCCAGGGCCATCCCGGCATGCGGATGGTCTCGTTCGGCCCGGACATGTGGGACATCCATACGCCGGACGAGAGCTTGAGCATCAGCTCGACGGCGGATTTCTGGAAGCTGCTGGGGGCGGTGCTGGAGACGCTTTAATCCGTGATCAGCGCGCGCAGCTCGTCGTTGCCGAATTCCGAGCTGCAGCTGATCACCACCGCGCAATGGCCGGGCTGGCTGAAAGGCAGGTCCACCTGGGTGCTGAACTGGCCGTCGGCATCGGTCTTGCCGGTGGCCAGGGTGCCGGCCTTCTGGAAGCTGGAGATCAGCCGCACGGTCACGTCGGCCCCGGGCACGGGGCTCTGGCTGGCGCATAGCCGGGCGCGGATGCCGAAGGCGAAGGGACGGCCGAAGACCGGCCTGATGGGGTGATCCAGCACCATCTCCAGGGTGTCGATGTCGCCTTCGTGGGCCAGGTACTCCAGGATGGCCTGGTCCAGCGGCCGGTCGTTGAAGACGTGCAGTTCGTCCACCTGGGGGTCGCTGGGGGTGGTGTCGTACTTGCCGTTCTTGATGTCCCTGATGATGGACTTGTGCTGCTCGTCCATGCGCGCCTGGATGACCTGGTCCTGGACCTGGGATTGCGGTTCGGCCAGCAGGTCATCGTAGGTGCCGCGGTAGCTGTCGAGGATCTCGCCGCCCAGGTAGATCAGCGTCTCGATCTTCGGGTTGCCGAGGCCCTTGTCCTCGGTCTGCACATGGAAGACCTTGCTGCCATGGCGGACGTCGCTGTTGTAGCCGGTGATCACGGCGCTTCCTGCTGGTGCAGCCGCTGCGCCAGTTCGGGCATGACCTCCCAGGCGATCTCGCGCAGCACCTGGTCGCCCAGCCGCGCCACCAGCGCCTTGGCCAGCCGGTCCATGAGCACCGGGTCGGCCAGCAGAGCGGCAAGCGGGTCCGCCGCCGCGGCGGCCGGCGAGGCCGGCACCTCGTCGGCTTCAGACAGCCAGGCCTGCTCGGCGACCGGTTCGAAGGCGACCGGGGTCGCCTCCGGGATGGCGATGGGGGTGGCGGCGGGCGGGTCGAGGATGTCCGAGAGGGTGATCACCTCCGACATGGGCGCCAGGGGCGTTTCGGCCAGGGCGGAAGGTTCGGCTTCCGGCAGGAAGGCGGAGGGTTCCCGGTCGCCCAGGGCCATGCCCACCAGGGCGTCGCTGTCGTCGGACCAGTCGATCGGTTCGCCCAGCTCGAACGGGTTCGCCAGGGCCTGGACCGCGGCGGGTTCCAGGGCGGGACCCAGGTCCGGCAGCTGGTCGGCGTACTCCGCCGAGGGCTCCAGGGGGGCTTCGGGCAGGGTGTCCGCCAGCAGGAATTCCGGGACTTCGGCAGCCGGGACCGGCTCGGCCGGCGCTTCCGGCTCGTCCATGGCCGGCATGGCGCTGGTGGGGAAGGTGAGGCCCTGGAGGCTGTCCAGGTCCAGCTCCTCCAGCTCGAGGGGCTCGTCCGCGGGCTCCTCGAGGTTCTGGGGAATCTCCGCGATCTCCTGGGCATCGAGGGCGTGCGGCGTCTCCTCCTCGGCCAGGTCCTCGGGGCCCAGCAGCAGCAGGTCGTCTTCCGGGGCGGGAACCTTGAGCTCGTCCGGGATGCGCATGGAAGGCCGGGTCAGGAAGGGGGCGGGCGCTTCGGGTTCGGGCGGCGGCGGGGCCGGCACGGGCGTTTCCATCAGGCGCTTGACCCGCTCGCCCAGGTCGCGCAGTTCCACCGGCTTTTTCAGGAACCCCTGGATCGGCGCCAGCCGGAGCTTTTCCGGGTCGACGATGTCCAGGACGCCCGCCATCATGGCCACCGGCATGCGCGCCGTGGCCTCGGTCGCCCGCAGCTCCTGGAGCAGCGCCCAGCCGTCCATCCCCATCATGGAGGTGTCCAGGAGCGCCACATCGAAACGGTCGCCCTGGTTGACCAGGGCCATGGCTTGCGCGCCGGAACCGCATGAAATCAGCTGGACATCGCTGGCGGCCAGCAGGGTCTCGGCGATCTTGTGGATGCTGGGGTTGTCGTCCACGAGGAGAAGACGGGGCATAGGGGACCTCGGGATGCCGGAGTTTGATGAAATGGCTGCGCTAACGCTAACAGAAACGGGCGCACCCTAGGGTAGTTTCAGGGCCTTTCGCACCGACTTCAACCTTCCAGTCGGCTGAAGCCGCTCAAGGAGGGCCCGGTCGCCGACCCAGACCCAGGCCACGGCCGACGATTCGCGCATCGCCACCTCGGGCCCATCGGGGAGCCAGCCCCGGACCGAGGCCCGCAATCTCGAGGCGGTGATCCATTCGGGGCGCTTGGCCCGGAGCAGGGCCGCCCGCTGCCGCTCCACGGGCAGTGCGGCCAGGTCGCCCCAGCGGGCATCCCAGGCGGTGGTGGCCTGGCTCCCGGACCACCAGGCCCAGGCCGGGTCGTAGGGCGGCCACGGGGCGGTTTCCGGGGGCAGCGGGGCCCACTTGGCCTGGTCCAGGGGGCCGGTCCTGCGCAGCACCGCGCCATCCTTCTTTTCCGTCACCTGCAGGGCCATCCGCAGCGGCGGCTGGGCAACCAGCACGCCCGGGCCGGCGGCCTCGCGCTTCCACAGGCCGCCGCTCCGGGCCCAGAGGGTCCAGACGTTGCCGCTGCTCACCCAGAGCCGGTCCCGGAGCGGGAACCAGAGCCTGGCGCCCGGCTGCCAGGGCACCATGAGGCGCGACCCGGGCAGGTCCTTGCCGTCGTCCCACAACTGCTCCTGGCGGATGGGCCAGCCCCTGGGCGGCGGCGGCAGGCCCTTTTCGTCCCAGGGGGCCAGGGTGACCGGGGGCACTTCCGCTTCCACGGGCAGGGCGGTGAGCAGCAGGCCGGGTTCCGTCCCGGGGGCGCGCAGGCCCAGGAGGACGGCCTGGCCGTCCCAGCTGAACCGGCTCCAGGGTCCGCTGTCCGTGGACCAGAGCACCCGGCCTTCGGGGACCTCCAACAGCCGGGTCTCGAACCGCTGGGGCGAAAGCATGAGCGTCACCAGCAGCCGGTTGCCCTTGGCCGGGTCCAGCCGGGCCGAGGCGATCGGCGCGTCGAACCGGTAGTGGCGCCATTCCAGGCCGTGCCAGAGGACCACTTCGCTGTGCCCCTTGGGGCCGTTCAGGGCCAGGCCCTGGTCCGCCAGATAGGCCGAAGCCGGCTCCCAGGGGGTGCCGAAACCGCCGCCGAAGGGCCAGGCCTTGTCCTGGTCCGGGTCCTGGTCGCCCTGGAAACGCGGGGTCCAGCCGTCCTGCAGGCGGTACTCGGCCAGGGTCTCGAAACTCTCCATTGACAGCTCGACGGTCGCGTCCGTTACCATCGCTCCGCCCTCCCGGGTGGAGCGGGGCGCCTGGACGAATGCCAACAACACGAGCATCGCCGCGATGAACATGCTGGCAAACAGGTATCGTTTAGGGATCACCGCCGGCTCGAACCTCCACCGACATGATGCAATCATTTGAGGAGTTGCTGACATGAAACATGCCGGGCCGCTGGAAGTCGAAGTCAAGCTGCGCATCCCGTCCACCGGGGCGTTGCACGAGAAACTGCTGCGGGCCGGGTTCACCCAGGCCCACGCCGCGGCCACCGAGGCCAATCGGCTGTGGGACCGGGCCGGCGCGCTGCTGGCCCAGGACTGCGCCCTGCGCCTGCGCCAGTACGGCGGCCAGGCGACCCTCACCTGGAAGGGCCCCAAGGTGGCCGATCCGCAGCTGAAGATCCGTCCCGAGCTGGAGACCGCGGTGGCCGACCCCGCGGCCATGGAAGGCATCCTGCGGGCGCTCGGGTTCGAGCCGGTGCTGGAGATGGCCAAGACCCGCGCCATCTACCTCCGGGGCGAGCTGGAGGCGTGCCTGGACGATACGCCCTACGGCAGCTTCCTGGAGCTGGAAGGGGAGCGGGAAGCCATCGCCCTGGCCATGGCCCAGCTCGGCCTGGGGCCGGAGCAGATCGAGCCGCGCAGCTACGCCGCCTTGTATTCGGAGTAACGCGTTTGTTCCAGAAAAGGTGCCTTCCCGCGCATCCTCGCCATCAAGCCGTCACGGTGGTGACCGATGTTGGAGATCAGGAGGTGCCCCATGGCTCCCATTCAGATCCAAGAGCCTCTGCCTAACAGCGAAAACCCCCGGTACGAAGTCCGCCCGGTGGGTTCCGACGATTTCCAGCATCTGCTCCGCCTGGAACGGGAGATCTGGAGCGCGGACGCCGCCGGCGAGCTGTGCCCGCACTACCTGAGATTGTGCACCGAGCTCTACTCGGACTGGTGCTTCATCGCCATGGACGGGGAGCGGCCGGTGGGCTACGTCCTCAACTTCCCCAAGGGCAAGATCAACTACTGCGCCACCCTGGCGGTCCACCCCGAGTACCAGAAGACCCGGGTGAACTACCTGCTGATCCGGGCCATGGTGAAGAAGCTCATCCTGGAAGGCACCGAGGAGTGCCGCTTCCTGGTGGAGCCGGACAACCACGACGCCCGCAGCGTCCACGAGGCCCTGGGCGCCAGGGTCGTGGCCCAGGTGGACGACTTCTACTGGAAGGGCGACCGCCGGCTCTGGTCGGTCATCGACAAGCAGGACATGGAGCGCATCCGCGCCCGCTACACCCGGCTCAAGCTGGTTTCGTAGGAAAGAGGTCATCTTGAACCCTGAAGCCCTCCTTGAGTCCCTGCGCACCGGGCTGACCCCGTTCCTGGGCCTGCCCGCCCTGAACACCCCCGCGCCGGTGCCCGGCGTGGTGCTTGGCGCGCCCTACGACGGCGGCGTGATCAACCGTCCCGGCGCCCGGTTCGGCCCGTGGGCGATCCGCAACGCCACCATGGGCATGGGCCGGCTGTCCATGCCCATGCGCCTGCAGGGCCAGGACGAAGCCGGGCGCGGCATGGCCGCCGTGGACTGGGTGGACGGCGGCAACATCCCGACCCTGCCGTTCAGCATGGAACAGGCCCTGGACGCGGTGCAGCAGACCATGGCCGGCTGGCTCGCCCAGGGGGCGCGGACCCTGATGCTGGGCGGCGACCACCTCATGACCCTGGGCGCCCTGCGCGCCCACGCCGCCAAGCACGGCCCCGTGGGGCTGCTGCACCTGGACGCCCATTCGGACGCGGCCCACGGCGAAATGTGGGGCGCCAAGTACCATCACGGCACCTGGCTGCGCCAGGCCATCGAGGAAGGCCTGGTGGACCCCCGGCACACGGTGCAGATCGGCCTGCGCGCCCCCCGGTTCGACTCCGAGGAACTGGTGTTCCTGCTGGATGCCGGCGTGCGCATGTGGACCCCCTGGGACCTGCAGGACCTGCGGCTGGACGCCCAGCTCAAGGGCGACATCGCCCGGGTCGGCCAGCGGCCCGCCTACGTCAGCGTGGACCTGGACGTGCTCGACCCGGCCCATTGCCCGGCGGTGGCCGAACCGGTGCCCGGCGGCCTGACCGTGATGGAAGTGCTCACTTTGCTCCGCAACATCCACCGCTGGAGCGCCCCATGGGTCGGTGCCGACATCATGGAACTGGCCCCCGCCCTGGAAGGTTCGCAGACCTCGGCCAAGGCCGCGGCCCATATCGCCCTTCAACTGTTCTGAGACTCTCCCCGGAGGTTCACCATGACGCAAGGAACCTGGATCAGTCTGCTGGCGCGCCAGTCCACCACGCCCATCGGCTGGGATGAAGTCGTCGTGGGCCACGATTTCGGCCTGCTGCTCCCGGACGAGATCCAGCGCTGGATCCTGGAGCAGGGCTTCCAGGGGCCCTGCTGCCAGGAACTGGCCGCCCTGGAAGGCGAGCGCCTGTCCCGCTTCGAGGAGAACCTCTGGGCGGCCTGCGCCGAATGCACCGGCAAGGTGCCCCGCCCCGGCGGCAACCGCTGGGCCAGGGCCCAGGACCGCTGGCGGGTGGCCCTGCTCAAGGACGCGCTGGAAGCGCCGCTCAGCGCGGAGGCCCTGGCCGTCGCCGTGGAATCGATCTACGAGCGGGTGGGCTGCCCCGAGGACATGCTCGAGCTCTGGCAGCGCCACAGCCCCTGGCAGCAGCGCCCGGGCAGCGCCGACCGCACCGCGATCGCCCGCTTTCTTCGCCGTTGCGAGGACGAATTCGTCACGGCCGTCTGATGCCCCCGCCAGGGGCGGACGGTGATGCTCAAACTCCCATCACCGACCGCCCCGGGGGCGCCAGCGAACCAAACCGCACCTCCCTGCACCTAGTGGATGACGTCCCGGCGCCCGCGGCGCTGGAACCGGCAACCACCTTTCGGGAGGAACCATCATGCGCGAAGACAACGGAAGCTCCATCGGCGAGGCCCTGATGCTGTTCGTGGCCGGGGCGGCCATCGGCGGCCTGCTGGTCGCCCTCAACACCCCCAAGACCGGCCCGGAACTGCGGGAAGACCTGAAGGGCATGGGGCGCAGGGCGAGGAACCGGGCCGAAGGCTTGGCGGAAGATGCCGGAGAGGCCTGGGACAAGCTCAAGGGCAAGGCCGGAGAGGCCGGCGGAGCGGTGAAAGAGGAAATGACCGATATCGCCAAACGCTGACCGTCAGGTCTCAGGCGCCGGGGCCGGCGCCGCGGGGGCCTTGCGCTTGGGCAGGCGCGGATCCTGGGCGTCCTTTTTCAGCATCTGCATCAGCTGCGGGTTCTTCAGGGCCATGGGCCAGAGCGGGTGGCCGGCTTCCCGGGCTTCCCGGATCGCCTTGCCGCTGGCGCTGTACTGAGCCAGGTTGTAGAAGGCGACGATGCGCAGGGCGAAGGCGCGCTCATTGCCGGGGTCGGCGGCGACGGTCTGCTCCAGGAAGGCCAGCGCCCCTGCGGGGTCCTTTTCCAGGGCGCCGGCCGCGTCGTCGACGGTCTTGTAGACCGGCTGGCCGGGCACGGCCGGGGCGGGCGGCGGCGGGACCGGAGGCGTGGGTGGCGGCACCACCGCAGGTGCAGGCGCGGGCGCGGGCAGCGCCGCCACTGCGGGCGCGGGGTGCCAGCCCCGGCGCCGGGCGCGCAGCCAGTAGCTGCCCGCGCCCCCAAGGACCAGCAGCGCGGCCAGCACCGAACCCCAGGTCAGCAGCGCCTTCGAGCGGCCGGGAGAGCCATCCCTGGGCCGGGACTTGGGCACCAGCCGGGCCGATTTCACCGCTTCCAGCGGTTCCTGCCGGGGGACCCAGCCCGGGTTCCGGGCCGCCCGCAAGGCTTCGGCCATGGCTTCGGCGGAGGCGAAGCGCTGGGACGGATCCTTGGCCAGGGCCCGGCGCAGGATGTCCTGGATGGCGGGGCTGAGCTCCGGGTACAGCTGCAGGTCCAGGGCGGCGGGCTGTTCCTCGCGCACCCGCTGGGCCACTTCGGCCGCGGTGGCGCCCTTGAACGGCTCGACTCCGGTCAGCGCCTCATGGAGCAGCACGCCCACGGAAAACAGGTCGGAACGGGCATCGCCCTTGCCCTGGAGCGCCTCGGGCGCTGTGTGGGCCAGCGTCTCCAGATGGGCGGCTGCCTGTTCGGGGTCGTGGCCCTGCCCCCGGGGCAAGCCGAAGTCGAGCAGCTTCGGGGCGGGGCGCCCGGCCACCCGGCCCATGCGGATGTTCGAGGGCTTCAGGTTGCGGTGCAGCATGCCGTGCTGGTGGGCGTAGGCCAGGCCGTCGCACACCTGGGCCAGCAGTTCCAGGGATTCCTTGGGCGTGAGGGCATGGTCGCGGAACATCGTGCCGAGATCCGCCCCGGGCACGTAGTCCATCACCTGGAAGAGCATCCCGTCCTTTTCGCCGAACTCGTGGATGGTGACCACATCGGGATGGTTCAACCGGCCGGCGGCCTGGCTTTCGCGCAGGAACCAGCCCTCCGGATCCGGGCCGGCCAGCGCCCCCTTGCGGACGATCTTGATGGCCACTTCCCGGCCGATGATGGTATCCCGGGCCAGGAACACCTCGCCCAGGCTGCCCTCGCCCAGGCGCTCAATGATCTCGAACTTGCCGATATGGTCGATGTTGTTGGTCATGGGGGCTTTCCAAGGATGGGGCCGCGGGTGCGAACCGCATAGCCCAGCATAGCTCGGAGTGTCCCCTTACTGAGGTACTACGAAGGCTTCGACTGCCGCCACCGCCCCCTGGTCGTTGTAACCGCCCAGGACGATGACATTATTCCCGGAAACGAACACGCTCGGGCCGAGCCGTGGGTTGGCCATGGCAGCCGTGGGGGTGAAGCTTCCCGCCCCCGCCCCCGCCGGAGCGAACACTTCGGCCGTGTTCGAGGCGGTGATGCCGTCGGCGGTGCCGCCCAGCAGGAGGACATTGCCGCCGGGCAGGATGGCCGCTCCGAAATTCTGGCGCGGGGAGGCCATGGCCGCCGAAAGGGTGCTGAAGGTCTGGCTGCCGGGGTCGTACCACTCGGCGGTGGCAAGCGGGCCGCTGGCATTGGCGCCGCCCAGGATGAGCACCCCCGGGGGGGTGGTCAGCAGCAGCGCCTGATGGCCTGCCCGGGCGGAAGCGGGCTGGCTGGTGGTGGGCGTAAAGGTGCCGGCCGCCGGATCGAAGAGCAGGGCGAGCGGATTGCCGATGCTGCTGGTGCCCACCAGCAGCACCTTGCCGCCGTTCAGCAAGGTTGCGCTATGGCCGGGGAGCAGGGACAGCGGGCCGAGGGAGGTGAACGTCCCGGTGGCCGCACTGTACCATTCGGCCGAATTGGCCCAGTTCCCCGAGCCGTCCACGCCGCCGGCGACCAGCACGCCGGCCGGCGTGGGGACGTAGGTGGCGGTGTGGCCGGAGTGCCCGGTGGGCAGGCTTCCGGGGGAGAGGGTGAAAATGCCGCCGCTGTAAGTCTCGAAGGAGGTGAGGGAGGGGGCGACGGGTCCGACCGGGCCGCCGAGGGTGCCGGTGCCGCCGGTGATCAGGAGCATCGAGCTGCCGCTCAGCAGGGTCACGGCATGACCCATCCGGACCGTGTTCATGGCATTGCCCGGCGTCGTCGGCACGGGGGCGCCCGGGGGCGCGACGATCGTGTAGGTTTCCGTGCTCTTCAAGGCGGCGCCGTTGATGGCGGTGGCCGAGCCCCCCGTGACCAGGATGGCATTGGGCGCGATCAGCGCGGCCGCCAGCCCATAGCGGCCCGTGCTCAGGGCGCCCGCCGCCAGGAAACTGCCGGCGGTGCTGGAGGGCGGGTTGACGGTCACCGTCTGGGTGGTGACCGGCGAGGCGATGGCGTTGCCCTGGATGGCCTGGCAGGTGAGGGTGACGGTGCCCGGGATGGTGGGGATGAACGACACCGCAGCGCCGAAGGCCGTGCTCGCGCCGCTCTTGAAGGTCCACGGCGAGGAAATCTCCCAGTTGAAGGTCACCGAAGACCCGCCCGGCTGGGCGGAAGCGGTCACCGGGAACCCGACGGTGGCGCTGGCCGGCACGGTGAGGGTCGGCGCGGCGGGCGGGGTGGAACTGGGGGTGGACAGGTTGTCACCGCCCCCGCCGCAGCCCAGGGTGAGCAGGGCGAAGCCCAGGGCGATCCGCAGGACCGGGGCCTGGTGGCCGGGCAGGCGTTTTGCAAACATCAGTCCCTCCCATGGAAGCGAACTGATGTATAATTTATATTTTATTCAAGATTCATCAAGCCTTTTATTTCCCCTCCTGGTGCGCCAGCAACCAGGCCTCGTCCCGCACGGGTATCCCCAGCGCCTCGGCCTTGGCCAGCTTGGTCCCGGCCTTATCCCCGGCCACCAGGACGGTGGTCTTGGGTGAAACGGCGCTGGTGACCTTGGCGCCCAGCAGCTTGAGCAGCGCTTCCGCCTCCTCCCGGCCGAGGCTGGGCAGGGTGCCGGTGACCACGGCCACCTGGCCGGCCAGCGGGAGCTGCGAGCGGTCCACCGGCTGGGGCGCTTCGGGAACCACCCCCAGGGCGGTGAGCCGGGTGGGGAGGTCCGGGTGCAGCTGGGCGAAGGCGCGGATGGCGGCGGCGACCTTCGGGCCGACCTCCGGGACGGCCATCAGGCGGTCTTCCTCGGCGGTCCAGAGGGCCGCCAGGCCCGGGTAGGCTTCGGCCAGCAGCTCCGCGGTGCGCTGGCCGACCATGGGGATGCCCAGGGCGTGGATCCAGCGGGCCAGGGGCCGGGTCAGGGCGCCCCGCAAGGCGGCCATGACGTTCTGGGCGCTCTTTTCGCCCATGCGCTCCAGGCCGGCCAGGTAGGCCAGGCCCTGGTCCGGCTCCGCCAGCAGCTTGAACAGGTCCCAGGGCTGGCTGATCCGCCCGCCGGCGACCAGCTGTTCCACCAGCGCCTCGCCCAGGCCGTCGATGTCCAGCGCCACCCGGCTGGCCAGGTGCTGCAGGCGCATGGTCAGCTTGGCCGGGCATTCGGGGTTCTGGCAGCGCCAGGCCACCTCCTCGTCGGAATCCTTGCCCACCGGCCCGGCGCACACCGGGCAGCGGGCCGGCACCGCCGCCACCGGGGCGTCCGCCGGCATGGAACCGGGCACCACCGACACCACCTTGGGGATCACCTCGCCGCCCTTCTCCACGAACACCCGGCAGCCGATCCGCACCCCCAGGCGCTCCAGCTCGTCGGCATTGTGCAGGGTGGCCCGGCGCACGGTGGAGCCGGCCACTTCCACCGCCTCCAGTTCCGCCACCGGCGTGAGCTTGCCGGCGCGGCTCACCTGCCAGGTGATGCCCAGCAGGGTGGTGGTGGCCTGGAGCCCGGGGTACTTGAAGGCGATCGCCCAGCGCGGCACCCGGTCGGTGAAGCCCAGGCGTTCCTGCTGGGCCAGGTCGTCCACCTTGAGCACCATGCCGTCGGAATCGAACGGCAGCAGCAGGCGCGCTTCCCGCTGCGCCTCGATGAACGCCAGGGCGTCCTGGAAGCCTCCGGCGGCATGCGCCGGCATCCGGTTGAAGCCCCAGCGCGCCAGCTGGTCCATGGCGGCCTCGTGGCCGGGCGCGCCCACCACCTGCCAGGGCAGGAAGGAGAGCCGGCGGGCGGCGGTGACCCGGCTGTCGAGCTGTTTCAGGGTGCCGGCGGCGGCATTGCGCGGGTTGGCGAAGCGCGGTTCGAGGCGCTGGTCGCGCTCCCGGTTCAGCTCCTCGAAGCGGCGCCGGGACAGGAACACCTCGCCGCGCACCTCCAGCTCGGCCGGCGCGCCTTCCGGCAGGGTCAGGGGGATATCGGCGATGGTCCTGGCGTTCTCGGTGACATCCTCGCCGGTTTCCCCGTCGCCGCGGGTGATGGCCTTGACCAGGGCGCCGCCTTCGTAGACCAGGGAAAGGGAAAGGCCATCCACCTTGAGTTCGGCGGCGAAGCGCGGGGTGAGGCCTTGCAGCCCTTTTTGCACCCGGATCTCCCATTCGCGCAGTTCGGCTTCGGAGTAGGTGTTGTCCAGGCTCAGCATGGGGGTGCGGTGCCGGGCCTTGCGGAAGGCCTCCAGGGGTGCGGCGCCGATCCGCTGGGTGGGGCTGTTGGGGTCGGCCCATTCCGGATGGCCGGCCTCCAGCTCGCGCAGCTCGCGCTCCAGGGCGTCGTACTCCGAATCGGACAGCACCGGCTGGTCCAGGACGAAGTACCGGCGCCGGTGTTCCAGCACCTGCGCGGCTAAATCTTTCATGCGGTCGCGGGGATCCATGGGCATTTCCTCGGTTTTTGCATTTTGCCATGGATCGCATGGCCCCCCACGGCGATCCGCAATGAGGCTACCCTGCAGGCGCTCCCTTTGCATTTTTTCAAGCTTCGAGGGCACGGATGGCGATTTTCGGTTTCGGCAAGGGCAAGGGCGGTCCGGCGGGTTCCGACCAGGTGCTGGCCTACCTGGAGGAGGCGCTGGCCGCCCGCAGCCCGTTCACCCTCGGGCCGGGAACGGGCCGCGAAACCTCCGCCCTGCTGCACAGCGTCAGCGAGGACACGCGCAGCTTCCGCCTGCTGCCCAGGGACGACCTGCCGCTGGCCAAGGGCGACCGGCTGGCGTTCACCTGCATCCACGACGGGCTCCGGCTGGGCGGCGACGCCCGGGTGGTGGAGGTGCGCACCGGCATCCTGGCCCTGCAGCTGCCGGACACCCTGGCGTTGATGGAGCGGCGCGGCAGCCCCCGGGCCCGGCTGAACGCCAAGGAGCAGGCCACGCTGACCGCGCTCCAGGACCTGTTCGAAGGAGTGGGGATCTTCGGCGCGCTGGAGAACGTCGCCGAAGGCGGGGCCAGGGTGCGGGTGGACCGGGCCGTGGCCGTGGGCAGCGAAAAGCGCCTGGTCCTGGGCAGCAACCTGGTGCCGCCCGGGCAGAAGTTCATGGTGGTCAAGCTGAACAAGGTGCCGCGCTGCCCCGCGGTCATGGAGGCGGCAGGGCAGGCCGTCTACCTGTCCGCCGACGCCTCGGGGCTGGCCCTGGGGATCGCTTTCGCCAAGCCGCCCGCCCAGATGGCCACGGCCTTGCGCAACCTGGTGGGGCAGCGCTGCCCGCCCATCCCCGTCCAGCTGCCGGTGAAGGCCCGGCGCCGGCCCGAACGCCGGGAGCAGCCGGAGGGGCCCGCCGCGGCGGAGGAACCACCCCCGGTGGACCGCCGCCACTTCCCCCGGCTGACCATGGGTGCGGGTTTCCACGCCCGGTTCATGGCGGGCGACGCCCTGATCACCGAGGCCGATCTGCTGGACCTCAGCGCCGGCGGCTGCTGCCTCCGGCTGCCCCTGGACCGCTGCGACCAGATCCAGCGGGGCACGGACCTGGACGAGTTCCATTTCCTGCACGCCGACCTGCCCAAGGGGGTGCTGACCGGCTCGGTGAAATGGGTGCTGGGCCGCAACCCCGGGACCCTGGAGGCCGGCGGGCCGGGCCGCTACTGCCTGGTGGGCGTCGAGTTCCGCGACACCCCCGCGGCGCTCGCACAGGCCGTCGCGGCCTATGTCGAGCTGCATCTCCCGGGCCGGCCGTAGCTACTTGGTCTTGGCCCGGTAGCGCACCGACATCACCACCCCCAGGCCAAGGAAGTAGCTGAGCGTGCTGCTGCCCCCGGCGCTGAAGAACGGCAGCACGATCCCCTTGTTGGGCAGCAGGCCGATCACCATGCCCACGTTGACGAACAGGTGCAGCGCGAAGATCCCCGCCGCGCCCACGCAGAAGTAGGTCTCGGCGGCGGTCTTGGCCACCCGGGCGGTGTCCAGGATGCGCATGATGACCG
>Ga0181535_10001057_pt1 | contig 37417 bp, 25 predicted proteins | sample PEATcosm2014_Bin_44_FD_119774 | JGI IMG/M metagenome (GOLD analysis project Ga0181535, IMG submission 119774) | Peatland microbial communities from MTU Mesocosm Facility, Houghton, MI, USA - PEATcosm2014_Bin17_30_metaG | ecosystem: Environmental > Terrestrial > Soil > Wetlands > Peat | place... | reverse complement strand
CTCGCGCGTGGGCAGCAGGATCAGCGCCTGCGCGGCATTCCGCTCCGGTGTCTTTTGCAGCATCTCCACGATGGGGAGGAGGAAGCTGAGAGTCTTGCCGGTGCCTGTCTGGGCGGTGGCCAGCACGTCGCGGCCTTCGAGAGCGGGCGGAATCGCAGCGGCCTGCACTGGGGTGGGGACTACAAATTTGTTGGCGTCAAGCCGCGCCTGTAGGGCGGGCGAAAGAGAAAACTGCGAAAACTGAGTGTCCAAAATTAGATCGTTTCCTGTAGGGTCCCGGAGCCTCGATTTTCCATGAGGCCTGCAAACAGAACCGGACTTGAGACGGGCGCAAGAAATAAAGCGCGAGCCTGCTATCGATATATGCGTAAGGGAGAACCAAATACGTCCCTGGGACTGACCAACGGACATTCAAGGGGAGAATGACCGCAGCCCGGAACTGCCGCACGCTACTTGCTTCGCCGATCGGCTCACTGCCGACGGGCACCACACTCCCGAAACATGGCTGGGACGTTCCCAGTCAACGGAAGACTGAAGTGGCTACGCTGTAGGGGCTTGGGGAAATCTGTGCCAGGCAGAATTGCCTTGATAAGGGCAAACCGCCGCTCACGACCAAATCACTGAGCGCAAGCTAAGTATAGCACGATGTTGGTTTTTGCCCTACATAAGCCCATACCGGCTAGTTACTCGTGGGGCTCGAGCTGAGCCATGCGGGCGTCCGGGAGGCCCATGCGGCGCTTAAGCGCCAGAATCTCCTGGATCTTTTCGTCTGGAAGGAAGGCGAGGGGTCTGCCGATCTGCTGCGCGATCAAGTAGGTTTTGCAGTAGTTTTCGAGTATTTCGACGAGCCACTCGGCGTGCGTCACCGTGTCGGCCCAGCAGACGATGCCGTGATTGGAAAGCAGGATGGTGTTGTGATCCTGGATGAAGGGCAGAACGGTCTCGGCGAAAGCCTGGGTCCCCGGGGTTTCGTAGTGCGCGACGGCAGCTGGACCGATGAAGATTTCATATTCAGGGATGAGGCCGATTGGCGGGGCGGTGCCGGTGATGGCAAAGGCCGTGGCATGGGGCGGGTGGCAATGAACGACGGCGCGGGCGCACGGGTTGGCCTTGTAGATTTCGAGATGCAACAGGAGTTCGCTGGTGCGTGGACCGTTGCCGGCCAGCATGTTGCCCTCGAGGTCGCAGAGGCAGATGTCGGAAGGTTGTATATCCCTCTTGCTGATCAGGGTCGGCGTGCAGAGCACAGAGTGCGCGCCTAGGCGCACGCTGATGTTACCGCCATTGCCGTCAACGTAGCTGCGCTCCCAGAGCTTTCGGCCGACGGCGATGATTTCCGTACGAAGGAGATCCGCTTCCTGAGAGATTGCTGCCACAGAGGAGTAGGTTTGTTCAGCCTCTAGGGCAGAAGTCATTTCCGGAGCGAGTTGCACAACTTCCCTCGCCTTCCCGGCGGTCGGCATCGTCTGATACTCCATCCATGGCTCCAGAGGGCAATTTGAATCCGTGTGGTTCTGACCTGATTCGGCCATCGTCTGTGCAGATTACAAAGTACATTTTTGCTGAGGCAGGAGATTGCGCTGGTGACCGGCATCACGCAACAGCAGGTACTCCTCACACTGCGCGGGCGACGCGATTCGAGTCTAGCCTGGCTCCTGAGGCTATTCCGCCGGCACAAGTTTGCGCTGCAGTTGTTCCAGCGTCTGGCCCTTGGTCTCGGGATAAGTGAACAAAACCGTGAAGAACTGGATCGCTGTCATGACTGCGAAGAAGATGAAGGGCGCACCACGGCCAACACTCGAGGCGACCACCGGAAATGTCAGGGCGATGATGGTGTTCATGGTCCAGTGGCTGGCGTTGCCTACGCCCTGGCCTTTGGAGCGGACGTGATTGGGAAAGACTTCGCCGATGTAAACCCAGATGACGGCTCCTTGCGAAAGCGCAAAGAATCCGATGTAAACGATGAGGAGCCAAACCAGCATCCCTTGATGCGAATTGGTCAAGAAGACCCATGCGACTCCGCTGAGGCAGGTGGCCGTTCCCGCAGCGCCTATGAGCAGCAGCGTCTTGCGGCCGAGCCTATCAATCACGCTCATGCCGACGATGGTGAAAATGAGATTCGTCAGTCCTATGGCGATGGCCTGCTGATCGCCCGAAAGCTGGCTGAACCCGGCAGCCGCAAAAATGTCGTTGAGGTAGTAGAGGATCGCGTTGATTCCTGCGAGCTGATTAAACGCGCCAATTGAGATGGCGAGGAACAGCGGATAGCGATATTTCCAGCGGAAGACGGGTTCGCGTGCGGTCGCATGCTCCTCGGCCAGCGCCGCGCGGATATCGGCCAACTCTCCTTCAGGATTTTGCTCGCCCATCAGCTTGAGCACGGCGAGAGCTTCATCGATGCGATCGCGCGAGGCAGACCAGCGCGGGCTGCGCGGAATCCCAAATAAGAGAGCCAGAAAAATTGCGGCCGGAAACGCGGCGACGCCCACCTGCCACCGCCATTCTGCTGCGCCCAGGTGCAAGAGCCGGATAAGGTAGTTGGAAGTGTAAGCGACGAGAATGCCGAAGACAACGTTGAATTGAAATGCTCCAACAAGACGACCGCGCCACTTGGCGGGCGCTAATTCCGCAATGTACACAGGGCCGAGAACAGATGACGCACCGATGCCGAGACCGCCGATGAAACGAAAAACCATCAGTGCCGGCCAGTTCCATGCCAGTGCGCTGCCGATGGCCGAAATCACGTAGAGGACGGCGGTGAGGCGCAGGGTTTCTCGGCCCCCCAGTTTGTTGCCCACGACGCCTGCGCCAAACGAGCCAACTACGGTGCCGATCAGCGCTATGGCTACGGTCCAGCCTTTGCCATAATCGCTGAGGTGATAGAGGCGCACGACCGCGTCGATGATGCCGGAGATCACGACGGTATCAAATCCGAAGAGCAGGCCGCCGAGTGCTCCCGTGAGCGTGGCCTTCATCAAGTTGAGATTCGGTCGCATCGTTCTGAGCCCCTTCAACTGTAACCGTGGAAATCCACATCATCCTTACAGACCGGGCCGAGGCGCTGCAAACCTGCGGCGGTTCATGCGTACGGGACGGACCTTGTTACTATCGCTAAATGGCTTCGCGAGATGCTCGTCTTTGCGCGGCGCTCGGATGCATCTAATTTTTCAAGGTAAGGATCATCTCCCCCATGACCCTGCAATTTTTCTTGTCTCAAAATTCCTCCCGTAATCCTGCGCGCGTTTGGCTGCTGGTCGTTGCAGCCTGCGCGGCGCTCGCGTGCAATGCACAAACCAAGCCGGCACCGAAACCAGACCCCGATGTGCTGGTGCTGAGCAACGGCGACACGTTGCATGGCAAATTCGTCAGCTCGATTCAGGGAAAGCTGACCTTTCATAGCGATCCGCTTGGCGATGTTTCCATCGGCTGGGACAAAGTGAAAGAGCTGCATACGACTGAAAAATTCGCCGTGCTCGAAAAGAGCTTGAAACCTCATGGGCGGAATAGCTCGGAGTCGATTCCGACGGGAACACTGGAAGTCGCGAACCAGACTGTGACTTTGGAGAAGGAGACCGGTGCTGCGCCTGCGCCAATTCCGGTGAAGAACGCGGTCTACATTATGGATGAAGCGACGCTCCAGAAAGAGCTTCACCATGAGCCGAGTTTCTTTGCGGGTTGGAATGGCGCTGCGACGGCCGGGGCAACCCTGGTAGCCGCGACAGAGAATCAGTACACGGTGTCGGGCGGCGTGGGGCTGGTGCGCGCGATACCGAACGCGAGTTGGTTGAATCCGCGCAATCGGACTTCGGTTGACTTCACGGGTTCCTTTGGAAAGATCACAGAGCCTGGGTACACCGCGCCGCCCGTTCCGCCGGCAACGACGCCGACGGTTGTGCCAGCTGCCACGACGAAGTCCGCGATCTATCATGCGGATGCCGAGCGGGACGAGTATTTGGGACCACGGGTCTATGCTCTGCTGCAGACGGCATTCGATCACAACTTCGCACAGGACCTGGACCTGCAACAAATCTATGGCGGCGGGTTCGGCTGGACCGTGCTGAAGACACCGAAACAGGAAGGCGATTTGAAGGGAACGGTTCAATATGAACGGCAGCAATTCATCAGCGGGTCGACGGCCACAGAGACAGATCTGATCGGCTCAACCTTTGCGGCGACATACATTCTGCACACGAAAATGCTGACGTATACGCAAGGCCTGGCGTTCATCCCGGCATACAACATCCCGCGCGCGTATTCGGCGAACGAGACAGACACCATTGCGTTTCCCACGTTTAAGAATCTGAGTTTTTCATTGGGAACGAATGACTCGTACTTGAACAATCCACCGATTTCTCTGCCACCGACAAAGCGGAATTCGTTTCAATTCACGATGGGCCTGACCTACGCGATCAAGCCCCGGGATTAGAGGCTTCTCGAATTGGCGCAGGTTTTCCCTTAGTAAAGCGATAAAGCTAGCCAGGAATGGCTCCGTCCCTGTAGAGTTTCTGCGGGCTTGCCTTTCTGTGGATTGGACTGTGCCCCGCAATTCTTTCGACGGCCCGCATGCCAGTACCACTGAAGTCAAGACTCGGAGGAACATTCCATGCCGCTTCGCTGCCGTTTATTTTTGTTGCCGGTTGTGTTTGCATCCATTGCAGCTTTGGCTTCGGCCCAGCAGCCCGCTTACCTCGATACCCATCTTTCCCCGCAAGAACGTGCGCATGACTTAGTTGGCCGCATGACTCTTGAGGAGAAAGTGAATCAACTGGAAGACTGGGCCACGGCAATCCCACGGCTCGGCATTCCGGACTATCAGACATGGAACGAGGCATTGCATGGGATCGCGCGCGCGGGCTACGCCACGGTGTTTCCGCAGGCCATCGGCATGGCAGCGACGTGGGACCCGGGCATCGTGCAGGGCATGGGCAACGTGATCTCCGACGAAGCGCGGGCAAAGTATAACCAGGCGCAGCGTGAGGGCAACCACCGCATTTTTTATGGACTGACGTTCTGGTCGCCGAACATCAACATCTTTCGCGATCCGCGCTGGGGGCGTGGGCAGGAAACCTATGGCGAAGATCCATTTTTGACTTCGCGGATGGGTGTCGCGTTTATTTCCGGCGTCCAGGGGCCCGACCTGAATCATCTGCGCGCGGTAGCGACGAGCAAACATTTCGCGGTTCACTCCGGGCCGGAGACCTTGCGCCATGGCTTCAATGTCGATCCCAGCGAACGCGATCTTGAGGAGACCTATTTGCCGGCGTTTCGCGCCACGGTGACCGAGGGCCACGTGCAGTCCGTGATGTGCGCGTACAACTCGATTGACGAGTGGCCGGCATGCACGAACAAGATGCTGTTGAAAGAGCATCTGCGCGATGCTTGGGGATTCAAGGGATTCGTGGTGTCGGATTGCGGTGCAATTGTGGATGTGTACCAAGGACACAAGAAGACCACCGACATTACGCACGCAGCAGCGCTGTCTCTTGAAGCAGGCGCCGACCTCTCGTGCAGTATCTGGACGCCGGGATTCAATTCGCTGACCGATGCGGTACGCCAGGGGCTGGTTTCGGAAGCGCTCGTGACGCAAGCGGCCGAGCGGCTCTACATAGCGCGCATGCAGCTGGGACTGTTCGATCCCCAGGGATCGAATGCGTTGGACAAGATTCCGTTTTCCGATGCAGCTTCACCCGCGCATCGATCGACTGCGCTCAAAGCCGCCGAGGAGAGCATTGTTCTGCTGAAGAACAATGGCATTTTGCCACTGAAAGGCACGCAGCAGCATATCGCTGTGATCGGCCCGACCGCGGACCTGCTGCCGTCGATTCTGGGGAATTATGTGGGGACGCCGGTCAAGCCGGTAACTCCGCTCGACGGCCTTCTCGCTGAACACGGCAACAAGGTTGACTACGCGCAGGGCTCTACGCTGGCCGCAGGAGTAGGTGTGCCCGTGCCGAGAACCGCTTTTGGTCTCAAGACTGGTTTGAAGACGGAGTTCTTTGCAACTCCCGATTGGACGGGTCGCCCGGTTGCAGTGAGCAATGAGCCACTGGTGCAGGCCGATTGGGAGAATGTGAAGCCGGCGCCGGAGATTGAAACCCCCGACTACTCGGTGCGCTGGAGCGGCACGCTCACAGTTCCGGCCGTGGGACATTATGTGTTCACGCTTGAATCGGGGGACAGTTTCCCTTACTCGCCGAAAGAGAGCTATCGATTGTTGATCGATGGAAAGGTCGCCAGCGAGGGCAGCTTGCGCGCGGGACACGATCTCTCGGCGATGGGCAATTTCAAAGCGGCGCCGGGGGCCCCGCCGACGGCTCCGCCGGTGATGGCTTTCCCCAAGGTGCCATCGATTCCGATGGATTTCACCGATACCAATCCGCATGATTTTGTGCTGGAGTATTCGCACTCCGGTGACCGCGCCGGGGGTGGCGTCACGCTGAAATGGGAAGCACCGGCACAAGCGCAGCTCGATGAAGCCGTCGCGCTCGCGAAGGAATCCGATGTAGTGGTGGCGTTTGTTGGCTTGTCGCCGCAGCTTGAAGGTGAGGAGATGCCGATCAAGATCGACGGATTCGACGGCGGTGACCGTACCAGCCTCGATCTGCCTGCGCCGCAACAGAAGCTGCTCGAAGCGCTGGCCGCGACCGGCAAGCCGCTCATCGTTGTATTGCAGAGCGGCAGTGCGGTGGCACTGAACTGGGCGAATGAACATGCCGCCGCAATTCTCGAAGCATGGTATCCGGGTGTGGAAGGCGGCACTGCGATTCGGCAGACTCTGGATGGAATCAACAACCCCGCGGGGCGTTTGCCGGTCACGTTCTACGCGGGGCTTGATGGGCTGCCGGCCTTCACCGATTACGCACTGAAGGGGCGGACCTACCGCTACTACAGTGGAAAGCCGCTGTGGGGATTCGGATATGGGCTCAGCTACTCGACGTTCAAATACGGGGCTGTGAAATTGTCGGCGGAGACACTGAAGGCAGGCGAGCCTCTGACTGCAACGGTCGCGGTAACAAATAGCAGCATCGTGGGCGGCGACGAAGTGGTCGAAGCATATTTGAAAACGCCGCAAGCCGACGGACCCATTCACTCGCTGGTTGGATTCAAGCGCGTAACCATAGCTGCCGGGGCGAGCAAGGAAGTGACACTGGAGATCGATCCGCGATCACTCTCAAGCGTGGACGAAAAGGGCAACCGGTCTATTCTGCCGGGCAAGTACACGCTGAGTTTGGGTGGCGCACAGCCCGAGGAAGCACAGGCAAAAGCGGACGCGGAATTCACGGTGACGGGAACGCAGGCACTGTCGAAATAGCCCGAGACGAGTGGTTGCGAGGGCAAAGAAAATGGGCGGCAAGGAATATCCTTGCCGCCGCCCTGTCCCTGGGTTTTCTTGAAAAACCTGCAATCCTGCTGAAAACTTGATTACTCCAAAAACCTACTGCAAAAGCTTGGTCACTTCCTGCTGTACGCTGTTGGCCTGCGCCAAGGCTGCGATGCCGGTCTGCGAGAGAATTTCATACTTCGACATATTCGAAGTGGCTGCGGCGTAGTCGGTAGCCTGGATGGCGTTCTGCGCCGAAAGCACATTCTCCTGCTGGGTGCTCATCACCTGGCTGATCGAGTTGAGTGTGTTGATCTGCGCGCCGATGTATCCATCCTGCGCCGCCACGTCGACGATGGCCACGTTGAGTTCGTTGAGCGCGCTCTCGGCGTCGGTCTGGTTCAGCAGGTCCGTGCCGCTGAGCGACTGGCCGGCAGAGTCGGAATAACTCATCGTGGCGATTCCGCCGGTACCATTTGAGTCCGCAGTAATGCCCACATTTGCCGTTCCGCCATACGTCGTGACATTGCCGACTGTCATTGCCGTGCTGCTATCGGTGATGTTGCCCGAGATGCCGATGCTGTAGTAGCTGGAAGACGTCGAGACTGTCCCGGTCAAGGCTCCGACGCCGGTAGCTACTGAGCCATTGAGGACGGTTGCATCAAGATTGCTGGTGTCGATCGAAAGCGCGGAATTCGGCGAGGTGAATGTCATGGCGCCGGTGCCTGGGTTGTACGAGGCAGTCACTCCGTAATTTCCCTTATCGATCGCTGCCGTCAACAGGGCCGCCGTGTTGTTGGTCGAACCAATGTCGATGGTGTTATTCCCGATCGTGATGCTGCCGCTGAGCGTATCCGTGCTCAAGATCGAAAGAGAGCCTAGTGTTGTGGAGTCCACCGATCCGTTGATTGGCGTGTTTGTAAGGCTAATCGGAGTTTGAAGAGCGGGCGTGGTGTCGGTGATGTTTCCCTGGTTGCCTAGCGTCGGCGTCCCGCTGTCTCCGTTGGTTGCTGAAAACGTCAGCTGGGTGCCTGCCGGATTGAGGGTAGCTGTAATTCCGTAGCCGGCGTCGGTTACGTTGATGGTATGTAACAGGTCCTGGAGGGTATCGGTTGAGCCGCCAATCCCCAGGTTGATTGTGTATGGAGTTGTGCCATTGCCTTCCACGCCCGTAAGGGCTCCGCTCAGCGTATCGCTGGCGGTCGAGACTGTCAGACTGCCGAGGCTGGTGCTGGGAGCGATACTTAGCCCTTCGGAATCGGTGACGGATGTACCGCCAACAGCCGCAACAAAACCGCCGCCGGACTGGGTGAACGTTATTTCCGTTCCCGCTGGGTTCAGAGTGGCGGCGATCCCGAGATTCTTCTCGGCGCCGGTAGTGAAGTCCGCCGCAAGGTCGGCCAGGGTATCGGTCGTTCCCGGCGCGCCGAGGGGAAGCGTGCTTGAGCCGCCGAATCCCGAGGTCAGGTTCAGAGTGCCACCGAGCAAGTCGGCGCTGTTGTTGACCGAGAGCGTGTCCAGCATAGTACCAGTGGCAACCGATATTGGAGTTGCATTCAAAAAGGTGCCGTCAAGGATGGTCCCCGAGGTCGTGACCTTCGCGGTGCCAAGGTCTCCTGGCGTTTGCGAAAACGTCACCTGAGTTTTGGCCACATTTTCTGCGGCGGTGATTCCGAGATTTGCCTCGGCCCCTGTTGTGAAGGCGGCCACAATCTCGTCGACCGTTTGCCCGGCAAGGTTATAAGTGGAGGTAGTGGCCTTGGAGTCCGCGCCCTCCTGAATGGTTAGAGTCCCGCTCAGCGGATCGCCGGCGCCTGCAGCTTGCAGGGTATTCAACATGGTGGGGCCGGTGAGCGTTTGGTTTCCCGAGGTGGATTGGATCTGGTCGGTGATGAGTCCGTTCTTGGTTACGTTAGCCGTCCCCAGGTCTCCAAGCGTCTGCGAAAGCGTAAGAGTATCGTTGTTGATGCTGGCCGTGATCCCGTAAGTGGACCAGTTATGGGTGCCCGTCGTTGTATCGAAGTCTGCCTCGATCTGGGCGAGGGTTTGCCCGCCGAGGTTCAGGGTGGCTGGAGTTGCATTGGTATCGACGCCCTCGACAATGTTTATGAATCCGCTCAAGGTGTCGCTAGAGTTGGCGACCGTCAAAGTGTTCAAAATCGTCCCGGTGTTCACTTCCTGATTAACCGAAGAGGCAGGAGTAACATCCTTGATCCCCACGCCGCTAATGCTCGGCGTGCCGCCCGCCGTGACCGTAAATGTGATCATCGTGCCGGCTGGGTTAAGAGTAGCGGTAATTCCGGTGTTGTCGTTCTGCTCGTCGGGCGGCTGATCGAACGACTGCGCAATTTCTGCAAGGGTTTGGCCCTGGAAGCTAAATGTGGATGAGACGCCTGTTGCGCTCACGATGCTGAAAGACCCGCTGAGCATGTCACCGCTGGTGATTGCCGACAGTGTTCCGATATTGGGTCCAGCTGGGTTGGTCACATTTACGGCAGGATTCGTCACTGCGGGAGCGGTGTCGACAATGACCCCATTATTTGTGATGCTGGCTGTTCCGGCGTCGCTGGCGTTTTGCGTGAACGTGAGCAGGGTGCCGGCGACGAGCCCGTTTCCACCGGAGTTGAGAGTTGCTTTAATACCGTACCCGCCAGTGTTGATCGTCTGCTCGATCTGGGCAAGCGTCTGGTCCGCAAAGTCCAGAGTAGTGGGAATGTTTTTTCCGTCGACGCCTTCCTGAATGGTGAAAGATCCAGTGAGCGTGTCGTCGGCGTTGTTGGCCGAAAGAGATCCCAGCGTGCTGCCGGGAGTGACGGCGGGATCGTCCGCAAGCGCGATCGGAGTGGAGACGGAGGGTGCGACAGCATTGGATGGAGCCGAAGCAGACTCCGTGAACACCAATGATTTGCCGTCGGGGCTGAGGGTTGCGACGATATTCTTTGCACTTCCCACCGCGCCGCTGTTGCTGTCGAAGTCGGCCGCAATCTGGGCCAGTGTCTCGCCGGTGGCAGTGAGGTTATAGCTGGTGGCCACGCCGGCAACGGTGGCTGGCGTGTAGTGGATGGTGCCGGTCAGCAAATCGCTTGCGTTATCGACCGACAGAGATCCCAGTGTGTCGTTGGAAGTGACGACAACGCTCGCGGTCGTGTTATGCGCGGGGGTGGTGTCGGTGCCGACTCCTGTCTCGCCGACTGTGGCCACGCCTGCTCCCGAGGTCTGGGTCAACGTCAGAGTATCTCCAGTGATGGCGGCCGTGATCCCGTAGTCCGCCGTAACCGCGTTCACTTCACCTTTCAATGCCGCAAGAGTCATTGGCGCGGAGCCGAGGTCGAGAGTCGTGGTGGCTACATTGGAGGCGGTCACGGAAACATTGCCGGCGCTGGCTGAGGACAATCCAGGCGAAGCTGTGACGGCCGCATTGGCGCTTGCCGACGAAAACACAATGTTCGCTGTGTCGAGCGTGCCGGGAGCAGTTGGATTGTAAGTCGCCGTGATGCCCCAGCCCGAGCCGGCGCCAGTGGTGAGGTACGTGGCCAATGTGGCCAGAGTCAAAGGCGTGGCTCCAGCACCGGCAGTGGCCAGATTGATGGTCTGAGCAGTACCGGTAGAGTCTTTCAGGTTCAATGTTCCGCTGAGCTGCTCGGCATCCGCAGCGGCTGACGAGGTGGAGTTCACTACAGTGATTGTGCCAAGTACCCCGGCTGCATTTCCGGAGAGAACGATGCCCTGCCCCGGTGTGCCGGTCGCGAGCGTGTCGTTCGCGCCATTCAGAGTGATCGATCCCAGAGTATGTCCGGAGTTCAGCAGTATCGGTGACTCAGTGTACGTGTTATCGATGCCTGAGCCAGTAATTCCCGCTGTGTTGGTCCCACTTGTTTGCGTAAACGTGAGAATCGTTCCGGTTGGGTCGACAGCAGCTGTAATTCCATAGCCGCCATTGGTGATGGTGTTCGCCAGGTTGGCAAGTGTGTCAGTGCCGGCCGCATTGTTGCCCAGTGCAACAGTGCTGGTTGCGCCGGTTATGCCAGATTTAATGGTTAAGGTGCCAACGCCGAGGGTATCGCCGGCCGCAGCCACTGTGAGGGAGCCCAGAGTGCCGCCGGGGACAACCGTGGGAGTTGCCACATCGGTGATGCTGGAACCGTTATGAACCGAGATGGCCGCCGTACCCAGATCGCCCGTTGCTGCCTTGGAAAAGGCAAGCACCGTGCCGTTCTGCGTAAGGTTGGCGTCAATCCCGTAACCACCTGAACCGATCGTATTCTGGAGTTGTGCGAGCGTCTGCCCGGCGAGGTCGAGCTGCGATACGGTGTTTTTTCCGTCCGCTCCCTCCTGGATATCGAGTATTCCCGTCAGCGTATCGCCCGCCGAGCCTACCGTGAGAGAGCCCAGCCCCGACCCGCCAACCGTGATTGTCGATGGAATCGATGCGGTGTTCTGCGTCAGGTTGGAGGCAGTGATGGTCACTTTGGGGTCGACTGTGGTGAAGGTAAGTTGCGTTTCGGCCTGGTTGAGCGTAGCCGTGACCCCGTAACCGGCAGAGTTAATCGTCGCTTCGAGATTCTTCAGAGTGTCGGTGGAGTTTGCCGTGCCCAGAGGGATGTTGTGATTGGCGCCGTCGGAGCCCACGATGCTGAGCGTTCCGCCGAGCGTTTCGCCGGGGGCAAGCGACAGTGCTCCCACCACACCGGAGCCGTTGGTGCCGGTGCCGATTCCCGCCGACGAAATGATAATGCCGGTATCGGTCTCGCCGCCTCCGCCATTGTTGGCGGCAGACGCCGTTGCGGCAGCTGCACCGCCTGCCTCGGCAGCTGTGCCGAAGGAGGCAGTCAAGCCCAGCCCTGCATTATTGATGGCGCTGATCAGGTCTTGTACGGTGTTCTGATAGCTGGTGCCCGCGCCGACACTGATGGGCGCCGTGGCCGCAGTCGCCGCCCCGCCCGCTCCCTTCGTCATGTAGGTGACGTTCACGGTGGTCGCGCCGCTTGCGTTCAGGCTGTCGCTTAGTGCCGCGTTGTGGCCGCTGTTCGACAGATCGATAAAGACATTGTCCGCACCGCTGCTGTACGACATCACTCCAGCTGTGTCCCCCACGCTGGACGACGAAAGCGTACGAATATTCAGATCGTCGACGGAAGAACCCTGTGTCGAGGAATCGCCCGTATAGATGGCAGTGCTGACGCCTGAGAAGACCGACTGCTGGTTGTAGGTGGTCGTCGAGCCAATATTGTTGATCTCGGCCATGATCGACCGGTACTCATTGTTCGCCGCGCCGTCTTGCGCGCTATTAAGCGTGCCGTTCGAGGCTTCGGTCGCGAGCGTGATCGCGCGATCGAGCAGGCTCGTTACTTGCGAGAGTGCGCCATCGGCCACCTGGAGCAGCCCTACACCTTCCGAAACGTTGGTGGTCGACTGGGTCAGGGCGGCCGAATTGGCTGCCAGGCCATTCACCAGCGAAAGCCCCGCGGAGTCGTCTGCGCCGGAGTTGATCCTCGACCCGGACGACAACTGCTGCAGAACCGTCTGCAGGCTGCTACTCGTTTTATTGAGATTGTTCTCTGCGTAGATCGCTGACAGATTGTTCAAAACACCGAGGGCCATGGGTAGTCACTCCTTTTTTCCGATGTCAACCTTCGCGCCCAGCTGGCCTGTGCTTTTTTGAATCATTGCCAGGTCCACTTGTGTCTCTGCTGGGCACCATTGCATCTGCACCTTTCATCGGAACGGCTGCGGAGAACTTTAGTCATTTTTTTCAAGTCCGTATTTTGCCGGTTTGCAGCAGCCTCATCCACACGTGTCTTGATTCGGTTCAGCAGATGTTTCGATTCACGTCAATCTCTGCTTCAATGCGATTCAACGTGTTGTCTGTTTTCGCGACACAATCGAGGCGCCGAGCCACGCCTCCGCGCGGCTTCGCCTTGCAATCATTCCGGTTGACCGAAAAAAAACGGCGGCAAGAGGATCGCCTCTTACCGCCATCGGTGTTGACTACAACCGCAGTTGCTCTCTGCCAAAACCTTCGAATCGAATCTCGGATTATTCGGGATTGCCTGCGCCAGGTGTACCCGCATCCGCCAGAGCATCCAGGGCTGGGTCATCGTCGAGCATGCCCTGCGGTCCAGGAGCTGGAGGCGCTGCATTCGGGGCGTTGCCTCCGCCCGGCCCTCGTCCATCGGGTCCACGTCCGCCGGATCCACCGCGCCGAGGTCCATCGCCTCCTGGCCCACCTGGCCCGCGGCCGCCTTCCCCCCAATTGCCCCGCATCTGCCCACGGTTCTCGCGGAATTCTTGCACCTGCTTCCACTGTTCCGGCGTCAACTTGCTGCGTAGCGCCAGAAGATAACGCGCGTTGGCCTTTTCCAACTCCGCGCGTGCCTGCGCTACTTTGTCGATTTGAGCCAGGATCGCGGATTCGTTGGGCTGATCGGCACGCACCAATGGCTCCAGCGCCAGCTCGGCTTTTGCGAGATTGGCGTGCAAATCGATGAGTGTTTCGCGATGCTGCAGCAGAATCTGATCGAATTGCTTGCGTTGGTCGTCGGTCAGCTTCAGCCGCTCGACAATGCGAGGGTTGTTCCACCATTTGCCTTCGTTCCCATGACCGCCGAAGGCTCTTTCAAACGGAGGCCGGTGGCCGTCCCCTCCCTGTCCGGGACCACCCATGGGTCCAGGACCTCCCATGGGCCCCGGTTCTTGTGCTATCGCCGCACCCGCCATCAACACTGCTCCCATTGCCAATCCCACCCGCGCTACAATCGAAACTCTCATTTCCCTTTTCCCCTTCCCGTCCCTGCTCTGTTTTTCTCTATTGCGCTTTTCGTTGCATTTACTTGGAATCGCCTTCGTCAGTTAATTGAGCCAGCGGTTCCATGGCGCTCGGCACCTCACGCGATACATCGGCGTCCACGCTGGCAAGCACGTCATCTTCCTGCTGCGCCTTGTCCAAGGCGCGCTGCGCAGCTGCTTGCCGCTCCTGCTCCGCTTTGTGCGCGGCTGCAATCCGCGACGCAACCACTCGCTGATGATGCTCGTAGAGGCCGCCCGACATGGTTCCTGCAAGCAGGACCGCAGCCAAACTCCAACCGGCCGCAAGCTGCCAGGACCGGTGCACCACGATGCTTTGCACAGCACGCGGCCGATTGTAGGCGGCACCGCTCCACGCGCGCATGCTGGCCTTGAAGTCTCCCAACGCCTGCTTCAATGCTGGATCGGATGCTTCGATTTCCGCCGGCTCTTCCGCCCGGCTTGTCCACCCTGGCTTCCACTTTGGCTTCCACGTCATCGCTTTCCTCCCAATTCCGCACGCACTCTGGCAAGAGCGCGGGACAGATGCGCTTTCACCGTGCCCTCACTTAGGCCGGTGGTGTGCGCGATTTCAGACAGCTCCAGTTCTTCCACGTAGCGCAACAGGAACACAGTGCGCTGTCTTTCGCTCAGCCCTTCGACAGCGCTCCAGACCTGCGATACTCTTTCGCGCGCCAGTAGCCTTGTCTCCTGAGAACTCTCTCCGCTGGGCAGCCAATCGCTGGCTTCGTCCAGATCCACTGAATTCGTGCGCGTCTGCCGCCAGAACTGCATGCGCCGGTTGCGCCAGTGGTCCTTCTGCAGGTTGATGGCGATGCGCATCAGCCAGGTCATCGCGCTGGAGTCGCCGCGAAAGCTCGACCAGTTGCGATGCGCCTTGAGGAAGCACTCCTGGGTTAGGGTCTCAGCCAGGTCCACGTCGCGCGTGGATGCGAGGAGAAACCGGAAGATCTGCGGCCGGTGACTCGCAACAACACTGGAGAACTCCTGCGCGGCATGTTCGTCCGCCGTGGCCATGGTCATCGGGTCGAGTATCGTGCAGGCTGCCATCACAGTGGTAGACGCCCGCATTGGAGGCAAGTTTACAGCGGGCCAGGGGAATGACGGTACTTGCCCGGAAGTTTGCCCTGATGGCTACTGAGGTTCGGCAGCACCAGTCGCAGCAGGAGCACCAGCCGCTGGTGCGGGCGCAGGCTGGGGCTCCGTCTTTCCGTGTTCCGGGTCGTATTGACGCTTTTCCATCCAAGCCTTGAATACTGCTGCCGGTTCCTCGTTGAGCAACCCGTTGTGCTTGTAATACGCGCTTTCCTTCATTTCGACCTTCAATTCGCACGACTCGAAAGCCCCCGGCTTTCCGAAAACGGGCTGCAGAATCTCGAGCGTTTGACCGGGCTTCTTCCAGCGCGCAGGATATGTCTCGTACCCGTGCGAAACCATCAGCCGTTCACCGCAGTGGTAACTGAAGTCGAAGCCGCGCGGCTCGCTGTTCTCGTAGAGATTGGCGCTGCCTTCGCCATCCACCGCATCCAACGAGCGCTGGTAGTAATGCGAATGCGAATTGAACTGAAAGATGTGAACACGCAGTGAATAGTCGGCGATATTGTGTCCCGCGGCGCGAGCGATGGTCGCACTCAGAAGGCAACTAAACAGTCCGCCCAACATGAACAAGAAAATACGGCGCATAAAAACTCCCCCACGGTTCAATTGAAATCCCAGACCGAATCGCAACCATCGTAACGCGGGTCTCGTGCGGCATCAATCCCAAGCAGTCTCTTCGCCCTCAAAGACTTCGCCCGTTCGAGCAGAAGACGGCAGGAAATGGGCAGTGTCCTAATTTGAACAATGCCTTGCGAAAGGTGAAAGGTGGAGTGAGTTAGTTACCGTTTCAATCGGTCAAAGGCTATACGCCACCGGATGTTTTGGCTCGTAAAGCATGATGTCGTCCGCGCCAGGTATGGCCATCATGACCACAAGTCCGTACCCGTGATCCTGAATTTCGCCGTGGAATTCCGCTCCTTTGCCCTTCAATTCAGCGACCGTGTGTGCGATGTCGTCGCACATCAGCGAGATTAGATGGTGCCGCGGCGATTCGTACGTCTTGCCATCGTAGACGCTGTGGGTCGGGTGCACGCCCATCTCACTCCGCCCGGTCTTGAAGATCAGCCAGCCCGCGCCTCCGCCCAGAGCATCCTCGACGTAGGGCCAGCCTAAGACGTCGCGAAGGAATGCCCGCGTTGCGGGGGCATCGTCGGAATAAATCAGGGTGTGGATGCTGGTGATCATCGGACTGAACTACTGAAATCGCTTGAATTGTACTATTTCGGTCGATTGCCATTCAAAAAGTAGTTCGTCGCTCTGGAGATCGAAATTAGAGCACTACCAGGAAATGTAGCATTGCCATGTAAAGCGGAAGAACTGCTAGACTTTCTTGGTAAACGCTTTCCGATTGAAAGAAGATATTCGCATGTCGCTTGATTCGCTTCGCGAACAGGTTCTCCACGCCAACCGCGAGATTGCGCGCCGCGGCCTGGCTCCGCATACGTTTGGCAATGCTAGTGGAATCGATCGTTCCGGTGCCAAACCGCTGGTGGTCATCAAGCCCAGCGGTGTCGATTACGCCGCACTATCACCCGGCGACCTGGTCGTCACGGATCTCGACGGGAAGATTGTCGAAGGAACCCTGCGGCCGTCGAGCGACCTGGACACGCACACGCTCCTGTACCGCGAATTCCCGCAGCTGGGCGGCATCGCGCATACGCATTCCGAGTTTGCTACCTCCTGGGCGCAGGCTTGCCGTCCGATTCCCTGCTTCGGGACGACCCACGCGGACTACTTTCATGGCCCCGTGCCGGTGACCGATCCGCTCACCGCCGATGAAGTTGCTGGCGGTTACGTGCGCAACACAGGTGCTGTGATTGTCCGCCGATTTCGAGACGAGGATCTCGACCCTGTCGCTGTACCGGGCGTGCTGGTCGCCGGCCACGCCCCGTTCGCCTGGGGCAAGACGCCGGCCGAGGCAGTGGAACACGCCGATGTTCTGGAGTACATCGCCCGGTTGGCCTTCCGGACTGTGCTATTAAGCCATTCCGCCACGGAGATCCCCCCGCACGTGAGCGAGCACCACTACCTGCGGAAGCATGGACCAAATGCGACCTACGGCCAAGGCAAGGACCCCGCCACGAAGCCAGGTAAGGCCTGATCCGTCTCGAGAGCGCCGTTTGGAGGCCCGTGGAGCGCGGCAGATTGAGGCTTGCTGCCCAATATTCCATCCGAAGAATCGTTACTGTTTCTGGTAGGTGAATTCCTTTTCGCATAGGATGTCTATTCTTTTCTGTATTTTCCACATCCAAGGACTGTCTTACGGGTTGACCATTCGTCACAGAATTCGTCCATATGTTGCATCCTCTCAGTTGGTTAAAGGTAAGCTTGAATTGATAGAGGAACCATCTCCTCATGGCAACTGACGTGCATCTTCTCTCTTTGATCTAGGGTGCTCCTGAAATGGAGACGAATCTCTTCAACCGTCTGCAGGCGACACTGCTGGCCGTAGCTACGGTCGGCCTGGTGTTGCTTGCCGTGTTGAATCTGAGGCAGGAGAGGCAATTCCAACAACCGGACGATGGAGTTTGGTGGATTGAAGCGCCATCTGGTGCAGGGTTAGAGGCGGAAAAGGTCCTGCCTGACAGCCCCGGCCAGCGAGCGGGCATTCACATTGGCGACCTGCTCACGGCGGTGAACGAAGTCGCGGTGGTGCATCTCTCGGATTTCGAGCGAGAGTTGTATCGGAACGATGTCTACACCAAGGCTGAATACTCCATTACGCGCGATGGGATCGAGCTTGATTCTCCCGTAGTCGTCATTCCCGAGCCGCCTGATCGCAGCCTGCAGCAGGCATCGCGCCTGATTGGTCTGATCTACCTGGCCATCGGCGTTTACGTATTATTCCGCCGATGGACCGCGCCGCGCGCCACCCACTTTTATCTTTTCTGCCTCGTCTCGTTTGCGTTGAACGCCTTTAAATATACGGGCAAATGGGATTGGCTGGACCAAACCGTCTTCTGGTGCAACGTAATCGCAGAGTCACTGCAGCCGGCGCTCTTTTTGCATTTCGCGCTTAGCTTCCCAGAGGAGCGCCTCAAAAACATCCGCCGCCGCCTCCTGGTTCCCTTGGTCTACGCACCCGGAATTGCTCTTTTGGGACTGTGGCTCTTGGCCATCAACCGCTGGGAGGCGACGGGCCATTTAAAGCACTGGCTCGATCAGGTGGCGACAGGGTATGACGCAGCATTTTATGTGGGAGCGTCGATCCTTTTCCTGAACAGCTATCTGCGCGCCAATACGCCGTTGCAACGCCAGCAGCTGAAGTGGCTGTGGCGCGGCGCCTTGCTCGCAGTTCTGCCCTTCACACTGCTCTACGCGATCCCGTTCTTGCTGGATGTTCGCATGCCCAGCCTTCTGACCAAGCTGGCCGGGATGTCGCTGGTCTTCCTGCCACTGACGTTCGCATGGGCCATCGTGCGCTATCGGCTGATGGATACGGACCTGATCTTCAAGCGCGGAGTGGCGTACACACTGGCGACGGGGCTTATTCTGGGCGGCTATTTTGGCGTCATCGCGATCATCGCGGATGTGGTGCACCAGCGGTTGCCGGAGACAATGCGCGAGTGGGCGCTGGTGGTTGCGATTCTGGTCACAGCTGCGGTTTTCGATCCGCTGAAGCGGCGGATTCAGGAATGGGTGGATCGCGCCTTCGACCGCCAGCGTTATGACTACCGCAAGGCGCTTGTTGAGTTTGGTCGAGGTCTCAGTTCAGAAACCAATTTGCACGCGTTGCTCGAATCGATTGTGGAGCGGCTTCCGTCGACCTTGCAGGTTTCGCGCGTTGCGGTGTTCCTGACCGAAGGACCGGGAACGCTGCGGCTTGCCGCGTGCCACGGCTTACCGGCTGAGGTGCGCGTAGCACCGAATCCCCGTCAGTCTGGCCTGTTGGATCTGAGCTTTTTGGATTTTGACAGGGCTTCCGATCACTCCCATATCTTCCTCGAGAATGCGCAGCAGGCACTGCACTTGTCTGAGAGCCAGCGTGAGACCGCCGCGCTACTCGACCTGAACTACTACCTGCCCTGCCGGGTGCAGGACGGCACAGCGACACGCACGATTGCGGTGATCGGGTTGGGGCGGACAGTCGGCGGCGACTTTCTTTCGAGTGAGGACGTGGAGCTGCTCGAATCGCTCGCCAGCTACATCGGCATTGCGTTGCAGAACGCCAGTCTCTATGCGCAGCTCGGCGAGAAGATCAGCGAGTTCGAGCGGCTGAAGGAATTCAACGAAAACATTGTTGAGTCGATCAACGTTGGCATTCTGGCGCTCGACCTGGATGACCGCATCGAGAGCTGGAACGCGCAGATGGAGGCGATGTATGCGTTGAGCCGCGCCGAGGCGATCGGGCAGGAGCTTCGTTCCGTTTTTCCCGCGGAGTTTGTCGAGGCGCTCGACCGGGTACGGAACGAATCGGGCGTCCACCATCTCTACAAGTTCCCCCTGACCACGCGCGCCGGTGAACAGCGCACGGCAAATATTGCCATCGCGCCGCTGCTGTCGCGCGAATTTGTTGTTGTGGGACGCATCGTGCTGGTGGACGACATCACGGAACGGGTATCGCTCGAGACGCAGCTTGCCCAGGCCGACAAGTTGAGTTCGATTGGCCTGCTGGCGGCTGGTGTGGCGCACGAAATCAACACGCCCTTGGCCGTAATCTCGTCTTATTCGCAACTGCTTTCGAAACAGATGCGCGGCGATGCGCGTCTCGGGCCGGTGCTCGAAAAAATCACGCAGCAGAGCTTTCGCGCCTCCGAAATTGCCAATGGCCTGCTGAATTTTTCACGCACTTCGACCACGGAATTCCGCGAGACAAACTTGAACCAGGTCATTCGCGATACGCTTTCGCTGCTGGAGCATCAATTCAAGACCGCGCAGATCGAGCTGGACATCGAACTGGCAGAGCAGCTGCCCGCGATCCACGGCAATCCGGGAAAGTTGCAACAGGTCTTCCTGAACTTGCTACTGAATGCAAAGGAAGCTATGCCGGGAGGCGGCAGGTTGCGCGTGGCCACGCTCGCCAATGGGCATGTGGAAGCGATCATCGCCGACTCGGGTTCCGGAATTGCGCCGGAGAATCTCAAACGGATTTACGATCCGTTTTTTACCACCAAGACGATGCCCAAGCCGGGGGAACGGCGTGGGACGGGTCTTGGTCTATCGGTTTCCTACGGCATCATCCAGGAGCATGCCGGAAAGATTCACGTGGAAAGCGCGGTCGGCGCCGGGACAACTTTTCATCTTGAGTTCCCCCTTTTAAGGAAAACCGTCAATGTCTGAGGTCGAAGAGCCCTTGAGTTTCTCTGCTTCCGCTCCGGCGCTGTCTGCACTCGCGAACACCGCGAGCATCCTCGTGATCGACGATGAAGCAGGCATCCGTGAATCTCTCGAGGTGCTCCTCACGCTCGAGGGATATGGGGTGCGCACGGCCATGGACGGCGAGCAGGGACTGCGCATTCTGGAGGTCGAGAACTTCGATCTCGTACTGCTCGACCTGGCGCTGCCCGGCCAGAGTGGGCTGGAGCTCCTGCCACAGATCAAGGAACGTCAGCCGGAAACGCCGGTCATCATGATTACCGCCTATGGCACGGTGGACAACGTCGTCGAGGCCGTGCGCGCGGGCGCGGAGAACTTCGTCCAGAAACCCTGGGACAACGAAAAGCTGATGGCCGATATTCGCTCGGCCGTGGCACGCCATCGCGCCGAAGAAGAAAACCTGCAGCTGAAGCGCACGCTCAAGCAGCGCTACAGTTTTTCGAACATTGTGGGCAAGAGCGAATTGATGCTGCGCGTCTTCGACCTGATTGCGCAAGTTGCGCCCAGCCGATCGACAGTTCTCATTCAGGGTGAGAGCGGCACGGGCAAGGAGATTATCGCCAAGGCGATTCACGCCAACTCGCCGCGTCGCGACAAGCCATTCGTGCCCATCAACACGGGCGCCATGCCGTCCGAGTTGCTCGAGTCCACGCTTTTCGGCCACGTGAAGGGGGCCTTCACTTCGGCGGTCGCATCGAAGAAGGGTCTCTTTGAAGTCGCCAATGGCGGCACGCTCTTTCTGGACGAGATTGCGACCATGGGGATGGACACGCAGGCCAAGATTCTGCGCGTCCTGCAGGATAAGCGGTTCATGCACCTGGGCGGCATTCAGGAGATTCAGGTGGACGTGCGCATTCTGGCCGCCACCAATATCGATCTGCGCCAAGCCGTGCGCGATGGACGCTTCCGCGAGGATCTTTTCTATCGGCTGAATGTCATCACGGTCGATTTGCCGCCGTTGCGCGCGCGGCGCGAGGACATTCCGCTGCTGGTGCAGCATTTCCTGGATTTCTACGCCAAGGAGAACGGGCTTTCGCCGCGCAGGCTGTCTTCGGACGCCATGCGCGCGCTGGTGGATTACGAGTGGCCGGGAAACGTGCGCGAACTCGAGAATTCCATCGAGCGCGGAGTCGTGCTTTCCTCGGGGCCGGTGATCGGCTCGGACCTTCTACCAGGCCACATTACAGGCCGCAGTTTCCAGGACGCGCTGCTCGAACACAATCCCAACGCCTCGCTCTTCGACATCCTCGAAGACATTGAGCGCCGCATCATCATTGAAAAACTGGAGCGCTGCAATGGAAACCAGACCGACGCGGCCGAACAGTTCCGCATTCCGCTCTCTACCCTGAATCAGAAAATCAAACGCCTAAACATTGAGATTCGCAAGCGGGGACGTGAGTAGATCACCTTCGGGCATCCAGCCACATCCGCAAGAACATGCGCAACCCCTCTGGCGGCTTGAGCCACACATCGGCTGCCGTTTTGCGCGGCTCACGCCGCATCAGCACACTCAAGTGCGGCGTTTTCGCTTCATTGACTGCTTTAAATGCGGCTTCGTCCGTCAAGTCGTCGCCTAGATAGGTCACCGGTGCGCCGGCCTCGGACTCGCGGATAATCTCGCGCACCGCACCGCCCTTGTCGCGGCCCGCGCGCAGTTCCAGTCCCGCCTCGAACTTCAAAAGCCGCAATCCATCCCTCTTCGCGAGTGGCTCAAAGATTTCCCGCGCGCGCCGCTCGATCTCGCGCGCCTGCTCCGGCGTCCGCCCGCGCCAGTGCATCACCGCGGCGTTGGGCTTGTCCTCAAAGAGGCCGCCCAGGGCGTCGCGTTTCAATCGCTTGCGAAGGCTCTGGAGCGCTTGCCGCACCGCTGGGGTCTGCACTTCCATCTCACGGCGGCCGTCGGGATACAGCCGCTCGGCCCCATGCAGTCCCCAAACTTCGGGCGCAGGATCGAGGGCGAGCATGGGCGGAATTTCTGTCGCTGGTCGCCCCGTGACAACCGCAATGCGCGTTTTTTCCTGCTTTTGGATTGCATCCAGCAGTTCGGAAACTCCCGCCCATGGGCGCGCGCTGAAACGATCAATGCGAAATCCTGCCAGCGTGCCATCGTAATCCAGCAGCAGCAGCGAGGTCGGCGCGCCGGGGAATGCCGAAAAGAATTCCTGAAGTTTTTTTGCGGCTTGGCGGTTCAACGGTTGGTCTCGTTCTAAGCCAGTCTACGTTGTGCGGGCTCGGCGGGAACAATCGCAATCGAGTTGGGCGCGGGGGCCTCCGGGCCGGCGTTGTCTTCGAGGCGTATCTCGCGCAGCGCTCCGAGCACGTTCGCCGCCCAACGGTAGATGTTGTTTTCCATCACCTGACGGCGCATGCGCTGCATACGGTCGTGACGCTCGGCGCGGTCCATTTCGAGGCCGCGGTGCATGGCTTCCGCGACGCCGGCAATGTCGTACGGATTCACCACCAGCGCGTCGCGTAGCTCCACGGCAGCCCCAGTGAACTTGCTGAGGATCAACACGCCATCCTCATCGTCACGCGCTGCCACAAACTCCTTGGCCACAAGATTCATGCCGTCGTGGAGCGAGGTGATTACGCAGAGATTCGCCGCGCGGTACCAACGTTCGGTCTCACCGTGATCTACCTGTCTCTCGATCAGGATGATCGGCTTCCAGCGCGCAGTTTGAAAGCGCTGATTGATGCGCGCCACCTCTTCATTCACGCGCCGATGCAATTCTTCATAAGCCGGAATTCGCGTGCGGCTAGGTGAGGCAATCTGCACCAGTGTGAGCCGCTCCCGATGCCAGGGGTGGAATTCGAGGAGGTGCTCCAGGGCAAGCAGCCGCTGCACGATGCCCTTGGTGTAATCCAGCCGGTCGACGCCAACGGCGAGACTCTCTGCGCGGATGCCGAACTCACGAAGCAACTGATTGCGTGCAGCAGCGCGCATCGGCTCCTCGTCGGGATTATCCAGGCTCACGGGACCGGCCACCATCGCAGACCCGGTGAAGGCGACACTGATTGGATAGGGCCGCACGGTGGTGATATGGCCGTGCCGGCTTACCGTCGCATGCTCGCGATCCGTGCGCGCCTCGAAGACCCGGTCCACGGCAGAAAGGAAATTGCTGCAGTGGAGCGGAATGTGAAAGCCGATCAAATCCGCGCCCAGCAGTCCGTCCAGAATCTCCGCCTGCCAGGGACAGATCCCAAAAGCTTCGGGATTCGGCCAGGGAATGTGCCAGAAAATTGCGACGCGGGCATCGGGCCGCGCAGCTTTTACGAGGCGGGGCAGGAGCGCAAAATGATAATCCTGTACAAACACGATGGGTTCGACGCTGCCTTCCATTTCTTCGAGCAGTGCCGCGGCGAACCGCTCGTTGACGCGCTGATAGCACTCCCAATCGGCAGGCCGGAAGATAGGACTGGTGTGCGCGTTGTGGCACAAGGGCCATAGGCCTTCGTTGGCAAAGCCATCGTAGTAGCGCGACTCCTCTTCCTGCGTCAACCAAACGCGCCGCAAGGTGTAGCGCGGATCGTCGGGGGGAACGCGTAAGCGATCGAATTCATCCACGGTTTCTTTATCCGCGTTGCCGCTGCCACTCGCCACCCACACGCCGTCACAGGCGCGCAACACCGGCTCAATGGCGGTGACCAGGCCACTGGGAGGGACTTCGCAAACGATTTCGCGGCCCTTCCGCACATGCATATACGGTTCGCGATTCGAAACCACGAAGATGCGGCTGGAGCCGGATTGGTCGCGCATATGCACAGCAAGTCGTTCCGCCGTCCACATGTTCTCGCCTGCGTGGCGCAAGCGGGCTTCAGCTTCGGCAGCGGCGCGCGCGGCAGCCAGACTCTCCGCCAGTGTCTCGACTTCGCGCGCCAGAGGAGTGAACATGCTGAACTCTCTTGCGCGCGGGTCCTCCGGTTCATCCGTATGTCCGCTGCGCAACCGGCGCAAACGCTCGGCGACACGCGTCATAGGCCGCATCAGGAACCAACGCACCATGACAAAGGTGACGGCGGCTATGAGTAGAACCAGCTCCGCAATACGCCAGAAACTCCTGCGCCAAATGTCATATCCCTCGGTGCGGATGTAGCCTGCATCCGCGATCAAAACGAGTGCTCCTTCCAACTGATTTCCGTTGTGCAGAGGGAAGGCCTCTTCGAGCCATTGCATATCGCTGGAGTGCCCAAAGGCGGACTCATCCGATCCTTTCCGCAAAGACTTTTCAACCAGCGGCTGGGGCAAAGCATGGAGAAGATCCGCAGGGCCTACCCAAGCCAGATATTGCCCCTGGGCGTTGACGACGGCCAGTCCCAGAACCCCGCTCCGCGCCTTCGAGGATGCTAGAAGCGACGGCAGCGCAGCGGTATCGCCGGAAGCCAGCTTCTGCTCAAGGTAGGGCTGCAAGCCGACCCCCATCCATCTTGTTCGGCTGACCAGAACCTCTCGCAGAAAATGCTTATGGGCCAGCACCTCAAAATAAGTAGAGGCGACAGAAACCGCAGTTACGCATGCGACGAGCACAAGGATCAGGCGCAGGCGAAATGAGTGCATAACAGTCCCCTCTAAGGCCTTAGATGCACGGGACAGGTGCAAAAGGAGCAAGACCCATTTGATACACGTCCCTAACCGTCTTCCAATCTTCGGTATACCGCGATTCGATTGACCCGATCCGATTTTCGGGTATCGCGTTGGATCAGTCACAAACCCTGCAAACAACGGCCCCTGCGGGAAGTTTTTGCACGATGCGCTATTCTGTGGGATGAGAGGCGAAATTTCCCCCGCATCTCATTGTCCGGTAAACGAATGGCGTTCGAGACGATCGATAACACTGCCAAGCAAATCGTGCTCACCGTGCAGGACTATTCCCTGTTCGCATACCGGGCGTTGATGAATCTTTTTCGCCCGCCCATCTACTGGACTGATTTTCTCATTCAATCGGACATCGTGGGTGTGGGCTCTTTGTCGATTGTAGTGCTCTCCGGACTCTCGACTGGGGGTGTTCTGGCTCTGCAATCGGCGGCAACGCTTTCCGCATTCGGCGCCACGGCGGTTACCGGGCAGTTTGTGAGCCTGACTATGATCCGCGAACTCGGACCGGTGCTCACCGGGGTAATGGTGTCTGGCCGCAATGCCTCCTCGATGGCCAGCGAACTGGGCTCGATGGTCGTGACCGAGCAAATTGACGCGATGCGTGCTCTTGGTGTTGATCCTATCCGAAAGCTCGTAACTCCGCGAATCTTCTCCACCATTGCGATGCTCTTCTTTCTTACCATCGTCGCCGATGCCTTTGGGATCCTCGGTGGCGGGCTGGTTACCGTCTTAATGAATAACCAGAATGGCACGCAGTATTTCGCCATGGCGTGGGAACATCTCCGACTACCGGACATCGTCCAGGGACTAATGAAGCCAATCTTCTTCGGCTACATCCTATCCTCGATCGGCTGCTTCTATGGCATGAGGACGACGGGCGGAACAGAGGGCGTTGGCCGTTCCACCATTCAGGCGGTCGTCACCGCATCCGTGCTCATCATCTTCGTCGATTTTTTCATTACCCGACTGCTCCTCAACATCTTCGCCTCATGGAACTAGGTTACTCATCGACTCAACTCATGCCAGACCCCGTTCCCAGAGCGGAGACGGGACCGGTCCTGACATTTTCCGGAGTCACGCTCGCTTTTGACGGTCCGCCGGTCCTCAAAGACATCACCTTTTCTGTCGCTCCCAATGAGACGCGGATTTTGCTCGGGCCGACTGGCGTGGGCAAGAGCGTGTTGTTGAAGCTCGCGAACGGTCTGCTTAGTCCGGATGCAGGCAGCATTTTCCTTTTTGGCGAAGATATATCGCGCATGAAGGAGGAAATGCTTTTCCGGTTGAGAACGCGCTCGGGCATGGTTTTTCAAGAAGGCGCGCTGTTCGACTCGCTCACTGTGCGCGATAACGTCGCCTACCAGCTGATTCAGGAGCAAATCCCAGACGACCAAATCGATGTCCGCGTGCGAGAGGCATTGCGTTTTGTCGAACTGGAACAGACTTTCGACCTGTATCCAACGAGTCTTTCTGGAGGCATGCGCCGCCGTGTGGCCATCGCACGTGCGCTCATTCATAAGCCAGATCTGTTGCTCTACGATTCGCCGACAGGGGGCCTCGACCCGGTAACCTCCACCACGATCATAGAACTGATCGTGAAGCAGCGCGATGTCTATCGCACCCCCTCGGTCCTGGTGACGCACCGGCTTCAAGATGCTTTCACTATGTGCACCCATCGATTCGATCCGAACTCCAGCCGCATGGTTCCCTTGCCCAAGGATCAAACCGATCCCAACACGACGTTTCTCATGCTCTCGGAAGGGCGCCTTGTCTTTGACGGCTCGCTCGCCGAGCTGACGGGCAGTCAGGATCCTTTTGTCCGGGAGTTTCTTGCGTAACACGGCGAATTTGCATCTCAATGAACAACGTGTCTCGAATTGATTGGTGCCCGCCATGGAGTTGAAGGGATTGCGAAGAATCCTGCTTCTCTCGCTGTTCATGGTGATTCCCTGGCAACGGCAGGCTGCTGCGTATTCCCTGCTGACGCATGAACAATTGATCGACCTGGCATGGAAAGGTTCGATTGTTCCGCTTCTGCTCCATCATTATCCGAACCTGACGGCGGCGCAGCTCGATGAGGCTCGCGCTTACGCGTATGGCGGATGCGTGATCCAGGATATCGGCTACTATCCGTTCGGAGACGCTTCCTTCTCGGACCTGACGCATTACGTGCGCTCCGGCGATTTCGTCGTGAGCCTCTTTCGCAATGCGAAGAATGCGGACGAACTCGCCTTTGCCGTAGGCGCGCTTTCCCACTACATCGGGGACTCGGTCGGCCATCCTTTGGCCACGAATCGAGCGGTGGCCATCGAGTTCCCGAAACTTGGTGCGAAGTATGGGCCGGTGGTGAATTATGCCGAGGGCGAGCATCAGCACGTGCAGACGGAGTTTGCTTTCGACATCGATGAAGTCGCCCATCATCGGCTCGCTCCGCTGCGTTTCCTGCGTCACATCGGCCTTCAGGTCCCGACCAAGCAGCTCGCTCTTGCCTATTACCAGACCTACGGTTTGAGCGAGGATTTCACGTCGAGACGAGGACGCCGCTTCAACATCCGCGAGTACCGCTTCGCTGTGCGAACTTTCATTCCCCGCATTGCCTATGCGGTCACACTTCTCCATCGCAGGCATTTGCCACCGGAACCCGACACACCGGAGGTCGCGGAGATCATTACAGAGGCGGCGGCCGTGAGTCAGGAGAACAACTGGGGCGCGTATCGCGGCAAAGCCGGATTCGAAACGTATGTGTTGGCAGGTTTATTGTTCGTGCTGCCAAAGGTTGGCCCACTCAAGCTGGTTTCGGTGAAAGGCCCGACTACAGCGACAGAAGCAGATTATGCGCACAGCGTCATCCTCTCTCTGGCAATTTTGCGCAGAGCGCTTGGGCGATTCACTCCGCCCTTGCCCGGAGGCAATGCGGCAGATGGTGAGGCACCGCTGATGCCGGCGGCACTTCTTCCAATGCTGGCGGCCATAAGCCCTGATGTGCTGCTGCGATCCGACGATCCGAGGCATCCCTTGCCAAATCGCGACCTCGACACGGGGCGTGTGGTTCAACCGGGAGGGTATCGTTTGACCGATTACACTTTCGCACTGCTGCTCCATGAGTTGGCCCAGCAGCCGACGCAGCCGATTCCGCCTGGCATCAAGAGAGAGATTCAGGCCTATTACGCCAACCCGGATGCGCCGATTGCGACCAAGAAGGACGCGGCCAAATGGGCGCAAGTGCAAGCCGACTTGTTGACGCTCGCGAGCATGCCGACGAGCACCGAGCCGGAGCCGTATCCAACCTACGGCCAAGACGCCACCAGTAGCCACGTAGTCCCTTAGTCCCAAGTCCCAAGTCCCTGATCCCTGATCCCTGTCCCCTGTTCCCTGTTCCCTGTTCCCTAGTCCGTGTTCCCTACTCCCTGTTCCAATCTGCTACCCTTCAGTCTCAAATCTCCGCACGAACGGCGGGTGCATGCATGGGCTTCAAGTTCCAGGGTTTCGATTTTCTACATCTGGACAAATCCTTCAGCGAAGACGAGCTTTTGGTGCGCCGCACCGCGCGCGAGTTCGTTGAAGACAATCTCATCCCGATCATCGAGGAGTGCTTTCGCACCGAACGCTTCCCGCGCGAACTTGTCCCCTTGATGGGCGAGCTCGGCTTCTTCGGTGCAAATCTCCAAGGCTACGGATGCGCAGGCATGTCGAATGTCGAATATGGCGTTGTGATGCAGGAACTGGAGCGTGGAGATTCGGGATTTCGCAGCTTCGTCAGCGTGCAGTCCGCGCTGGTGATGTATCCCATCTACACATTCGGCTCGGATGAACAAAAAAATAAGTGGCTCCCTGCGCTCGCCACGGGCGAGAAGCTTGGCTGCTTCGGGCTCACGGAACCGGGCTTCGGCTCCAATCCCGGCGGCATGACGACGACTGCGCGCAAGGCGGGCGATGAGTACATTCTCAACGGCGAAAAGATGTGGATCACGTCCGGCAACATCGCCGATCTGGCCGTGATCTGGGCCAGAGTCGAAAACGAAGACAACAATGTCCGCGGATTTCTGGTCGAGACAGACCGACCCGGCTTCAAGGCGCATGAAGTTCATGGGAAGTGGTCGCTGCGCGCTTCGGTCACCAGCGGACTCTCGCTTCAAGACGTTCATGTGCCGGCGGCAAACTTGCTGCCGGGCACGAGCGGCCTGAAAAGCCCGCTGATGTGTCTGAACCAGGCACGCTACGGAATCAGCTGGGGCGCCATCGGCGCGGCCATGGCTTGTTACGACACGGCACTGCATTACGCCAAGGTCAGAAAGCAATTTCATGGGGAGCCGATCGCCAGCCACCAATTGATCCAGGAGAAGCTGGTTTGGATGGCGAGCGAAATCTCAAAAGCGCAGTTGCTTTCATTGCATGTGGGACGAATGAAGGATGCAGGCACGGTGGGCCACGAGCATATCTCCATGGCTAAGCGGAACAATGTGTGGATGGCGCTCGAATCCGCGCGGATGTCGCGCGACATCCTGGGTGCGAACGGCATCACGGAGGATTATCCGATCATGCGCCACATGATGAATCTCGAATCCGTGAAAACGTATGAGGGGACGCACGACATTCACGCGCTGATTCTCGGCCAGCACCTCACCGGAATCGCGGCGTATTGAAGGATCTTCGAGGAAGACCTCGAAGGAGAATGCAATTCATGTGCACGCCGGATGCGGCGCCAATGCACATTTCGTCCACAAGAGATGTGAACGTGTTGTCCCAAAATGCAACGCCGAAACCAGCGCGCGTCGCTTGCGCGATCGGTTCGATCCGTCCTCGACTATCGAGCTCGGATGGAAACTTCATTACGCCTACCCTTCGTGATGCACATGGGTCTCTTCTGGATGACCCTCGTGAGCCGCTTCGGTTTCGCCGACTGGCTTCGGACTCGAAACAAATGGCGCAAGACATTCCAAAAGCTTGTCGAGCATTTCGCCACGCGTGAGCAGTTTCTCTATGGCGACACGAACCTCAACACGATCGTTGCTGGCCTGTTCAAAGGCACTATCGTAGCTGTTAGTGGACATTTGTTTTATCCTCGGTGCGATAGTACCACGCGGTCGACTTTCTCCGGACGAAGTTATCGAAAGAGCTGTGAAAAAGTCGGATGATTTATAGAGTACATCTACATTCGATTCTTCTGAGACGCAAGAGGGGCGCGCTGAACGAGTAGATCGACAATTTCAGGAAACTCCTCCCCGAAAAGTAACTGGATAACTTCGACCCTAAGTAACAAGAGCCAGACGTATCCGTAACAAACTTAGAAGAACCCTGACGAGTCACTGTTGTCGAAACTGAATTGGCTCTTTCTTTCCTCGGCAGGATCATCGCGCGACGGCCTTGCCGGAACCCTCTTCCAGAACGGCGCGGATCGAGCGATCCGTGAGAGCCGCCATCAGAGCTGCCACGTCTCCGATTCGCTTCCCTAAAGCGGAAGGCAGCAATTCACATGCAGCCGCGGCCTGTGGGAGCGCTTCTTCGGCAATCACCTTGCGCGCTGGCGCCAGCACGCGTTCTCCCAGCGCCACACCGAGCGATCCGAAGACGATCGCCTGAGGGTTCAACGCATCGATCAACAAGGCCAGTCCTCGGCCCATCCATTTGCAGGCCACAGCGGCAACACGCAACGCCTCCGGGTCATCCGCGGTTATCTCCTCGACAAGCGCTCGTATCGGCGTCTCCGATGTCCAGCGCGCAGGAAACATTTCCGCAGCGAGTTCCACCAGCCCCGCGCCCGAGCCGAAGGATTCCCACGAGCCCCTTTTTCCGAAGCCCAGGGGTCCATCCTCGGCCAGGCGCCAATGGCCAATTTCGCCTGCCGTATCGCTCGCTCCGCGCAGAATTTGTCCATTGAGAATGAATCCACCCCCGACACCGGTGCCGAAAGTGATGAAGACCAGGTGTTTCAGGTCGGACCGGCCCTTCCCGACTCCGAAGTGAAACTCCGCCAGCGCTCCCGCGTTGCCGTCATGCTCAATCAGAACTGGAATCCCGGGAAATTGCTCCTTCAAGTGCGTCTTCAAAGGCACATGATGCCAACCCGGCAAGTGAGGCGGATTGATCAGAATTCCCTCATCTATTTTGAGCGGGCCGCCCACGGAGACACTGATTGCCGCAATGATTCGACCTGCCGCCTCTGCTTCGTGGATCAGAGCGTGGGCCTGCTCCACGATTCGAGGAAACGTGGCGGAGAATGGCTGCGCCGCGTTTGTCGGAATCTCGACGCGCTGGAGTATCTCGGCGCCAGCCGTGCCCTCGACACAGGCCGTCTTCGTGCCACCAATGTCGAGACCCAGCACCGTGCGCAAACCGGTTTGTGCTCCCTCGGTCAAATTCTGCTCCGATGATTGGCCTGACAGCGTGCGATGGATCGCCGGAATTCTACCATCAGAGCAGATAGCCCGAGGGAGCCAACATTAAAACGCGCTTCCTATACATCTTCAATTGTCCATCGACAACCGAGGGGCGAGAGCGGCATATTCGTATTCATGCGGCCTTTTCTTGAGCAACGTCCTCTTTTCAGCTTTCGTGGAATTGTTGTTTTCACGTTGACCCTGTTTCCTTCTGTCGAAATTGTTTTGGCACAACAACAGCAGTCCGCTCCGATCGTGCTGCACGCAGCGCGGCTGCTGCAGGTAGACGCAGGCACCGTGCTCCAGCCCGGTGAAATCCTCATCGAAGCGGATCGCATTCGCGCGGTGGGCGCTTCTGTCGAGCATCCCCAGGGCGCGCGGGTCATCGATCTCGGCGACACGACTTTGTTGCCTGGACTGATCGATGCGCATGTGCACCTCTTTCTGCATCCGGGCGCGGAGGATTTGCAGACGGTCGAGGAATCCGTTCCTTGGCGCGTGATTCTGGCCGAACAGGCAGCCAAAGCCGATCTTCTTGCCGGGTTCACAGCAGAGCGCGACATGGGCACTGAAGGCGCAGGCTCCGCAGACACTGCGATTCGCACCGCGATCGACGAGGGACTCATTCTCGGTCCGCGCATGCGCATGAGCGGCAATGCCATCGACCTTCTTGGCGGCCATGAAGATGCGAATAATTACAACCCGGCCCAGCACGTACTCTCGAATGCCGACTACGCGAATTCTTCGGAACAGATCGTGGAGGTGATGCGCGAGCAGCACAAGGAGGGATCTGACTTCGCGAAGATCTACGAGACTGGACCGGATCGCATGATCGACGGAGTGCTCCATACGCCTTATCAGTACACCACGGCGCAGCTCGCAGCTGCAGTCGAGGAGGCGCGGCGTCTGGGAACCACGGTGGGCGTGCATGCCATGGGGGAGCCCGGGACGCTCTATGCGGCGCAGGCAGGCGTTGCTTCGATCGATCATGCGACACAACTGAGCGACGAAACCATCCGCCTGATGCGCGAGAAGGGCATCTTTGCGGTGCCCACTTTCACCATCTTCGATTACTTCGCGCACAACCGATCCACAGCCGCAGAGGCGGCGAGCGAGGCCGCGCTGCTCGATTACAAAATTCGCGAGTTCAAAAAGCAGTTGGATGCGGGAGTTCCATTCGCGGTTGGCTCCGACGTGGGGCCATTCCCGCATGGCACGCAGGCCCACGAACTTACTCTGATGGTCCGGTACGGCATGAAGCCGCTCGCAGCATTGCAGGCTGACATGATTAACGGCGCAAAGCTATTGGGATGGCAGGGTCAGATTGGCGCGCTGAGGCCCGGGTACTTAGCGGATGTTGTAGCCGTCCCGGGCAACCCACTCGACGATATCAGCACCGTCGAGCACGTGACCTTTGTCATGAAGGGAGGCCTTATTGTTCGGCAATAATCTAGGTGCCGGTCCTGGCAAGCTCGCACTCTTCCAATCTCACTCGCTGCGCAGGCATCTTCGCGCCGTACTTCATGTGTCCCTTGAGCTTCAGGAGCGGACTTTCTATAAACCGATAGCTCAGTAGTGCTAGTGCAAGCGTCAGCAAGAATGCCAGCACACCACACGACAGGATCGCTAAGGGCTGCCACATGTGCCGAGCGAGCCGAGGGGCCAGCGTGTGCATGAAAAAATACATATAGATCAAATGAAAGACGTATAAGCCGTAGCTCAGTTTACCAAGGCTGCAAATCCATCTCCGGCTGCAGGCCCAATTCATCCAACTATTCTCTTCCATCACGGCGACGACGATCGCAAATGCAGTGAAGTTAGCGAGTGGTATCCAGATTTCCGCGCCGACAAACGTCGTAGCAAATCCCTCACCGTTGCAGAGAGCCAGGATAACTCCGATCGTTATCCCAGATAGAGTTACCCACTTGGCGAAGGGTTTGATACGTTCAAACATTGCATTCGGGCGTACGAGCGCCAGTAAAACGCCCAGCAGAATTCCGTCCACTCGAGTGGAAGTGGAATAGAGCAGCTGGAGCGGCGTCATCATCAGAAAGAACGGTGCTAAGAAACGAAATCCGCAGATACCTACGATGAGCAAGCTGGTGAAACCGATAAGCTTTCGCCTATCGCGCAAGAACCAGACGACGAGGGGCCAAAGCAGGTAGAACTGTTCTTCTATTCCGAGGGACCAGAAGTGAATTAAATCGACATGGCTGTTGTGCCACTTCGTATAGCCGGGACAAATATTATGGATATAGAGAAAGTGACTCCAGAAGTGATAATTGCGAACAAAATCGTACTTTTGTATCACCGCGAAACACGCAACCGCCAGCAGAGTCAAATAGTAGAGAGGAAATACCCGAAGAATTCGGCGACCATAGAAAGCCTTGAAGTACCCTTCCCGGTCCTGCGTGTTATAGAGAATGCCACCTATCAGAAATCCGGAAAGTACAAAGAATGTAGGGACGGTAAAGAATGCAATAGCCATAATTCCCTGGAGGAACCCGAACTTTATCGTGCCGGGATGCGCCAACAGACTTGGCCAAAAGTAGTGGGCGAAAAAAACCAATAGGAATGCGTAGCCACGAATTCCTTCCAGGCTTGGAATGTATCCTTGTCTCTCATTGACGAACTGAATCTTGCCCATTCTATTTCTCTAACTCGAGTCTGGCCGGGGCGAGCGGTCTGTTGCTTTAGGACACTCTGAAACATTGTCCTTTGTAATTGAAAATCCCATCTATATTTCGATAGTTGACAATTATTGACTCGAGCCGAGCCACTGCAGGCCAATATACCTTTATATAGTCCTTCTTCGCCCCACACCTCAGTGGTAGTTAACCCACACAACAGTTGTATCTGGTAGCAATATCTTCCGTGACCTCGAGCCAAACCACGAGGATTCGTTGCTACGTAAAATCGGTGCAATGAATGGGCTGTCCAGAAGCACGAGAACAGCCGTCCGTCGACTCGCTGACCTTTCTTGCGATGGGCAACTCCCGTCGTCAGCTGATAATTTACTCGATCGTATTTCCGCTAAGGTCTCTTGATAGCGTTCGGATTTTTCGTGCGCAAGCGAGTCCTTCACGCCCCTGCGATACCCGGCTAAATAAATGGAATAGAGAAGCACAAGGGAACACCCACACTCCAGATCAGCCCGCCGCACAGTCCTATGAATGCACTCCGGCCAAACTCGATCATCGCGCAAGCCTCTTTCTACCCGGCTCACACAGCAATCGTGAAGGTGTCCTCGCTCCGTGTTACCGCATGATAGAGTGTGTCGCGCTCCACCGGCACTCGGCCTGCCTCGGTGATCAGCCGGCAGAGGTCCTTGCGCGTCATGCCTTGCGGCGTGGTCGCGCCCGCATCGTGATAGATTTTTTCCTCAATGACTGTGCCATCCAGATCGTCTGCGCCAAAGCGGAGTGCAATCTGCGCGATCTTGGGAGTCAGCATCTGCCAGTAGGCCTTGATGTGCGGAAAATTATCGAGAAGCAGGCGGCTCACCGCGATCTGCCGGATGTCCGTGAGTCCCGTGGTAACCGGCAAGTGGTCGAGCGGCGTGTTTTCGGGATGGAACGCGAGGGGAATAAAGGTCTGGAATCCGCCAGTCTCGTCCTGCAGCGCGCGCAGCTTCAGCAGATGATCCACACGGTCTTCGTTGTTTTCGATGTGGCCGTAAAGCATGGTCGCATTCGAGCGGAAGCCAAGCTTGTGCGCCAGCCGCGCCGTGTCGAGCCATTCCTCACCGTCGATCTTGTGGTCGCAAATAACGGAGCGCACCCGCGCAGTGAAGATTTCCGCGCCCCCGCCAGGCATCGAGTCCACTCCGGTGTCGCGCAGCTTGATCAATGTTTGTTCGACCGTAAGCTTGGCCCGACGAGCAAGGAAGGCGATCTCCACCATCGTGAAGGCTTTGATGTGGACTTTCGGGAAACGCTTCTTGAGGCCGCTGACCAGGTCGAGGAAGTATTCGAGCGGCAAGTCAGGATGCAGTCCGCCGACGATGTGAAATTCCGTGACCGCTTCCGAATAGCCAGAGGCCGCAGTCTCCCACGCCTCTTCCAACGCCATGGTGTATCCGGCGGGATCGCCCTTTTTGCGGCCGAAGGCGCACAGCTTGCACGCCGCCACGCACACGTTGGTCGGATTGATATGGCGATTGACGTTGAAGTAAGTGACGTCGCCGTGCAGCCGCTCACGCACATGGTTTGCGAGCCAGCCCACGGCCAGCACGTCGGACGATCCGTAGAGCACAAGGCCGTCGTCGAAATCGAGCCGCTCCTGTGCCAAAACTTTGGAGGCAATGGGCTCGAGGCGCGGATCGTACGTCCGAAAGGGAGCGTTTTGGCGTGGACCGGGGAACTCAGCCTGCATGTTTTGATGATACCGAATGTCAGCCCCGCACGGGAGCTACGATTACTTCTGCCCGATCTCGGCGTTCTCGGGGCGTGGTTCCATCAGGACACCGTCTTCGAGCGAAGCGGCCAGCAGGCGTCCCCCCGAGGCGCGCACTGCGGAAAGCCTGTAGCCTGTCTGCCACCACTTCCAATCGAGTGTCCCAGGGTCGATGGCATAGACAAATTCGCTGCCCCGCGAGCTAACCAATACCCTGCCCAGTTGAGCGTCGTAGTAGAGGTCGTCGATGTCGACGAGGGGAAGCCGATGAACCCACATCCAGGACGTGCCTTTGTCGCGGGTGAAGTAGACGCCTTCGCGCGCCCCAACCCACAACGTCCCGTCCGGCGAAAATGTGATGCGATGGATGCGCGTGAGCGCGACGGGAATGCCCACGGGCCACCAGTTCTGACCCGCATCCTGGGAGATCACGACGGCATCCGGTCGTGCTGCAGCCATCAACGGACCCCGCGCTGCGACAGAGAGGTAGCCGCTCACTCCCATCACAGGGCCTCCTTGCCATGTCGCGCCTTTGTCTCTGCTGGTGTAAATGCCGCCCACGGTGGAAGCGAGCCACGCATCGCCGGAAAGATCCATCGCAAAAACACGCCCGTCGATCTCGTGCTGCCGCAACTTCTCTTTCTCGCTCCGCTTGTCTTCCATGTGCGGGTCAGCTTGCTGGCGCTTCTTTGCGTGACTCGCTTCGCCGGAGGTATCGACTGCTGTCTTCACTGGAACGTATTCGATCAGGTTCATTGGCAGCCACGCGGGCGCATCCGGCTCCAGCGCAAAAATGCCGCCATTCGTCCCGGCCAGCACCGTGCCTTCCGGCGACTGCGCAAGAGCAAACACGTCGCGTCCTTCGAGCCCATCGGCTAGTTGCTGCCACTGAATTCCGCTGTCGTTCGAGACAAAGACACTTCCGTAGGCTTTGTCGTTCACGACGCCGGCGAAGATGCGCTCCGGGTGCCGATTGTCAACCAGCAATGCGTCGACCTTGCGCGCGGAGATTCCTGCGTTCGCCGGCTCGAAGGTCGCGAATCCATCATGACTCGCGAGAACACCGCCTCGATCCGTCGCCAGCAGGACATGTTGCGGATCGGCTGAATCAACGGATACGTCGTTCACAATCACATCGGGTCCGGTCATGCGCTTGAAGGTCTTGCCGCCGTCGATTGTTTTGTAGAGTCCCTCGGTTGTTCCGGCATACAACACGTCGCCGTGCAGCGGGTCCTGGCGCAACACGCGAGTTCTGCGCGCGGTTGAGGGTATTCCCTCAATCTTGCGGAACAGATCACCTGCGTTCTCGCTTTTGTAAATGCCGCTGCACGCGCTGGCGAAGACGATACGCGGCTTTTCCGGATCGACGACGATCGAAAAAACATCGGAGTCGTCAATCATGCCCTTCTTGATGGCATGCCACGTCTTGCCGCCGTCGATGGTCTTCCAGGGGAGATGCCATGTGCCCGCATACACAATGTCGGGATTGCCGGGGTCGATCGCCAGCGACTCGAT
>Ga0181535_10001056_pt1 | contig 37431 bp, 32 predicted proteins | sample PEATcosm2014_Bin_44_FD_119774 | JGI IMG/M metagenome (GOLD analysis project Ga0181535, IMG submission 119774) | Peatland microbial communities from MTU Mesocosm Facility, Houghton, MI, USA - PEATcosm2014_Bin17_30_metaG | ecosystem: Environmental > Terrestrial > Soil > Wetlands > Peat | place... | reverse complement strand
CTAGCAGCTAGAAGCTGAGGAGTTCAAGTTTTCATGCCATCCGCCACTGCAGCCAACCGGAACCGCAACGCGGCACGCGGCATTCCCCTCAAGCGTACGCGCTTCTGGCTCATTTGCCTCTTCTTCTTGCTGTGGACGGTGGCCATTTGCGGCCGCCTGTTCTGGCTTCAGATTGTGCGCCATCGGGAGTTTGTTGAGCGCGCCCAGAAGCAGCAACAGCGCACCTTCGAGGTTGCTCCTCGGCGCGGTGTGCTCTACGACCGCAATCTTCGCGAGCTCGCCATGACCGTGCAGGCGGACTCCATCTACGCTGTGCCGACTGAAATCGACGACCCCAAGAATACCGCGCATGCGCTCGCTGCGCTGGTGCAAACTGACCCTGAAGACGCGCAAACCACTGAACAGCAGATTGGCGCGCGCCTCGACAAAGGGAACAGCTTCGCCTGGATTGCACGCCGCGTCACGCCCGAGGTTGCCGCCGGCGTTCGTGAACTGATCGCCGCGCAGGGCATCAAAGGGATCTACTTCCAGAAAGAGTTTCAGCGCTTCTATCCGGATAACCAGATAGCCGCACAGGTGCTGGGCTACGTGGGTGTGGACGACAACGGCTTGGGCGGCCTGGAGAAGAAGTACGAGGGGCAGCTGCACGGCGTACCGGGACGCATGTTTACCGCAGTCGACGCGCACGCGCGAAGGCTGGGCTCGACCGAGCATGAGCCCGAGCCGGGCGTCAACCTGATCCTGACCATTGATGAAAACATTCAGTTCCTCGCCGAGCGCGCACTGGATCATGCCATGGAGCGGACGGGTGCGGCCAACGGAACTGTGGTAGTGCAGGACGTGCACACGGGCCAGATTCTGGCGCTGGCGATCCGCCCCACATTTAACCCCAACCAGTTTCGTCACACCACGCCGGCGCTGTTGAAGAATCATGCTGTGAGCGACGTGTACGAGCCGGGATCGGTCTTCAAACTGGTGACGTATTCAGCGGCGCTGGATCAGCACGTGACTACGCCCGACGACATGATCGATTGCCAGGGTGGCAAGATCACTCTTGCCGGCCGCGTGATCCACGATAACCAGGGCGAGCACATGGGAGTCGTAACGGTCCACAAAGCTCTTGAAGAATCCAGTGACGTGGCCGCGGTGAAGCTGGCATTGAAGGTTGGCCCCGAACACTTCAGCCAGTACATTCGCGATTTTGGCTTCGGTTCTCGCACCGGCACCGAACTGCCAGGCGAGACACGCGGACTGCTGCGGCAGGTGAGCAAGTGGGGTCCGTCATCCATCGGATCTATCGCTATAGGACAAGAGGTCGGCGTCACTCCCATCCAACTGGTTTCGATGGTTTCGACGATCGCGAATGGCGGGGTTTATCTGCCTCCGCACGTGCTGATGCCCGGCCAGGTCGATCCGAAGGGAAATTCCCAGGCGCAATCCGGATCGCAGTTGCAGGGGTCACCCATCAAGGCGGGAGGTGATCTGCCGAATCCTCTGCCTCCCGGCGCGCACCGCGTGATTTCCACGCTGACTGCGGCGCAGATGCGGAAGATGATGGAGGGCGTGGTGCTGTTTGGCACCGGCAAACCTGCGCAACTCAACGGCTATTCTTCAGGCGGCAAGACCGGCACAGCGCAAAAAGTGGATCCGGTCACGCATCTCTATTCGAAGACCATGCACATCGCCTCGTTCGCCGGCATTGCGCCGGTTAACAATCCGGTGATAGCGGTGGCAGTAGTGATCGATACGCCCACCAAGGGCCCGTCTTATTACGGAACGGCAGTGTCTGCGCCGGTGTTCGCCGAGGTAGCACAGCAGGTGCTCGAGTACCTGGGCGTCCCGCACGACATCGAATTGCAGCCGGGGAAAAAGCAAAACGCAAAGGATGCAATTGTTGCAGAAGACGATGCCCCTGAGCACACCGGCGACATCAACGCGCTGTTTGCCGCGGTCAATGATTTGCCCAGCGATGATCCGCTGCGAGACAAACCGGCAGAGACTTCCGCGCCGAGTCAACCCGCTTCGCAGCCAGCAACCGTGTCAGAAAACCACAAGAGCAAATCGCCAGCTGCGCAGGCAGCGCACACACGACCACAGGCCGCTCAATCGACCGGAGTGACGGCACAACAATCCGCAGCCACCGTTACTCTCAGCGACGCGAAGAAGCTTAAGGTGCCTTCCCTGGTCGGGTTGCCGGTTCGAAAGGTGATCGAAATGACTGCTTCGGCAGGCCTTGAAGTACAGATTATCGGCAATGGAACGGTGCGCGAGCAGGCGCCTGCTCCGGGCACGATGGTCGCGTCCGGAACGCAGATCGTCGTCCGCTGTGCGCATTGAGCTAGCGCTGCAACAACCGCGTCAATCCTACTTCGAAAACTTGGGTGGAGTCCGGGTCATCACAATCGATTCGCCGGTCTCGAGCAGGCTCTTCAAGCTGGAAAGAATGATCGGCCAGCCGTTCGAAACTGCCTGAATGAACTTAGACTCGCCCTTCTCCATGAGATGCGTCACGGTGAACTTGACGGTTTCGTTCTGCTGTTCAATGGTGTAGGTCATCCGCGAATATCCCTCCGCGGTCATCTCCGGAAACAATTCATTGCGCCATTTCAAGACCAGCTTCTCCGGCGGATCGAACTCCAGGATTTCGCCGCTGTCGGCCAGCATTCCATCTGGAAAGATAAGCCGCCAAGATGAACCTGGCCTCCAATCCGACTCCTGTGTTGTTCCCATCCAGAATTTCCGTGTGAACTCCGGTTCCGTCAGTGCCTGCCAGAGCTTTTCGGGCGTGGTGCGAATGTAGGTGACATACACAAACTGCGATTCAGCCATTGTTTTCTCCTTCAAGTTTTGTTTTCAATTCGGCCAGTGCGCGCAAGCGGTCGCGCTCGTACTTGTCGATCCAGCGCTCTGAAATCTCGTGAATGGGCACTGGATTGAGGAAATGTAACTTCTCCCGTCCCCTCCAGACGGTGGCGACAAGCGTCGCTTTTTCCAGCAACTTCAAATGCTTGGTCACGGCCTGGCGGGTCATGTGCATCTGCCGGCAAAGCTGGCTCAACGTTTGCCCGTTCTCAGCATGCAAACGATCGAGCAGCGAGCGGCGCTCCGCAGCGGCGAGCGCTTTGAATACCTTGTCTACATCTGCGCTCATGCGACAAATATTAGGCAACTATTTAGTTGCATGTCAAGTCGTTCTCCTTGCAAAAAAGTTGAAGATTACACTTGACGCCATACACTGTGTGTAATACAGTAGTTGATGTACAGTGTATGAGGTACAGCATGAGCACCACGGAAAACGTATTTGAGAATCTTCGACTTGAGCTCCGCAGAGGGTGCCTTACACTGGCTGTTCTTGCCCAGCTTCGCCAGGAGTTCTACGGCTATACCCTCCGAAAGGCTCTTGCCGACCTGGGCCTGGAGATTGATGAAAGCACGCTTTACCCGCTGCTTCGGCGCCTAGAAGCCCAGGGCTTGCTGGCCAGTGAGTGGCGCGAGGAAGAAAGGCGAAACAAGCGCTTTTATCGCCTGTCAGCTGACGGAGAGCAGATATTTGGCCAGCTGGTCGAGGAGTGGCAGGCCATCAACGCATCCATCACCGCAACCATCAATAACACGCTGTAATCAGCAAGGAAAACGCCATGGACCTACTCGATCGTTACCTGCAAGCCGCGAAGAAGCACCTGCCCTGGCAGCGGCAGGACGACATCATCGCCGAACTGAAGGCAAACCTGGAATCGCAGCTCGAAGACAAGGAAGCCGAGCTGGGACGGCCACTCACCGCCGCCGAGGCCGAAGAATGGATCAAGCAGCTTGGGGCGCCCATCCAGGTTGCCGCGGCCTACCAACCGCAACGCTACCTCATCGGTCCTGCCATCTTTCCGACCTACTGGTTCGTGCTGCGACTGGCGACCGTTTGGTGCACCATCATCTACTCGATCGTGAGCGCAGTGCAGATCCTTTCCGGCGGAATTGCCACGAGCGACCAGGTGCTGGAAGCCGTGCTGCGTTTGCCTGGCGCCCTGATCACTACGGTTGCGTGGGTCACTTTTGTCTTCGCGGTCATCGAGTACGCCGTGACCCATTCCAACATAAAATGCATGCCCATGGCTCCTCCCGCCGCCTGGTCGCCGGGCAGCCTGCCGCCGATCGCGAAGGACTCGGCGACCGGGAAAAGGCCGCGCAGCTATGCGCAGGCGGTGGTCGAAGCGCTGACCGGGTTCTTCCTGCTGGTTTGGATTTTGCTGATTCCGGGGCATCCCTGGGTGTTAATGGGCCCCGGCGCGCTCTACCTGCAGGCTTCGCCATTCAAGCCGGGCCCGGTGCTCATGGAGTTCTACTGGTGCGTGGTCGCGCTCAGCCTGATTCAGTTGGGCTGGCAGTGCCTTGAATTGGCGCGCGGCACCTGGCAGAAACCCAGCAAGGCGCGGAAAAACGTGATGCAGGTTGTTGGGCTCATTCCCTTGGTACTACTTCTGACTGTCCCCAATCACGCGGCCGTTTTGTTGAAGCATCCGGCTCTGGACCAGGCCCGCTACGGCGTAACTCTTGACACGGTCAACATGAGTATCTATCGGGTTGCGCTCTTCATCTTCGTCATCGCAGCAATTCAGACGATTGTCGGAATTGTGAACTTCGGTATCGGTTCTTATCGCAAGCGTGTGGGGGCCATCTAGGCCGCGTACGCACTCTTCGAATTCAAATGCGAGCCTGCGGGGAACCGGCCCTTGCGAATATCAATGGTGATTCAGGCCTGTCCGGGTCCATTCTTCGTCCGGACATCAGGGTGCGATGATTGTCCCAACGGATGATCGGGCGGAGGTTTCACCGTGGAGGAAGTCTCGTGGTACCGGTTTGACAATGGCTCGACTCTTTCCCAGGCAGGGTCAGAGGGAGGAGTGATCGTTTTCGATGAAGAGCATCCGCTGGGGGCGCGGGTCACGCTTGAGCGCGACACCCAGGCGGCGCCATTCGCCATCACATGCGGAATATACGGTTGCATGCTTCACACCCGCTTCTTTGGCCTGGAAAGTGAAGCATCTTCTGGATACGACCTGATGAAGAATGCGCTCTCCGAACTGCTGGACAGGGCGAATGAGAGCGGCGACGATGGTGACCGTGTGCTGATGGAGGGTGTCGAAGCATTCGTCGAGACCTATCCATGAGATGAAGGATGCCGACTGTAGCGGCAATCTACAATTGAGCAAGAATGAACTGGCAAGAACTAGTTGAGGAAGTCAGGGCAGTCGGCGCGGGCGGCAGCTCCGACCTTGCTGTCGCAGGCGTTGAATACGACTCGCGCAAGGTACGTCAGGGCACTTTGTTCGTGGCCATGAAGGGCGGCTCGACAGACGGCAATCGCTACGTTGACAAGGCGATCGCTGCGGGTGCGCTGGGCATCATCACTGACAGCGCGCAGACCTTCGATCGCCTGCTTGTTTTTCACCCAGGCCTTCCTGTTCTTGAAGTTGAACATGGCCGGCGCGCGCTGGCCGAGGCTTCGGCTGCCTTCTTCGGCCACCCTGAGCGAAAGCTCGCGGTGACAGGCATCACGGGAACCAACGGCAAGACAACCACCGCATTTCTGATAGAGGCGCTGCTGAATGCCACGGCTCGCAAGACCGTGCTTGTGGGAACCATTGAATATCATCTGGCCGGCGAGTTGCGCCCTTCAGTGCACACCACGCCCGAGTCGCGCGATCTTTTTGAATTGATGGCCGAAGGAGTCAATCGCGGGGCAACCGAGCTGGTGACCGAGGTTTCAAGTCACGCTCTGGACCAGGGCCGCGCCGCCTGCGTGAATTTTGATGTCGCCGTCTTCACCAACCTCTCGCAGGACCACCTCGATTATCACGGCAGCATGGAGAAATACTTCGCGGCAAAGCGCCTGTTGTTCGATGGCACGGTCTATCCCGCGCCGCGTGTGGCAGTTGTAAACGCTCACGATCCCCATGCGAAGCAGCTTGCTGCGGCGGCCCGCCAGGCAGGCGCAGAGGTGCGGACCTACGGAATCGGGGAGGGTGATTGGCGCACCGCCGCATATGCCCTCACGCCAGGCGGCGCAACGCTCGAGCTTGAAACCCCGGCAGGCGCGGCCAGTGTAGTAACACGTCTGGCCGGTGAGGTGAACATTCTGAACTTGCTGGCAGCGGTCACTGCGGCTGAAGCCCGCGGCGTTCCTTTCGCGGATCTGGTCGAATCCATTCCGCGCCTCAAGCCCGTCCCTGGACGCTTTCAGCCTGTCGACGCGGGCCAACCTTTTACCGTGATTGTGGACTATGCGCACACCGACGATGCATTGCGTAACCTCATTTCCCTCGCCCGTGGGGTCACGGCGCAGCACAATTCCAGGGTGATCACCGTTTTTGGATGCGGCGGCGACCGCGACCGCACCAAGCGCCCCAAGATGGGACTGGCAGCGGGAGAGGCCAGCGACTTTGTCGTTGCCACAAGCGACAATCCCCGCAGCGAAGATCCGATGGCGATTCTTGCGGAGGTCGAGCCGGGTTTAAAGGCCGCGGCAGTGGCTCATCCGATTCGCTATACCATCGAGCCCGACAGGGCCAAGGCCATCTCGCTTGCACTTAAAGAGGCCAAAGCCAGAGACGTGGTTCTCATCGCCGGCAAAGGTCACGAAAAGGAGCAGATTCTCGCTGGCCGCACCGTTCCCTTTGACGATGCAGCGGTGGCACGCACGGCGTTGGCTGATTTGGGCTATTCTGAGGAGCGATGAAGCTCACTCTTGCAGAGGCGGCGATTGGCGCGGGCGCGGTGCTTGAAGCTCCAGCCAGCATTGCCAACGCGGGCGCGGTGATGGTGCGAGGCTACTCGATTGACTCGCGCACCGTTGCTCCCGGCGAGCTGTTCTTTGCGGTTCGTGGAGAACGGCACGACGGCCACAATTTTGTAACGGCGGCGTTGGAGCGTGGAGCGATTGCCGCGGTGGTATCGCGCGCGCTGGTGGCCACGCTGCCCGACGCGGTGCTGGCCGTCCCACTGTTAATCACTGAAGACCCTCTGACTGGATTACAGGCGCTCGCCACGCATGTCCGCCGTCAATGGGGACGTACTGTAGTTGCCATCACCGGGTCGGCGGGCAAGACCACAACCAAGGAAGCCGTAGCCGCCGCGCTGAGCGCGAAATTCAATGTGCTCAAGTCCCAGGGCAACCTGAACAACGGGTTTGGATTGCCGCTCCAGCTGCTGCGTCTCGAACCTGAACATGAATACGCTGTAGTCGAGATGGGCATGAACCACGCGGGCGAAATCGCTCTTTTGGCGCGCATTGCAGCACCAGACTGGGGCGTAGTTACGAATGTGGGGACGGCGCACGTCGAAAACTTTGCCGACGGGCAGGCTGGCATCGCGCGCGCGAAATTTGAGTTGGTGGCTTCGTTGCCCGTGACTGGCGTAGCTTTTCTGAATTGCGACGATCCGTATGTCTCGCAATTTGGCCGGGACTTTCCTGGACGCGTGGTCTACTTCGGCGCCGGACCGTGCGCCGATCCGCAGTTTCTTGAAGGCACTGAAGACCTGTCGGGTCTTCACCTCAAGTTTCGTGCCGGCAAGCGCGAGGGCCAACTCACGCTGAATCTCCTGGGCGTGCACAATGCCTCAAACGCACTTGCGGGTCTCGCAGCAGCTCTTGAAGCAGGCGTCGATCTGGACGACGCGGTTGCCGCTCTTGCCTCACTGACCGCGGGCGACAAGCGCGGGCAGGTGATTGAGATCGACGGCGCGACGATTCTGAATGATAGTTACAACTCCAACCCCGAGGCTCTGCGCTCAATGATCCGGACGCTGGCGGCGCGCCCCGCAGGCCGTCGCATCCTGGTTGCCGGCGAGATGTTGGAACTTGGTGAGCAGGGTCCAGCATTGCATTCCGCCTGCGGGCGGGCCGCCGCTGAAGCTGGACTTGACCTGGTGGCGGGCGTTCAAGGTAATGCTGAACATCTGGCCGCGGCTGCATGCAGGGGCGGTGTCGCTTCGCTGTTTCTCCATGATGCTGAAGCTGGCGGCCGCTGGCTCAAGCAGACCATGCAGCCGGGCGACGTTGTGCTGGTAAAGGGTTCTCGTGGAGTGCATCTCGAACGCGCTATCGAAGCCGTCAAAGCCAGAATTGCTGCTGCGGAGGGCGAATGAGCGTTGGTAAACGGTTGGGCAAATTCCTGCCGCTGGTCGTCTTTCTTGGATACGCTTGCCAACTCATGGCATTGAATCCCACGTGGACCAAGCCTTTTCCACCGCACCGCATCGCCGGTAACCTTTACTACGTGGGCAGCGAGGATCTGGCGTCGTACCTGATTGTCACTCCCAAGGGAAACATTCTCATCAACAGCAGTCTGCAGGCCTCGGTGCCGCTCATTCGGAACAGCATCAGGCAGTTGGGATTCAAGGTCGGCGACACGAAGATCCTTCTCATCAGCCATGCGCACTATGACCACTGCGGGGGCAGCGCGAGGGTCAAGCAACTGACCGGTGCTAAATACTTCGTCATGGATGCGGACGTGCCAGTAGTCGAGTCCGGCGGGAGAGAAGATTTCCAATACGGTGCTGACCCAACTACGCAATACCCGCGGACGAAAGTCGATCGCATTCTGCACGACGGCGACACGGTGCGGCTGGGCGGTGTGGTTCTGACGGCGCACAAGACCGCAGGACACACCAAGGGAACTACGACGTGGACGATGGATGAACTTCAAGGCGGCAAGACGCTGCACGTGGTGATTGTTGGCAGCCCCAATGTCAATCCTGGATACAAGCTGGTGAACAATCAGGCCTATCCGCAGATTGCCGACGATTACAAGCGCGGCTTTCAGGTCCTCAAGGCTCTGCCATGCGACATCTTTCTCGGCGCTCACGGCGGTTACTACGACATGGTGCAAAAGTACGCGCGGATGAAGAAGGGCGAGAAACAAGTCTTTGTCGATCCTGACGGCTACAGAAGCTACATCAAGGACCGTGAGCAGGCATTTGATGCGGAGCTGGCACGCCAGTCGACGAGCAAGCCATAGGGCTCCCTCTTCCACAGCCGAGCTGTGCCTCTGCCTGTAGAATCAACCCTGAAACCCGCCTCATGCCGGCTCTGGAGGCCACTTGCTTTACTGGCTGCTCTACGAAAAGCTGTTTCCGTTCTTTCATCCGTTCCGGATCTTCCGTTACCTCACCTTTCGCACCGCATTTGCGTCGCTCACTGCATTGCTCATCGCGTTGTTCATCGGTCCCTGGGTCATACAAAAGCTGCGCGAATTCCAAATCGGGCAATTCATCCGCGAAGACGGGCCTCAGTCGCACCTGAAGAAATCGGGCACGCCCACCATGGGCGGCGTGCTGATTGGGATCGCCATCCTGTTGCCCACGGTGTTGTGGTCCGATCCATCGAACCCCTTTGTCTGGATAGCTGTGTCCGCCACGCTGGCCTTTGGAGCCATCGGCTTTGCCGACGATTACATCAAGGTAGTCAAGCGCCGCAGCCTGGGGCTCACCGCGCGCGCCAAGTTGTTGTATCAGGGCCTGGCTGGAGCAGGCGTCGCATCGGCGCTCGTGGTGCTTGACCAATTCAAACTTTTCTCCACCCAATTGACCGTGCCTTTCATCAAGACCTGGCACCCGAACCTGCTTTGGCACTGGTGGCCCAGCACGGTTCCCCATCTGGGATTCCTGGTCTTTCTACCTTTCGTCGCTTTTGTCATTTTTGTGCTGATGGGCTCAAGCAACGCCGTCAACCTGACCGACGGGCTGGACGGCCTGGCCATCGGCTGCACCATCATTGCCGCCGGAGCGCTCGCCGCGCTGACCTATGTCAGCGGCAACGTCGTCTTCTCTGACTACCTTGAGTTGCAGCACATGCCGATGGTCGGTGAACTCACCGTCTTCTGCGGCGCCATGGTGGGTGCCTCCATCGGCTTTCTCTGGTACAACGCCCACCCGGCAGAGATCTTCATGGGCGATGTGGGCTCGCTCGCGCTCGGCGGAGCCATCGGCACAGTTGCCATCATCATCCGCCAGGAGCTTCTGCTCCCCTTCATCGGGGGCATCTTCATCCTTGAGGCGCTCTCCGTGATCCTGCAGGTGGGCAGCTACAAGCTGCGCAATGGCAAGCGTATCTTCAAGATGGCTCCGCTGCATCACCACTTCGAGCAATTGGGGTGGAGCGAATCCAAAGTGATTGTCCGCTTCTGGATCGGCGCCCTGGTGTTTGCATTGTTTGCTCTCACCACCCTGAAACTCCGTTAGCCATGGTCTCGCGGCGCACCGTGCGGTGCACAATAAAAGAAGTCGCGGATCGCAGGAGCCTATACGAATGGATCTGAAAGGTAAGAAGGTTCTGGTTGTTGGACTGGGAAAATCCGGTCTTGCGGCCGCGTTGTTTTTGCGCCATCGCGGCGCTCAGGTAACGGTGTCAGACGTACGCAGCGCCGAAGCTTTGGCCAAAGACATTCCAGCGCTGCTCGAAGAGGGCATCATGGTCGAAGCCGGCGGCCACGGCCTGCTCACCTTTCGCCGCCAGGATCTGATTGTGGTGAGCCCGGGGGTGCCCTTAAACACGCCCGAATTGGCCCAGGTGAAGAGCTTCGGCCTTCCCGTCATCGGGGAACTGGAACTGGCTGCGCGGTTTATCAAAGGCCGGACCCTGGCCATCACCGGTTCGAACGGAAAAACCACGACGACCGCATTGCTGGGCGAGATTCTGAAAGATGCGGGCTTGCCTACCCTGGTAGGCGGCAACATCGGCGTGCCTGTGGTGTCACTTATTGACCAGAGCACGGACAATACCTGGTCAGTGCTTGAGGTTTCCAGTTTCCAGCTTGAAAGCACTGATCAGTTTCACCCCAGCATCGCCGTCATCTTGAACATCACGCCCGACCATCTTGACAGGCATGGAAGTTTTGAAAATTACGCGCTGGCCAAAGAGCGGATCTTTGCCGCGCAGGACGAACGCGACTGCGTGGTGCTGAACGCTGACAACGTGCGTGCCGCTGAAGCCGCAACCCGTTCGAAAGCCAAGGTGTATTGGTTTTCCGTTGAGCATCCAGTGGCACAAGGAGCCTGGCTGGAAGACGGACAGCTGGTCTATCGCCCCGCTCAGGATGCGCCGACAGAGGCCATCATGCCACTCAGCGGAATCCCGCTGAAGGGAACGCACAATGTTGAAAATGTGCTGGCAGCGGTTTGTGCGGCACGCCTGGCCGGGGCTCCAGCCGATTCAATCCGCAAGGCGATTGAGAAGTTTCAGGCCGTGGAACACCGGCTGGAGTTCGTAGCCACCGTCAATGGCGTCGATTTCTACAACGACTCGAAGGCCACCAACGTTGATGCCACCGCCAAGGCCGTAGCCGCGTTCGAATCAGGCATTCATCTCATCCTGGGCGGCAAAGACAAAGGCTCCGATTATCGGCTGCTGGCGGCTCTGCTGCGCTCCAGGGTGCGGGCCATCTACACCATCGGTGCGGCGGCCGCCAAAATCGAATCGCAACTGCGCGGCGTCGTCTCCATCCACTCCTGCCAGACGCTGGAGAACGCAGTCAGCGCCGCCGCCTCCGCCGCACACCCTGGAGATGTGGTGCTGCTGGCGCCGGCTTGTTCCAGTTACGATCAGTTCGAAAATTACGAGCACCGGGGCCGCATCTTCAAGGAACTGGTCGGCGAACGGCGCGGATGGAAGACATAAAAGCATGGCAAAGCGCATAGGCGTCGACAAGTGGATGTTTTTCACTACCCTCCTGCTCATTGTGTTCGGGCTGGCGATGGTATTTTCCGCGTCGGCGGTTGTGGGCCAGGAGCGATATCACTCAGAGTTTGCCGATGTAGGCAGGCAGGCTGGATGGGCGCTCGCCGGTGTGTTGGCCATGCTGGGCCTGATGCATGTGGACTACAACGTCTACAAATCCACAAAATTCATCTACACCACGTTGAGCATCACCACGTTGCTGCTGGTTCTCGTCTTCTTCATTCCCGGCTCGCACAACGTGCATCGCTGGATTCGCTTCGGCACGCACTTCACCTTCCAGCCTTCAGAGATCGCAAAACCTGTCCTTGTCCTGTTTGTCGCCTGGTTTCTCCACACGCGCTTGGACGAAATGCGCGACTTGAAGCACACGCTGCTGCCCGCTGTCATCATTCCGGCAGCCTTTGTTTTGCTGATTGTGAAGCAACCCGATCTGGGAACGGCACTGGTTTTGCTCGGCGTAACCGCGATGATGTTGATTCTTGCCGGCATGGAGTGGAAGTATCTCCTCGCGGGATTTTGCGCGACGCTGCCTGGACTGGCCGCGCTGCTCCTGATGGTTGCCTGGCGTCGCCAGCGCATGTTGGTCTTCCTCAACCCTGAGGCCGATCCGCAGGGGGCGGGTTTTCATATCAATCAGTCGCTTATTGCCGTGGGCACCGGCGGGTTCTCAGGCGTGGGCTACATGGAAGGCATTCAAAAGCTGTTCTTCCTGCCCGAGGCATCTACGGATTTCATTTTTGCCAACATCGCTGAAGAGCTTGGCTTCATCGGCGCAATCTTTATCGTGATGCTCTTTGTGATGCTCGGCGTGCGCGGATTGCGCGCGGCATTTCGATCGCAGGACCCATTCGCCCGGCTGGTGGCATTCGGCATCACCACGACCATCCTGTTACAGGCCTTCTTCAACATCAGTGTGGTGCTCTCGCTTGTGCCCACGAAAGGGATTCCGCTGCCTTTGATTTCTTCTGGCGGAACCTCTTTGTTCTTTACTCTGGCGAGTATCGGCATCCTGCTGAACATCACTCGCGAGGCGGATTGAAGGCGAGGAGCTGGAAGAAGAGAGTAAAGCAGGGTTCAGGGGAGAATATTGAAAGGGCACGGCTTCAGTTTTGCGGCCGATTACTAGAAAACCCGAGGGCTTTAGCGCCCTAACGAATGCGCCTGGGGAGATCTCGTCTAGAAAGGCATGAACTTGTCGAACCTGCGCGTTCTCATTGCCGGCGGCGGCACCGGAGGCCACATCATTCCAGCGATGGCCGTCGCGCGCGATCTGGTCGCCCGGCATTCAGCCGAAGTGCTTTTTGTAGGCACCTCGCGCGGCATGGAGGTCCGTCTGGTGCCTGAGGCTGGTTTCAACCTGCGCCTGATCGAGGTTGGACCGCTCAAGAACGTGTCACTGACAACCCGGTTACGCACTTTGCTGCATCTGCCCAAAAGCATCTCCGGCTGCAAGGCGCTCATCCGCGAGTTCCAGCCCAACGTTGTATTTGGTGTAGGCGGATACGCGTCGGGGCCGGCAATGGCGGCCGCGCTGCAATTGAAAGTTCCATCCATGGCCTTTGAGCCCAACGCCATGCCTGGGCTCGCCAATCGTCTGATTGGCAAAAGGGTTCAAGCGGCAGCGGTCAACTTTCCTGCTGCTTGCAGGTGGTTCAACAACTGCGAGGTGACGGGAATTCCTGTGCGTCCCGAGTTTTTCGAATTGGCGCCGGCAGTCAGCCAGGCGCCCCACCTGCTCGTATTTGGAGGATCTCAGGGAGCGCGCATCTTCAATGACCATCTGCCTAAGGTAATTGCCGAGCTGCTCGGCGCGGTACCCGGCCTGACGGTACTCCACCAGAGCGGAGTGCGCCATCTTGAGACAACGCAGACGGCTTACGCAGCAAGCGGTGCAGATCCTCTCAGGTGGCAGGTCAAGGCATTCCTGGACGACATGCCGTTACGATTCGCCGCTGCGCATTTGATCATGGCGCGTTCTGGGGCATCTACCGTGGCGGAATTGGCCGCAGCGGGTAAGCCGAGTTTGCTTGTCCCCTTTGCCGCTGCCGCGGATGAGCATCAGAAGCGAAATGCTGAATCCATGGTGGAGGCCGGAGCCGCAGTCATGCTGCAGGAACCGGACCTTGATATTCCTGGCAGACTGCTTACCGCGTTGTCTGGTTTGTTGAACGACCCTGGTGGGCTTTCACGGAAGGCTTCAGCGGCACGTACCCAGGCTCATCCTGACGCTGCACGGCGCATTGCCGACCGCCTGGCCGGGCTCGCGCAGCAGAAGGCTTCATAGAAATGCGACCCCTGTGATGACAGCGAAGCCGCTCGGTTGGTTCCGATTCCCAAGAACTTTGCCCCAAAAAGCAGGGCCCGCCTGCCGAAGCAAACGGGCCTTTCTGGAGAAAGGATCAAGTGTTACCGGTGTCCACCACCACCATGGCCGCCACCGCCGCCGCGAGCACCACCACCGCTGAATCCGCCGCGTGCTCCGCCGCCACTAAATCCTCGAGCGGCTCCGCCACCCGCATAGCCGCGTGCTCCGCCACCGGCGTAGCCACGTGCTCCGCCACCGGCGTAGCCACGTGCTCCGCCACCGGCGTAGCCGCGGGCGCCACCGACATATCCGCCGCGAGCCGCATATCCACCGCGGAATCCGTAGCCGCCGCGATAGCCGAAGCCGCCGCGCATGTAGTAACCCGGGTGACCATAGAAGCCCCAGCGATACCAGGGACCTACGCCGATAAAGAGGCCACCGTAGAACCACTGCGGACCGTAATAGCCATAGGGTGCACAGGCATACGGGTAATAAGCGTAGTAGCCCCACTGGCAATCAGGTGGACCTGCCTCATCAGGAGCATAAGCCACGGCCGGGCCAACCCCCACTTCCACTTGGGCCTTTGCCGTTGCCGCGAACGGCAGGGCCAGAATCATTGCGATTAGAACCAGGCGCATACTCCGCATAAATCCTCCTTGTGCCGGTCTATTCCGTTTCGTTCCTGTAAGGGCCCGAAACCTGGAATCGACCTCCGTTCTAAGCACTTGCCGAACCCAGGGTTTTGGTCCCATCCGGCTTCTGACTATTAGAACAACAATTCCAAGGTTAAGTTGCGGTCGTTTTGAAAAGAATCGTTCATTCAGCGTTAAAGAACAAGCGGTTTTTCGGGAAGCAAATCGCAAGTTGTGTTTGGCATGCAGCCCGGCCGGGGAAATCGTTCCCGTAAAAGCCGGTTTTCGGTGGCGATTCCACGCAAGAACATGCGGCCTCTCCATTGGGGAGAGGCCGCTGAAATGCAGGTATTGGGCACTCGAATCTACCTGCGGAAGCGATCATGGTCACGGTCGAAATGCCGCTCGAAAACGGGTCCGTGCCCCCAACCGACGTAGCCGCGCACTACCGGGCCGCGGTCCCTGTAGCCTTGAAACGCCCAGCGTCCCGGAATCCAATATCCACTTGCCTGGTAGCCGGCGATCCAGATGTATCCAGGTCCAGGGCAGGGTGGAACATAGGCCACCGGTCCGCGAACATAAACTCCAAATTCAGCTGCCTGGGCTGATGTTGCTCCCAGACCCAATCCGCCAGCCACTACGGCTGCACCGAGCATCCAATTCCGCATGCTGCCCATAAAACCTCCATCCCTGCCGGGCTGTCCTGTCGATCAGCCGGCCCGGCTTGGTTCCGGTTGAGGTTTGTCTCTTTCTGCCTCTCCGGCCTGCCGGTTATGCATGTGCAAACACCTCTGCAGCAAAAGGTTGCGGGCGCACGTTGAAAATAAACCTGCGCAACTTTCTCAACGTATGGGGTTTATGTCGCATCTTTTTGCCGTCGCGCCTGCGGGCTCTCAGCGAATGTTAGAGTTGAGTTTCACCCACAGCATGTTCACCACAGCCCAGCACGCGCACTTCATTGGAATCGGCGGTATCGGCATGAGCGGCATTGCCGAAATCCTGCTCAACATGGGGATGAAGGTTTCAGGCTCCGATCTGCGCCGCAGCCCCGTCACAGACCGGCTTGCGAGTCTCGGTGCAGCCATTTACGAAGGGCATCAGGCAGCCAACATCGCCGGCGCCACCGTAGTGGTGACCAGCTCAGCAGTCAGCTCCGCCAATCCTGAGGTCCTTGAGGCGCAGTCGCGCAAGATTCCCGTCATTCAGCGTGCAGAGATGCTCGCCGAGCTGATGCGCTTGAAGTACGGAATTGCCATTGCCGGCATGCACGGAAAAACCACGACCACTTCGATGGTAGCCAGTGTGCTGAGTGCTGGCGGGCTCGATCCAACTGTGGTTGTGGGAGGCCGCGTGGACGCGATGGGCTCGAATGCGCGCCTCGGCACCACGCAATATCTGGTTGCCGAGGCCGATGAGAGCGACCGCTCTTTTCTTAAGCTGTCACCGATCCTCGCAGTGATTACCAATCTCGACCGCGAGCACATGGACTGCTACGTGAACATGGCGGACGTGGAGCGCTCATTTCTGGACTTCATGGACAAGGTCCCCTTTTACGGCGCAGTAACGGCATGCATCGATAATCCGCAACTGGCGGCCATCCTGCCCCGCGCCCGCCGCCGCATTTTCACTTATGGAACCGCACCGCAGGCCGACTTCCGTCTGGAGTATCTCGTTGCCGGAGAGGGGCGGTTCGCCCGATTCCAGGTGGTGACTGGGCAAGGAACCCTTGGACCGTTTGAATTACATGTTCCCGGCCGCCACAACGTGCTCAACGCCACTGCGGCGGTGGCGATTGCCTGTCAGCTCCAGGTTTCAGCGGACAAGATTGCCGAAGGGCTCAACAGCTTTCGCGGCGTCGATCGGCGCTTCCAGCAGCGCGGTCAGGCGCGTGGCATCACCGTGGTCGACGATTACGGTCATCATCCTACCGAGATCCGCGCCACCCTCGCCGCTGCCCGCGAATGCGGCCACAAGCGTGTCTTTGTCGTCTTTCAACCCCATCGATATACGCGAACTCTCGACCTCCTCGATGAGTTCAGCGGCGCATTTCGCGACGCGGACGCGGTGATTGTGCTGCCCATTTACGCCGCCAGCGAGGAGCCCATTCCTGGCGTCACTGCAGAGAGTCTGGTCGGACGCATTCAGGGGCCGGCTGTACAGTACGCTCCCGAATTTGCCGCCGCCGTCCAGTTGCTGACCGGTCAAGTTCGCGAAGGCGACCTGGTGCTGACCCTTGGCGCGGGCAACGTGAGCCAACTGGCTCCGCAGATACTGGCCGCACTCGAGAGGGTTTAGACGCCTTTCGATCGCGCTGTTATGATTCTCCCCGCAGAAGGGTAGGCGATTTTTAGGAGCATCTATGCCGCAAGGATCACGGAGAGGGTTCTTGAAAGCAGCGTCAGCCACGGCTGCCGCATTGGCTGTTTCTAAACGCATTCCTGCATGGGCTCTTGTATCGCTCGTACCAGGCCCGGTTCGGGTGTGGGCAACATTCCGCGACAAGCGATATGCTGAGGTCGATTCACTCTACTTCAAGCCCTCAACCCAAATTTCCGCCGACGCCATCATCCTCAATCCGACCGCGACCCGCCAGGAAATTCTGGGCTTCGGCGCCGCGATGACTGATTCGTCCTGTTATGTTCTCAGCCAGATCAATGAATCAGAACGCCAGGCCGTGATGCACGATCTGTTTTCTCCCGACCAGATGGCCATGAATGTCTGCCGTACCTGCATTGGAGCCAGCGACTACTCGCGGACCTTGTATAGCTTCGACGAAAGCTCCGAGCCTGATCCGGAGTTGAAAAAGTTCTCCATCGACCACGACAAGGCTTACATCCTACCCATGCTGCGCGAAGCTCGCAAAACAAATCCGGAATTGTTCCTGTTTTCGTCGCCGTGGAGTCCACCGGGATGGATGAAACCAAATGGTTCCATGCTCGGCGGCGCAATCCGCAAGTCGAGTTTTGAACCATACGCGCGCTACTTTCTGAAGTTTCTTGAAGACTACAAGGCTGAGGGTATTCAGATTGACGCCGTCACCGTGCAGAATGAAGAGGACGCCGAGCAGGAAGGCAACATGCCCGCCTGCCTGTGGGCCCAGGAACAAGAAATCGAGTTTGTGCAGAGCTACCTGGGACCGGCATTGCGAAAGGCCGGTGCTGCCACCAAGATCTGGATCCTCGATCACAACTACAGCCTGTGGGGCCGGGCCATCGACGAGCTCAGTGTCTCAGAGGCCAGCGAGTTTATTGATGGCATCGCCTGGCATGGCTATGTCGGCGAACCCTCGGCCATGACGCGCGTTCATGAAGCCTTCCCCGAAAAGAACGCTTACTGGACTGAAGGCGGTCCGGATATTGCTCAGCCTGACTACCAGACCGACTACGCCAGTTGGGCCGAGACGTTCAACGGCATTCTCCGCAACTGGGCTCGGTCCATCACTGCGTGGAATATCGCCCTCGACGAAAAAGGAAAGCCGAACATCGGCCCCTTCTCCTGCGGGGGCGTGGTCACCGTGGACAGTGGCACTCACAAAATCACGAAGAGCGGCCAGTACTGGGCTTTCTCGCATTACTCCAAACATATTCGCCGCGGCGCCAAAGTGTTTGCAACCGATGGCATTGGCGAAGGGCAGGGAACTGCCGGCGCTGTCTCGCACACCGGTTTTCGCAATCCCGATGGCACCATTGTCGTCGTGCTCGCCAACCGTGGGCCAGAGAAGCGCGTCCAGTTGGCCTTGGGCTCGAACGCCCTCGAATTCGATCTCCCCGCCGATTCAGTTCACACCCTGCATTGGTCTTGAAGGTGGCTTGGCCGCTACTGTCCCAAGGGCGGCCAAGCCGCGGTTCGATCACGGTTTCAGATTCGCAACGGGTCAGATTGGCCCGGTGTCGCGACTCCCGGTTGTCCCTGGTTCCGTGACCGCGATTCCTGATTCCAGGCAACCTCAACTTTCCCCGTAACGGCACTGGTTCCCCCGCCCCCGTTGCGGAAAAAAGCGGATGATCCCCGAGCTATAGTTGAGGCTGGCGATTCTCGCGACCCTGCTCAGGCGTGAGACGACAGAAAGAGAACTCGAACCGCCCCTTTGACTGGGAGGATGAAGCGCCTACGGAACCCCAATTTCGGCGTGTGCGGGAGGGTGTGCCCCCGTCTGGACGCAACCTGCCGGGTATGCCGCTGGAAATGGCGGATCCGGATGGCGAAGACAACTACCGCTCAGGTGGGCGACGTTTTCGATCCCAACAGAACCCCTGGTGGCGTCCTGAGAGTACCCTTGGCCGCGTCTTTCTGGGCGTGGGCGTTCTGATTGTTCTGGCCAGCCTCGTCACCATCACACTCATGTTCAAGACCTTCCTGTCACGCGATGCGCGGTTTCGCATCGCCGGGGCCGGTAACATCGAGGCCGCTGGCCTGACGCAAGTAAGCCGGGCGGAGATGCTCCCCGTCTTCGGCGAAGACATTGGACGTAACGTCTTTTTTGTTCCACTTCGGGAGCGGCGCAAGCAACTGGAAGAGATTCCCTGGGTTGAACGGGCGACGGTGATGCGTGTGCTGCCTGACCAGATTCGCGTCAACGTGGTCGAGCGCAAGCCAGTGGCCTTTACTCGCGAGGGCCAGCAGATTGGCTTGGTAGATGCCAGTGGCGTACTGCTCAGCATGCCCGCGGCCACGATGGCGCAGAAGCATTATTCGTTTCCGGTTGTAACAGGCATCGATCCGGGTGATCCGCTGGCCTCGCGCTCGGCGCGGATGGCCGTTTATCTGCGCCTGTTGGCGGAGTTGGATGGAAGCAATCAACATCTATCCGAACAGATATCTGAGATTGATTTGACGGACGCCGAGGATGCGCGGGTACTGATGCCTGAGCAGGGCGCCGACATCCTTGCCCATTTTGGAGAAGACCATTTTCTTGAACGCTACCAGCGCTTTCAGGCACACATTGCCGAGTGGCGTCAGCAGTATCCCAATCTCGCTGCCGTAGATTTGCGCTACGAACAGCAGGTGGTGCTGGAGATGGCTCATGGTAAGAATGCAGTCGAGCCGACGGCGGGCGCCGAGGCGGCTTTAGACACGAGCGATACCAAACCGTCAGCCGGAGCGCCCGAGGAAAAGGGCGCCTCTGAGCCAATCACGACACGTTCTTCGGCGCCAAAGAAAACGGCTCCACCCAAGAGCAATGCCGCCAAAAGCCGGGCAGCCAAAGACAAAGCGGCGAAAGAAAGAGCTTCAAAAGAAAAGGCAATCCGCGACCTGACGGCCAAAGACAAGGCGGCGAAGAAGAAGCGCGAGGCGGATCAACGCGCCGCGATCAACGGCAACAAGAGCAACGCGCCCGCAACCCGCCCGGCCGAGGTAACAGGGCAGGGTCAGTGAGTCCAGACAGATGAGCCAGAAGCAGGACAATCTGATCGTGGTGCTTGACATCGGCAGTGCGTGGACGCGCGTGCTGGCGGCGGATCTGAATGAAGGAGCACTACGCTATCGCGGGCATGGCGCGGTGGAATCGGCAGGCATGCGCAAGGGCCTGATCGCGGAGCTTGCCCCGGCTGCAAGGGTCGTGAAAGCAGCCAACGAAGAAGCCGAGCGGGTGGCACGCACCAATATCGACGAGTGCGTGGTGGGCGTGGGCGGACCGCACATTCGCGGTCTGAATACCAGCGACGGAATGACGCTCGGCACCCGCATGCGTGAGATCACGCGCGAAGACGTTCGCTATGCTGTGGAACGCGCACGCGCCATCGAGCGCCCGGCAGACCGCGAGATCATCCACTTGCTGCCCCGCCAGTTCATCCTTGACGATCAGCCCGGTATCTTCGATCCAGTCGGCATGGTCGGAGCACGGCTCCAGGTCGACCTGCATATTGCCACCTGCTCCGGCAGCGCCTTGCAGAGTACGGTGACCTGCGCAAACCGCGCCGGACTGGAAGTGACCGAAGCGGTTCTGGAATCGATCGCATCAGCTGAGTCCACACTCTCAGCGGACGAGCGCGAATTGGGCGTCTGCCTGTTGGACATTGGCGCGCATTCCAGCGACCTTGCGGTCTTCTTCGAGGGTGCCGTCGCGCATACCGCTTCAATTCCGATCGGCGGCCAGCACTTTACGTCCGACCTGGCTGTCGGACTGAACTTGCCCATGGCCCAGGCTGAAGAGCTGAAGCGCCAGTTCGGCAACGCAGTGGTCACTTCCGTGCCCCAGCAAGCGGCCATCGAAATTGCGAATCCCCAACCGCGCATGCTGCTGCTGCGTTCCATCGCCGAGATTCTTGAACCGCGCGCTCGCGAGCTGCTGTATTTTGTGAAAGAAAGTCTGCGCCAGGGTGGCGTGGTCGAGGCGCTGGGCGCAGGATGCGTATTGACCGGCGGAGGAGCCATGCTTCCCGGTATGCTGGATGTGACGGAGAGCCAATTGCGTGTCCCCGCGCGGACAGGAATGCCGGTGCGAATCTCGCAAATGCCCGGCGAACTGATACATCCCGGCTTTGCCACAGCCGTGGGATTGCTTTTGTATGCGCACCGCATTCGTGTGACGCGGGCGGCGGAAGACAATGGTCTGCGCAGCAGACTGCGCGCAATGTTTGCAGCCAGTTTTTAAGTAACAATGCTTTTGAATCAAGAATCAGGAGGCCGGAGCCGCTATGGAACAGCAGAAAAATGAAGCCGGGGAAATGCGCATTCAATATCACGAAGAGCCCTTGCGCGGAGCCCGCATCAAGGTCATCGGAGTGGGCGGCGGCGGCGGCAATGCCGTGAACCGCATGATCCAGGCCCATATGGAGGGCGTGGAATTCATCGCCGCCAACACAGATGTGCAGGCGCTCAAGCTCTCACAGGCGCCCATCAAGCTTCAGCTCGGCGTTCGCCTTACCGCTGGCCTCGGCGCCGGCGCAAATCCTGACGTGGGCCGACGCGCTGCGCTTGAAGATTCAGAGAAGATCATCGAAGCGCTGGAAGGCGCCGACATGGTGTTTGTCACCGCCGGCCTGGGCGGAGGCACTGGCACCGGCGCCGCGCCGGTCATCGCTTCCCTTGCCAGCGAGATGGGCATTTTGACCGTCGCTGTGATCACGCGTCCCTTCGGTTTTGAAGGCAAGCGCCGCCTGCAGCAGGCCGAGCGTGGGCTGACCGAATTGCTTGAAAGCGTAGACACCATGATCGTCATCCCCAACGAGAAACTCTTGGCCGTGGCTAAAGACGCCGGCTTCTTTGAGAGTTTCCGCATCGCCGACGACGTGCTGCGCCAGGGCGTGCAGGGTATCTCTGACATCATCACCATTCCCGGCATCATCAACCGCGATTTTGCAGATGTAAAAACCACCATGGCCGGCATGGGCCATGCTGTCATGGGCACCGCAGTTCGCTCCGGCGCCAACCGCGCTGTTGAGGCTGCGCAGGCGGCCATGGCATCTCCGTTGCTTGAGGCAGGCGCCATTGACGGCGCTCGCGGCATTCTCATCAACATCACCGGATCGAGCACTCTGAAACTCTCTGAAGTGAACGAGGCTTCGTCTCTGATTCAATCCTCGGCGCATGAAGACGCGAACATCATCTTTGGCGCAGTCCTCGACGAGAAGATGGGTGACGAGGTCAAGATTACTGTCATCGCCACAGGCTTCCGCGACCAGATGCCCGAGCGGCGCGCTCGCATGTTAAGCGTTGAAGACGCGCCGGTGGTGTCGGTGCCGGTTGTCGCATCGGATAGGTGGATGAAGGAGTCCGCGCCCATTGCAGAAGCTGAGCCACCTCACTTTCAAAGTCAGGATGAAGATGAGGCAGATGGGAACCCTGGAGAGGAGACTGCATTCTTTTTCTCAACCACCACCCCCGCAGTGGCTACCACGGTAAGTGTTGCCACGTCTCCGGCAAAGACGATAGTTGAATCGCCGGCCAGTCTTGACCATGACCTGGGTCTGGCTTCGGTGGCCAAGCCGCAGACTGCTGAGATTGCACGGGACCCCGGCTATACCCCGCTGGGCAGAGATTTTTCAGCCGCAATGGACACCAGCGCCCAGATGGCGGCGACAGACGAGCAGCGCACAAAGCCCACGACGGCACTTTTCAGGGAGCCCGACGAAGAATCCCTGCGTGAGCTGGATACCCCTACGTTCATGAGACGATTGCAGTTCTAGGAGATTAGTACGGTTTTGGAATCACTGCCAGGCGCTGTATAGTTCAAAGTAGCTCAGTAAGACAACCACTCTGGCTAACATCAAAGGGGCATTGCTGCCCGGCAGGTTGCTGTGCAGATAATCAAGGACTGCTTTTTCAGAGTGACTGATATCACATCGAGTTTGGAACGTCGCTACTACAGTGACCTCCAGGTAACCCATCCCGGTGGCGAAGAGAGAAAAAGCCCCGGAGAGGCCGATAAGCAGGAAGTGCGGTGCCCTGGGGCAGACGTACGGCACGAAATCCACGGTTGAGAGGATGTTCACTGGATGAGGTTGTCTCCCCCTTGCACTCTAAGTTTATTGCTGATCGGGTCCCTTGGTGGCTTCTTGAGCGCCGCTGCGTTGGACGCTCCGCACACGTTGCATCGTGCCAAAACGGCTGAACCGCACCTGACCGAGACCCATCGCACCGCAGGCCATCGCGCGGCAGGGCATGCAGGCAAGACCTCTTCAAAGCAGACGTCGGCTCACACTTCGACCTCGCGCCGATCCACTCAATCAGGGTCAGCCGCGCAGCCGGCTCATCTGACCGCACGTGGCCGGACCCGCGCAGCGGCACGGCGTGTCGCTCTGACCACCCGTCATCATCACTATTTCGAACGGTTTACCGCCAACTCCTTTGCCACCTCAGACATCTATGCAGGCGATGTGACGGGCGGCGAAGACCCGGTCGTTCGCCAGGCGGCCATCGATGCCATGGACGGTATGAACGGCACCGCCGTCGTAATCGACCCCAAGAATGGCCGCATCCTGGCCATGATCAATCAGAAGCTCGCGCTCTCTCCGGGTGCTGAACCCTGCTCCACCATCAAGATCACTGTGGCCATGGCCGCGCTTGCTGAGGGCCTGGTCACCCGCGACACCATGGTTCAGTTGCAAGGCTTCCGCATGAACATGACCCAGGCGTTGGCCAAGAGCAACAACCTCTACTTTGAGGAGCTTGGCCGTGAGCTGGGGTTTGACCGGGTTCGTCACTACGCCAATCAATTTGGACTTGGCGAGTTGGCCGGCTACAACATTCAGGGCGAACAGCTTGGCGTCTATCCCGATCAGGAATTGCCCGCTTCTGAAGGCGGCGTAGGTCGCATGTGCAGCTTCGGCCAGGGCGTTTCCCTCACTCCGTTGCAACTTGGCGCCTACGTGGCCGCCCTGGCGAATGGCGGAACTCTCTATTACCTCCAGCACCCCACGACCCTTGAAGAAGCAGTCGCCCTTGAACCCAAAATCAAGCGGACCCTTGACATCGCGAAATATGTTCCAGAAATCGAAGAAGGTATGGCTGGAGCGGTGGAATATGGAACCGCACGCCGGCTTCGGGCAGCCTTTCAGGCATTGCCCGTCTTCGGCAAGACCGGAACCTGCTCGGCCAACGGCACTCGCTTCGGATGGTTCGCTTCTTTCTCTGACGCGCCCCAAGGGAGCTTGGTCACGGTGTTCTTTCTTGAAGGCGGCCGCTCCACCTTCGGTCCCCGCGCGGCAGAGCTGACTGGCGCTTTCTACAAGAATCTTTGGGACCGCAACTACTTTGCGGACAAGGGCCAGCAGCAGGCGGCGTCCCTCAACACGCCAGCCTCACCGCAACCCGCAGGGACACCCGCCGCGCAGTAATCATCGAACCGGCCCCCATGATGCGTTTGAGAAGCCGCCTCCGGGCGGCTTTTCACGGTTTTGTGCCCGCCATGCTTCTTTGCATGAAGCGAAATCCTTGATCGATCATCCGATAGTGTGAGGCCTTTCCCTTGTTTCGAGCCGTCGAAGCTCTGCACGGCGAAACAAAACGGCCTGATTTCCGGCAAGCGAAGACAGGAAAACCCGCAATGGAACTGTCCACGCATTTCTTATTGGTCTATGGCTACGTGCTGCTCTTCGCCTGGGTTCTGGTTGGCCAGGTCGGCATCCCGTTGCCCTCCACGCCGGTGCTTCTGGCCGCGGGAGCCCTTACCGCCCAGGACGAATTGAGTTTTCCCCTAGCATTATTGGCAGCTCTGGCCGCAGCGCTTGTCTCGGATTCGACATGGTTCATGATTGGCCGCCGTTACGGTCACCATGTCCTGCGCGTTCTCTGCAAGTTATCCATGGAGCCGACGATCTGTGTTCGCAAGACCCAGGATTCCTTCGGCCGCGGGCGCGAAACTACGCTGCTTTTTGCCAAGTTTGTTCCGGGATTGGCTACTCTCGCCGCACCGGTGGCGGGTCAGAACGGAATGGCATTCAGTCGCTTCCTGGTCTTTGACAGCATCGGCGCCTCGCTGTGGATTGGGACCCTGCTAGTGCTCGGGCGCCTCTTCGGCGATGTCCTCCGTCGAAACCCCAGCGCTCTGGACTGGGCCGGCCGCTTCAGCGGAGCTTTGTTGATTCTGGGTATTGCCGGCTTCTTCTTTTGGCGCGTGATGCGCCGACGTATGGTGCTCAAGGAGCTTGTGCAGGCCCGTCTCGAGCCTGAAGAGCTGAAGCGCCAGCTCGACGCCGGCGAAAAGGTGTATATCGTCGACCTGCGCCACCCATTGGAATTGTTGCCCGACCCTTTCACCCTTCCCGGTGCGTTTCATTTCTCGCCGGACACCATCACAGAACGGCACATGGAAATTCCACGCGACCGCGATGTGGTGCTGTTCTGCACCTGCCCCAGCGAGGCCACAGCCGCCAAAACAGCCTTGATGCTGCACAAACTCGGCATCGAGCGCGTGCGTCCTCTCCGCGGCGGCTACGACGAGTGGAAACGCCTCGGATTTCCTCTGGACGCCGTCCAATTGGCCAAACCTCCCCTCGAACCCGCCAAAAGCCTATAAGCTGGAGGGGTTGAGTATGGCATCTGCCTCACGGGAGCACTTCCTTGGCCTACGACGATCTGCGCGACTGGATCAGGACTCTGGAAAGAGCCGGTGAACTCAAGCGCATCACCGCTGAAGTTTCGCCGGAACTCGAAATCACCGAGATCACCGATCGCGTGAGCAAAATTGGATCGAAGGGAAACGCCGCGCAGGCCAAGTATGCTCCCGGCGGTCCGGCGTTGCTGTTTGAGAACATCAAAGGCCATCCGGGTCAGAAGGTCTTCATCAACCAGTTTGGCAGCGAACGCCGAATGGCCATGGCCCTTGGCGTAGAAAAGCTCGATGATATCGCCGAGCGCATCCGGGGCCTGATGAACATGAAGGCGCCCGAAGGCCTCTTCGACAAGCTCAAGATGCTGCCGCAGCTCGGAGCGATCACCAGCGCATTTCCCAAGACGGTCAGCGCCAAAGATGCTCCCTGCAAAGAAGTCATTCGAAAAGACAACTTCGATCTGAGCTTTTTCCCCATCCTCAAGTGCTGGCCGCAGGATGGTGGTCGTTTCATCACATTGCCCTGCGTGCACACGCGCGATCCGCGCACCGGCAAGCGCAACATCGGCATGTATCGAATGCAGGTCTACGATGGCCAGACCACGGGCATGCACTGGCAACGCCAGAAAGTAGCCGCGGAGCACTATCGTGAGGCACTTCGGATCGCCGCCGCCGCGTCCGCTGATGCAGATCCACTCACTGCTCGGGTAGCGGCGATGGCAGAGTCTGCCGGCGGTGCGGTCTCCATTTCTGACGGCCCTGTTGGCGGGCTGCCACAGGTGGCTCTTGGCAATCTGAAAGGCTCGCGGCTCCAGGTTGCGGTGGCCATCGGCACCGGTCCGGCAACCACTTTCGCTGCCATTGTTCCCGCGCCGCCTGAAGTTGAGGAGTTTATGATTGCCGGCTTCCTGCGCGGCAAGCCGGTTGAGATCGTCAAATGCGAGACCGTCGATCTTGAAGTCCCGGCAAACGCCGAGATCATCCTTGAGGGCTACGTCGAGCTTGGTGAGCTGCGGGCCGAGGGCCCATTCGGCGACCATACCGGCTTCTATACCCTCACCGATCAATACCCAGTCTTTCATCTGACCTGCATCACGCATCGAAAAAATCCAATTTACGCCGCAACCATCGTCGGCAAGCCGCCCATGGAAGACGCATGGATGGGCAAGGCCGTGGAACGGATCTTTCTACCCGCGATGAAGGTGACCATTCCTGAGATTGTGGACATCAATCTCCCGGTTGAAGGCGTATTTCACAACCTGATGCTGGTCTCAATCAAGAAAAGTTATCCCGGCCAGGCGCGCAAGGTGATGAACGCCATCTGGGCGCTTGGCCAGGCCATGTTCACCAAGTGCATCGTCGTTGTCGACGAGGACTGCGATGTGCAGAACATCGCCGAAGTCACGCTCCGTGTGACCAACAACATCGATCCCGAACGCGATATTCAGTTCACGCTTGGCCCTATCGATTCGCTCGATCACGCATCGCGCCTGCCCAACTATGGATCCAAGATGGGCATCGACGCCACCCGCAAATGGAAGGCTGAGGGCTTTGAGCGCCCTTGGCCCGCGATGATCGAGATGGACCGCGCCACCAAGGCCAAAGTGGATGCGCTCTGGGCTAAACTGGGGTTGTGAGCCCGTCAATGAACGATTCCTTGCAGCGAGCTCAAAGCAACGCTCGCGACCGCTCCCTTCGCTGCCGCCGCTCTGCTATATGTAGAAACATGCGGGTCGCTGTCCCCAGATTTCTGTCCTTCTTCTTCGCAGCGGTGCTTCTTTTTGCCTGTCCCCTCTCTGCGCAGCAAGCACCCGAACAGTTTCGCTGGGTCAACTTCCACTCTTCCACTGACAACGACGTCGTGGTGTGGGTGACGCGTTCGCTGGAGGCGGAGCACTGGACCGCAATCAGCGAGATCGGCGTGGAGTACGACGCGGCGCTCGTCGTAACCATGATGCGGCCCTCGTCGCAGGCGCTGCCGGGCGGAGATCTCTTTACGGTTTGGAGCGCCTCTCTCACCCACCACGTCGTCACGCCGCTCATTACCGGCGTCAATTTGCATTTCGTTGACTGGCTCAGGTTTTCTGAGAGCGCGCCTCGCGAACTGGGTGCTCTTTATAACAACTGTGCCGAGTGCGCCGCCGATACCTATTTCACGGCCTTCCACTACGACATGGCACAGCATGCGTGGTCGGCTCGCTGGCTGCGAGGTGGCCAAACCGCACCCATCTGGAGTGCGAATCCTCCCGATGGAGTGACTCTGACCCAGGTTTACGCTGCCATGGCCGACCCCAATGGCCGCGAATTCATGGCCACCTGGAGCCACTTCAACTACGGAAGCGAGAAGCCGCCCGCGGACTTCATCTATCGCTACGATCTGGATGCCTACAGCGGCCTGGAACACACTCAACCCATCGTTGGAAAGGATGCCGATGCGCTTAAACTGCGCCTCTGCAGCGGGCAGGGCGCGCTGCCCGGACTGGCACGAGGCCAGGACTCATCACTCTGCCAGCAGCTTCTCCCTCCACCCCACGCTGAGCGCAAGCCCGTCACCACCCCGCCAGCCAATAACCGTGGCAAGTCAGTGCCGCCAGGTTCACGCCATTGAGACCAACTGCGTAGTGGTCAATTGAGCGCAGTGAAACCCTGCGCTCCTCCGGTAGCATCCAAGTCTATTGGAGTGTGAAATGAACGATTTCCGATACCGGGGATTAGGCCTGTTATCTCTATTCGTTGTGGCCATAATGCTTTGCACAATCGGATGCCGCAGCAATCAGAACGATGCGGGCGCTGTCCCGGGTCAAGCCTCAACCCAGGATTCATCCTTAGACCCGGCCACGGCCAACCTGGCCCCCGTTTCGGCGGAGTCGGGCGGTCAGGCGCCTGCGCAGTCGTCTGAGCAGGCGCCGGAGTATCCAGATAACGCCGAGCAGCCGGTCTATTCCACCGATGACCCGCCGCCTCCTCTTCCGGAATACGACCAGCCACCGGCTCCGGGCGACGACTACCTGTGGACTCCCGGCTACTGGGCGTACACACCCACAGGCTATTCGCAGCCGGGCTATTACTGGGTGCCCGGTGTCTGGGTTCAGGCTCCCTATCAAGGCGCCCTGTGGACGCCAGGCTATTGGGGCTACTGGAATCACCACTACCGGTTCTATCCTGGCTATTGGGGTCAGTACATAGGCTTCTACGGAGGCGTTGACTACGGATTTGGTTACGTCGGCTATGGATACCAGGGCGGCTACTGGAGCGGGGGCCACTTTAACTACAATCGCTCAGTCAACCGCGTTGACGTGAACTTGGTCCACAACGTCTACAGCCGACCGGTCAGTGACAACAACAGGGGCGCCCGTGTGAGTTTCAACGGCGGTTCAGGTGGCGTCCAGGTGCGGGCCAAGCCCGCGGAATGGGCGGCGATGCGCGCACCTCACTCCGCGCCGATGAAAGCCCAGGTACAGAATGAGCAAGCTGCGGGCACCAATCGTGCTCAGTTTGCCAACGTCAACCATGGACGTCCGGCTAACGCAGCAGTCAGTCAGCCGCTGCCTGCGGATCGCAACGTCAGGGCTCCAGCGGCGTTGCAGGTGCGCAACCAGGAAGTGCAGGAACGGCAGACGCCGCAGGTAACGCAACCCCAACAGCAGCGTCAGGAAGTACCTCAGCATCAGGTGCGCCAGGAAGTGCCGCAACCGCGTCAGCAGCAGCCGCGTCAGGAAGCGCCTCAACCACAGCTGCGGCAAGCAGCTCCTGTGCAGCCGCAACGCCAGGCATCTGCGCAACAACAGCAACCACGGCAGGTTGTGCCGCAACAGCGTCCGTCCGTTCCACCGCAGCAGGAACGGCGGCAATCCGCACCTGTCCAGCCACAGCGTCAGGAAATGCCTCAACAGCAGCCACAGCGTCAGGTTGTCCCGCAACAGCAGCAACAACGCCAGGCGATACCTCAGCAGCAACAGCAGCATCAAGCTGCTCCTCAACCGCAACAGCGCCCAGCGGCTCCTCAGCAGCAACAACGCCAGGCGCCTCCGCAGCAGCAACACCAGGCGCCGCCTCAACAACATCCTGCTGCACCGCCGCAAAAGGATGATTCAAAGAAGAAGTAGCGTCCTGCGGGGTATTTGGGTAGTAGTGCGCCTGGCGGCACGCAACTACTGCGCAGGCATCACCCGCACTGCCACCAGATTGCGCACCCAGCGGGCGGGGCGCTTCTCGCCTGTGGCAACCAGCTTGAACGGCCCTTCATCGCGAATGGCCTTGCCGTCCATGGCATCGGCCACAATCACGGTACCGTCATGTACGTCGGGATTGACTTCCGCTACGGCATACACTGCACCGTACCCGTCTGACCCCTCGGCTACCAGGTACAGCCGCAGGTCTCTTCCGTGCGGCTTGTCTGGTACCCCAAGCGGCTTCAGCAATTCGAACAGGGGAACGCCGCTGTAGGTCTGATTCGCCTTCGCATGCTCGTTGAATATGGTGATGGTCTGGTGCGGTAGCGCGGCAAGAGTCGCCGGAGTCCACTCGCCAGACTTCTTGCCGAAGGTCAACTTGAGTGGTCCCGCGGCCGGATGCGCGACCGCCATCTCCTGTTGTATGCGGGATGTGTCCGGCTGGGGCGTCGCGCCACTCATCGGAACTCCCTGGGTTTGATTCGAGCCAGGGGTCATTTGGCCCAGCGCTCCACCCGTCGATAACCCCAATACCAGCAGCGCGACCACCCAATCAATCCCGCAGCGCATCAAGAAATCCTCCCGCAAACCATCGTATACTGGCTTCATGTCGATCGTCCGCAACATTGCCGGGGTAGTCAAGGGCATGAGCATCACCTTCGGGGAGATGCTTGAACCCTCGCAGGTTGAGAACTATCCTGACGGCAAAGGCCCCTTGCGCGGAGCAGTCTTCGAGCAGCGCTTTCGCGGCGCTCACGTCTTGCAGCGCGACGAAAACGGTCTGGAAAAATGCGTCGCCTGTTTCCTTTGTGCCGCCGCCTGCCCTTCGAATTGCATCTTCATCGTGGCGGACGAAAACACTGAGGAGAAACGCATCTCTTCCTCCGAGCGCTACGCCAAGGTCTACAACATCGACTACAACCGCTGCATCTTCTGCGGCTACTGCGTTGAGGCATGCCCGACCGACGCCATCACTCACGGCCACGGATTTGAGCTGGCCACCCTGAATGCCACAAACCTTGTGATGCGCAAAGAGGACATGCTGGTGCCGGTTGCCTCGCTGACTGCAGCGAAATAGGCCGCCGGCGCTTTCCCCCTCGATTGGCCAGCACCGGGCCACCGTCTATGCTGATAAAGGGGTGAATCGCCGGTCAGCGGCGGCTGGTCGGGCGCACAACCTTGGCGGATTTTCATCAGAATTGAATTCATACGCGGTCACGCAGGGAAGCGCCGCGCTCAAGACCACCGGAAAGTTATGACCAACGCCCATCAACATCCGCTGCAACAAATTCTTCAAAGCCGAATCGCCATCATCGATGGAGCGATGGGCACCACCATCCGCAACTACGGCATGAAGGAAGCGGACATCCGCGGCGAGCGCTTCAAGAACGCTACCAAGGATCTGCTCAACGACGGCGACCTCTTTTCGCTGACCCAGCCGGAGATGATCTGTGACATCCATCGCCGCTTTCTGGAGGCCGGAGCGGACATCATTGAGACCAACACCTTCGGCGCCACAAGCATCACGCAAAGCGAGTTCTTCGTCGACGATCCCCGTGAGCACGGTGGCCGGAAGGATCCAGCGTTCTACCAGAAGATTATTGAAGACCCGTTTCTCAGCGATTTGGCTGCAGAGATGAACGAACAATCGGCTCGGCAGTGTCGTGAAATGGCTGATCGCGCGGCCAGCGAAACCGCGCGCCCACGTTTTGTGGCTGGAGCCATGGGGCCATTGACGGTATCCCTCTCCAGCTCTCCAGATGCCGACGATGCAGGTTTCCGGGTTGTCACCTTCGACCAGGTCAAAACTGCCTACGCTCAGCAGGCTCGTGCGCTGATAGGCGGCGGAGTTGACTTGCTTCTGGTGGAAACCATCTTCGACTCGCTCAACGCCAAGGCCGCCCTTGTAGCCATTCGCGAGGTGTTCGACGAAGACAGGAAAGTCCTGCCGGTGATGATCTCCGCGGCGGTTGGCCGTGGCGGCGAGACCATGATCTCCGCGCAAACCATCGAGGCGTTTTGGAACGCGGTGCAGCATGTCAAGCCCCTGTCGGTAGGCCTGAACTGCTCACTCGGTCCCGATCTCATGTATCCGTTTCTCGAAGAGCTCTCGCAAAAGGCTAACGTCGCCATCTCCTGCTACCCGAACGCCGGACTGCCTAACCCGCTCTCTGAGACTGGTTTCGATCTCGGCCCCGACGACATGGCTCGCTATCTCGGGGAGTTTGCACGCGCAGGGCTAATCAACATCGCCGGCGGCTGCTGCGGCAACACTCCGGAGCACATTGCGGCCATTGCCAAAGCGCTCGACGGCCTGCCTCCGCGCAAGCTGCGCCACGATGAGGGCGAAGCATGACAAAGCCTATCGAGACAAGGCCTCTGCGCCTTTCCGGGTCGCAGCCATTCACCCAGCAGCCCGGCGTCTACATCCTCATCGGTGAGCGGACCAACGTGGCTGGTTCGCCCAAGTTCGCCAAGGTGGTGAAACAGGGCAACTATGAGGAAGCGGTGAGCGTCGCCCGTCAGCAAGTTGAGAACGGGGCGAACGTGATCGATATCTGCATGGATGAAGGAATGATCGATGGCGTCGCCGCCATGACGCGCTTCCTGCAGTTGCTGGCCAGTGAGCCTGAAGTCGCCAAGGTCCCTTTCATGGTCGACTCGTCAAAATGGGAGGTCATTGAGGCCGGTCTCAAGTGCCTGCAGGGCAAGGGCATCGTGAATTCCATCTCCCTCAAAGAGGGCGAGGAGAGATTCCGCAGGCACGCCTCGACGGTGCTCAAATACGGCGCGGCAGCAGTGGTGATGGCCTTCGACGAGCAGGGACAGGCGGCCACCTACGACGAGAAAATCCGCATCTGCGAGCGTGCGTACAAGCTCCTGGTCAATGATGTCGGATTTCCGCCGGAAGACATCATCTTCGATCCCAACATCCTCACCGTGGCCACTGGCATGGAGGAGCATAACAACTACGCAGTGGACTTTATCAACGCCACGCGCTGGATCAAAGCCAACCTTCCGCACGCCAAAGTGTCGGGCGGTGTCTCCAACGTTTCGTTCAGTTTCAGAGGTAACAACAAAGTCCGCGAAGCCATGCACTCCGCGTTTCTCTATCACGCCATTGCCGCGGGCATGGACATGGGTATCGTCAATGCTGGCATGCTGGAGGTCTACGAAGAGATTGAGCCGGAGCTGAAGGTGCTGGTGGAGGACGTGTTGCTCAATCGCCGGCCCGACGCCACGGAACGCCTGGTCGACTTTGGTGAAAAGCTGAAGAGCGTTGGCACGGTTGCGAGTGAAAAGAAGGCTGAAGAATGGCGCAGCGGCACTGTCGAAGAGCGTCTTTCCCACGCGCTGGTCAAGGGGATTGACGCATACATCGAGATCGATGCCGAAGAAGCCCGCGTCAAGCTGGGCCGCCCTCTGCTGGTGATTGAAGGCCCGCTGATGGACGGCATGAGCGTGGTCGGCGATCTCTTCGGCGCCGGCAAAATGTTTTTGCCCCAGGTGGTCAAATCCGCTCGCGTGATGAAGAAGGCCGTAGCCCACCTGACGCCTTTCATGGAGGCGGAGAAGGCCGCGCTGGTTGCTTCTGGCCAGGTCGCCAGGGCACAGGGAAAAATCGTCCTCGCCACCGTCAAGGGAGACGTCCACGACATCGGCAAGAACATTGTCGGCGTCGTCCTGGCATGCAACAACTACGAGGTGATCGACCTCGGCGTGATGGTCTCCTGCGAAAAAATCCTTGAGCGCGCCACCGCGGAGAAGGCTGACCTGATCGGTCTCAGCGGTCTTATTACGCCCTCGCTCGACGAAATGGTTCATGTGGCTCGCGAGATGGAGCGTCAGGGGTTCAAGCTGCCGCTGCTGATCGGCGGCGCAACCACCAGCCGCGCGCATACCGCCGTTAAAATTGCACCTCACTACAGCGAGCCGGTGGTACACGTGCTCGATGCCAGCCGCGCCGTACCTGTAACAACCAGCCTGCTCAGTGACGATGGCAAAGCCGCATTCGTCGCCGAGCACCGCGCCGGCTATGAGGCGCTGCGCAAGCAGCACGCTTCGCCGCGTCAAAAGGGCGTTGACCTCGAGGCTGCCCGAGCAAGGCGCACCCCGATCAAGTGGCGAGCTGAAGACCTGCCCGTCACCGAGTTTATCGGCGTGCGCGCGCTGGACAATTTTCCACTGGCCACGCTCCGCGAGTTCATTGACTGGACGCCCTTCTTTCACACCTGGGAGCTGAAAGGTGTTTACCCCCGCATTTTCGATCATCCCGAGCAGGGCGAGCAGGCTCGGCAGATTTTCACTGAGGCCAACGCGCTGCTCGACACCATCGTCGAGAAGAATCTGCTGACAGCGCGCGGCGTTTACGGGTTCTTCCCTGCAACAAGTCTCGGCGACGATGTGGAGCTTTACACCGATCGAACCCACGCACAGGTTCTTGGGCGCTTCCACTTTCTCCGCCAGCAAGCTAACAGGGAAGGGAGCGAACCCTGCCGCTCGTTAGCTGATTTCATCGCGCCCAAGGGAACGGGTTTGGACGATCACATAGGCGCATTTGCGGTGACTAGCGGCATTGGGCTGAAGGCCCTCTGCGACGGCTTCCGCGCCCAACAGGACGATTACAACGCCATCATGGCCGAAGCCATCGCCGACCGCCTTGCCGAAGCCTTCGCCGAGTGCCTGCATAAGAAAGTCAGAGATGAGTGGGGCTACGGCCGTGCCGAATCCCTGAGTGTCGACGACCTGATTCACGAGAAGTATCGCGGCATTCGCCCCGCCGCCGGTTACCCCGCCTGCCCCGATCACACGGAGAAGGGAACTCTGTGGCGCCTGCTCAACGTCGAGGCGAATACTGGCATGCAGATCACCGAATCCTTTGCCATGTGGCCTGGCTCCAGCGTGAGTGGCTTGTACTTCGCCCACCCCGATTCGCGTTATTTTTCTCTCGGCAAAATCGAGCGCGACCAGGTGGTCGACTATGCATTGCGCAAGGGAATGGCCATAACCGAAGTCGAGCGCTGGCTTGGCCAGAACCTCAACTACGATCCTGCGGGATAAGATCCGGAGGCTGATGGATGAGTGCAAAGCAGTCGAGCAAGGCAGCTCCGCGCGGCTTTGACAAGGACCTTGCCCAGTTGGAAGCCTTGAGCGCAGCCATGAATTCCGGCGCGAAGCCGGACACTGCTCAAGTGCAGTACCTGCGCAGCGCTCTCACACAGCACAACAATTTCCTCGTCTCCAAGGCTGCCAAACTCATCGCGGAAGCCGAACTCACCGCTCTGCTTCCTGACGTTCTGACGGCCTACGATCGTTTCTTCATCGACCCGGTCAAGACCGACCCCAAATGCTGGGCCAAAGAAGCCCTCGCCAGGGCCCTCGTCAAGCTGGAGCACCGTGCCAAGGATGCCTATCTGCGCGGCATGCGCCACCATCAAATGGAAGGAAGCTTTGGTCCTCCGGTGGATTCGGCCGGCGGTTTGCGCAGCATATGCGCCCACGCTTTGGTTGACTGTCCGGGCATCTCTGACGCCGATCTGCTCGCTGCCCTGCTGGAGCCGCTCACAGACACTGACAAGGCGGTCCGCGTGGAGGCTGCCCGCGCCATCGCCGCGGTGGGTGGGATCAGCGCCGCGCTTCTGCTTCGGTTGCGCGTCATGCTTGGCCCCGGCTCCGAAGACAATCTCAACGTTGAAGTCCTGGGCGCAGTCTACTCCGCCCTCTTGTCTCTTGAAGGGGAGCGAGCCATTCCGTTGGTGTCGGCTGTCATGGACGACGGCGGTGAACTTGGCGCTGAAGCTGCGTATGCGCTGGCCGATCTGCGGACTCCCGAGGCGCTTGCCCCTTTGATTGATCGCCATCGTACCGGACTCGATCACCATTCCGCGGTTTGGTTTTCTTCCGTGCTTCTAAGCGCCATCGCGCTCACGCGACTCCCGGCGGCATTCGATTATCTAACTGGTCTTATCTCTTCCGATGGCCGAGGGGCGTCCAACGCCATCGAGTCCATCGGCCGCATCGCGCCCAATGCGGAGCTGTATGCTCGCGTCCAACAGGCAGTCGACCAGGCAGGTAACCCGCGTCTGGCACAGGCGTTCCGCCAGCACGTCGCAACGCCGCCAACTCAGACATAAGCGCGCTGACCTTACTCATCCGGTGCCGATTGACGCATCGATTCTGCCGGTGCTCTCATGGTGAGTGCGGGGTTGGCAGCCCTGATTCCGCGGAAGACTGGGGATTAGGGAATGCGGCAAGGTGAAGCGATGTTGATGGCAATGGTTCTATCGAGTGCATTGTTGTGCGGATGCGGCGGCGCCGCCAGCGGCGGTGGAGGCGGTGGCAGCACGACACAAACCCAAACCGCTGCTCCCACCATATCTACGTTCACAAATACAGCGCTGCAAAACGGCGCCCTGATGGTCAGCCTGGGCTACACAACCCCCGGCTCCGTCATTTACTACACAGTAGACGGCACAACACCAACCACTGCATCGCAGCAATCCATCGCGCCTTTTCTTCTTGCGTCGAGCATGACGATCAAGGCAATCGCCATCGCCCCTGGCAACACTCCAAGCACTGTGGCAAGTCAGACCTTTGCGCCCAATATCCCCTCGGGGACTCTGGTCTGGTCAGAAGAATTCAGTAATACAACCGGCGCCAATGCTCAGCCCAATCCCGCCTTCTGGACCTACGACACAGGTACCAATTGTTGTGGAAACAACGAGCTTGAGACCTACTGCTCCTGGGGTTCCACGACCGGCCCCTGCAATCCGGCCAGCCCCAACGCTTACGTCGGAACCGATGGGTATCTCCACATCGTGGCGCAGCAGCCCACTGCGAATGTAGCCATCTATACTTCTGCCCGCCTGAAGTCCCAGGGCCTGTTCAGCTTCCAGTACGGACGCATCGAAGCACGCCTGATGTTACCGGAGTCGCAGGGTATGTGGCCGGCCTTCTGGATGCTCGGCAACAACATCACCACTGTCAATTGGCCGGCATGCGGTGAACTCGACCTGATGGAGCATATCGACGCCAACAACCCGCCCATCAACGGTAATGGGCCGGGCTACGACTGGGTGCAGTCATCGATCCATGGAACAAATCTCAACGGCGGCACTCCTTACACCACTCAGGGTTTTTCCGCGGCCGCCTGGCACACCTACGGCATGATCTGGACCAAGGGACAAATTCAGTTCTATGTAGACAGCCCGAGCAACATCTACGAGACCTTCACCCCAGCCACCCAGCCCGGTACCTGGCCCTTCGATTCAGGCCCGGAATTCGTCCTTCTGAACCTGGCCGTGGGCGGGGATTGGCCCGGTTCTCCCAATGGCACCACGGTCTTCCCCTCGCCGATGCTGGTAGATTACGTGCGTGTTTATACCAACTGAACCGTATCGCCGCTTCAATGGCTGTATCTGACCTTTGGAACGCTCCAGCGTGCCGTTTGCTGCAAACGTTCTTGCGTTGGTTTTGTCCCTTGTGATACAACCAAATCATTCAGTTTTGCCCCCAAAGGGCAAGCCTGAGTTTCATGCAGAGTGGTTGAGGGACGAGCCCTGTGACGCCACGACAACCTGCCCGCGCAAAACGGGAGTATG
>Ga0181535_10001054_pt1 | contig 37473 bp, 38 predicted proteins | sample PEATcosm2014_Bin_44_FD_119774 | JGI IMG/M metagenome (GOLD analysis project Ga0181535, IMG submission 119774) | Peatland microbial communities from MTU Mesocosm Facility, Houghton, MI, USA - PEATcosm2014_Bin17_30_metaG | ecosystem: Environmental > Terrestrial > Soil > Wetlands > Peat | place... | reverse complement strand
GAATGAAAATATCCATCCATCCGTCATTGTCGTAATCGAAGAATGCGCACCCTGTGGCCATCGATTCCACAATGTAAGTGAAGCTCTCCACTTCACCGTAAACAATCGTCTCCCTTAATCCTGCAGAATGGGCTATATCCACAAAACGCGAAAACGGTGTGACGGTCTTTTCTTTAGGGGGCTCCGCCTGCAGACGACCCGAAATCAAAACTGGCGCAATAGCGGCAGGAATGCTGTGCAGCACGCGCCTTCGCGTCCAAAGAGCAGTGTTGTTAAAGCCTGTCAAGCCCACCATCCTCCTTGGCCCTCAATCCCGTCGATTCAATCGGGCCGCCGGCATTCGCGACTTAGTGTCGATCTTGCGCCGCCGCCAGCTTTTGGCTAAGCGCGACAGCGGCGGCATTGGCTGGGTCAATCTTCACCGCATGGTCAACCGCTTCCAGCGCTTCCTGAGTCCGGGACTCCGTGACCAGCACAGCCGCTAATGAAACCCAGGCTTGCGCATTCTCAGGTGCCCCCTGCACGGTCAAACGGAATTGCCTTTCTGCTCCAGCATTATCGCCTGACTGATAGTCCAAATAGCCAAGCTGGTATTGCGCGAGGACAAAATGCGGATCGGCCTTGATCGACTGTTCCAACGCCGTTCGTTCCGCCGCGACATCGCCCAAATCGTCAAGAACCATTGCCAGCCGGTATGCAAAACCGGCATTGCCCGGTTCCGCAGCGCAGGCTTCACGATATAAATCGGCAGACCTTCGATTGTCTCCTGACTTGGCCGCCTGTGCCGCTTCAGTCGATTTCAGCACGGCAAGGGATCGATTCGATTCCTCCTGCAGTCGCTGCTGATAGAGCTTCAACTGTTGCTGAGCCGCTTCGGATTCACCCAGAGTGCGCAACGCCTTTGCCAATTCAAAGTGAATCTGCGGCGCGTCGGCGCCCAGTTCTACAGCCTTTTCGAGCTGTTCTTTTGCCCCTGCGGCATCCCCAATCTGGTCAAGCACCAGCCCAAGATTCACGCGTGAATTGTAGTCGTTTGGGTTGATCGTCACCGATTGCTCAAGGTGCTTGCGCGCATTGGGATAGTCTCCGGCCTTGCGCTCCAAAAAACCAATCAGGTTCAGCAAGTCACCGTCATGCGGAGCGAACGCGACCAGCTTTCTGCCCAGAATCATCGCATCATCGTAGGCCCCGGTATTCACAAGCGTGCGCAGATAAATGCGCTGCGCTTCTAAATCGTTGGGCTTATCGAGCGCCAGGCTCTTTGAAATTGCAGATGCTGCCTCAAAGTGAGACTCGTTGACGTACAGTGACACCAGCCCTGCAGTGAGGGCATCGGAGTTTGGATAGTTTTTCAACCCGGACTGAAGAGTACCTTCAGCACAGTCCGTCTGGCCATTCTTGCTGAACCAGTTGCCCAATGATGCAAAGGCTTCCTGGCTCGGAGTGGAGTGCAGCCGGGTCTCCAATTCGCGCGGCCCCGAGCAGTTTTCTGCCACAGCAACTGAAGATACACTCAGGCTGGCTAAGCAGACACAAAAAGCGAAACCCGGCCCGGTCCACGCGCTCACCAGGAGTGCGGGAATAAGGTAAGTTGAACTCGCCGAATCGCTGAGGCGCATAACTTCCAGGCCCCGAGGATAATCGAGCGCGTCCGCCTCGCGCAAGCATCCACCTGACACGTTGCGCGGCCTCTCATTCCCGAAAGATGATCGATCGACCACCCGCAGCGCAAAGTCATAATCTCAGCCAGCCAACATCGCTACGGGCAACTGAGAAGAGAATTGAAGAAGGTTCCTGGTGGGCAGTGAGGGACTCGAACCCCCGACATCCTGCTTGTAAGGCAGGCGCTCTAACCAACTGAGCTAACCGCCCACAATTGGCGGGACGGCCATAACGGCCTCTTACCATCATATCAGTGAAAGTCATGTTCGCAGAGCGGCAGCACTCCGCAGCCCGGAGCTGATACGGCATCTGTGGCAAGTGACAAAGGCCGAACTTCGCTTGAGAATTCTAGGCGTCGACAGCCGTTACGTTTAGCATCCCCCGCCACTCGTCAAGCGGGCGTTCCCAATGGTCCTCCCACTTTTGCGCGAGCAAGAGCTTGGCTTTGACTCCCAATTGATAGCCTGTGGATACAGCGCCCAGAACCTGGCCGAGATTTTCCGGATCCTTAAACAGGAAACGCAGAACGCCGCCGGAAGCAACCACGGCGGCCATTGGCCGCCGAGTTTGCGCGAGTTCAACAGCCTTGAGTCCAAGTTCACCCACCGGGTCTGTGTCGAACCCGGTAATGATGTGCCAGATGTCATGAGTCTGGCGAAGGCGCATCAAGACGTAGTCAAGGTCGGTGTGGACTTCGCGGACGCGGAAGTAGTCGGGGTCAAATCCCTTGTCGCGCATATGGCGTGCGAAGTGATAGCCGAGCGATGCTTCTGGCAGCCTCAAAAGCGCATCCAGATCGTGTGCCCCATGGCGGAGATAACGCTCTTCGATGAGTTGAGCCATGCCTGGATCGCGGCGAACGTATTCGACGGCGAGCCGATAGGCATCCAGATTCTGTAGTCCGTCTTCAATATCAAAAACAGATTCTGTGTGGCCGGGATCGCGGACCATCGCCATCAGGCCGCGAAGTGTTTCCAGGTACTCAATCTGATTGCGATGACTATGCAATTCCATTCCGATTTCTCCAACGTTGAATTTTTGCGTGTGCAGGTCCCGGGTTAGCTGAGCTGGATTTGCCAATTCTAGCCTGTACTCTCCGGTATTTGCGACGGAAACTTTAAAATCAATCGCAATTGAATTCAATGAGAGTCCTGACAGAACCTTTGACCCACTCAGGGAGCCGCCTGCGCATCGTGACACACGAATCCTGCGCTTCCAAAAATTCACAGCGCAGCGATCCTTTGCTGGCATGCACCTCGATGCATCGGCAATGCGGTCTCAGTTGATAAACTCGCCCAGTGAGACGTCTTGTCGTGAATGGCGATGATCTTGGCCTTACTGCCGGCGTCAACCGTGCCATCATTGAGGTCCATTGTGCGGGAGTGGCGACCAGCGCCACCCTGATGGCCCGCGGAAAAGCAACCGAAGACGCGATCGAAAACGCTCGCGCACACCCGGCTCTGGGTGTCGGCTGCCACGTTGTGCTGGTCGATGGCGAGCCGCTTTTGCCGCCGGACGATATCCCCTCGCTCATCCATCCGCCTTCTGTACGCTTCTACGAAAGACTTGGTGCATTCCTGACACGGATGGTTACGGGACGCGTTCGGGCCGGCGAAATCGAAGCCGAAACTGCCGCCCAGATCCGCTTCCTCCAGGGCCGCGGACTCAAGCTTACGCACGTTGACACCCACAAGCACACCCATATGTTTCCCGCTGTTCTTCGCCCGGTGTTGCAAGCCGCGCGCGCAGCCGGAATCCGCACTGTCCGCAATCCCTTCGAGCCGGCATGGAGCGTTCGCGCCTGCCGGAACGCGCCATTGCTCCGCCGGATCAAGGTCAGCCTCCTGCGCCACCTCGAGCCGGACTTCCGCCGCATTGTTGCAGAAGAGGGTTTCACAACCACCGACGGAGCTATCGGCATTGCAGCCACCGGAACCCTCGATTCCGCGACGATCCGTTCCCTTCTCGCTCAACTTCCTCTGGGCACGTGGGAGTTGGTGACACATCCCGGCTACGTCGACCCCGACCTGGCTGACACAGGCACGCGCCTTTTGACATCGAGAGAAATAGAACGACACGCCCTGCTTCAATTGCGTCAGTTGACCACCGCAAACCTCGTTTCATTCGCCAATCTCCACCCCACTGAGCCACGCAGCGAATGAAAACCGATGATTTCAGGTGGTTTTTGCTGATCTCTGAATCCTCGGAGTCGTCGCGACCGTCCAAGTCAAGGTTGGACCTAAATGGCCGGTCACAACAAACCCTGAACACTGAGAAGGACTTATGCGGATCGGCATCACCTGTTATCCCACCTACGGCGGTTCAGGCGTGGTAGCCACGGAACTGGGCATTGAACTCGCCGCCCTCGGCCACGAAGTTCACTTCATTTCGTATTCTCAGCCATTTCGCCTCACCGGCCGAGATGAAGGCATTTATTATCATGAAGTTCCTGTCTCCAGCTACCCGCTTTTCGAGTTTCCCCCATACGACCTGGCTCTCGCTTCCCGCATGGCAGAGGTGGCTGAATTCCAACGGCTTGACCTGCTCCACGTTCACTACGCGATCCCCCACTCGGTCAGCGCGCTTCTCGCCCGCCAGATGCTTGCCGCCAAGGGTCGCCGTCTCCCCTTTGTCACCACCCTGCATGGCACCGACATCACCCTTGTTGGCCTCGACCGCAGCTATCTACCCATCACCCGCTACGCCATTCAGGAGAGCGATGGCGTTACCAGCATCTCCGAATACCTAAAAGCCAAAACCCTCGAAGACTTTGGTGTCACGCGCGGAATCGAAGTGGTCACAAACTTCGTCAACTGCGATGTCTACACGCCCATTACAGACCTGGACAAGCGCGCTGAGGCTCGCAGACGCCTGGCCGCCCCGGACGAAGCCATCCTCATGCACCTCTCGAATTTCAGGCCCGTCAAGCGCGTCGTCGACACCGTCAAGATCTTCGCCCAGGTCGTTCGTGAGATTCCTGCCCAGCTTGTCCTGGTGGGTGACGGGCCCGACCGTTCCGCTGCAGAATGGCTCGCCCACGACCTCGGAATTGCCTCCAGGGTCCACTTCATGGGCAAGCAGGAGCGCGTCAACGAGCTTCTGCCCCTTGCAGACCTTCTGCTGATGCCCAGCGAACTTGAATCCTTTGGCCTTGCGGCACTTGAGGCCATGGCATGCAAGGTGCCTTCGATCGCCACTCGCGTCGGCGGTGTCCCCGAGCTCATCGATGACGGGCTCAGCGGTCTCCTGTATAACGTGGGCGATGTCGATTCCATGTCGCAAGGTGCGCTCAGCCTGCTCAGAAACCCTGACCGCCTTGAAGCGATGCGCGATGCCGCACGCAAGACTGCGCAAAAGCGCTTCTGCGCCTCCCTGGTGGTTCCGCAATATGTCCGTTATTACGAATCAGTGCTCAACGGCCATTTCTGATCGATAAAGGTCGGTTTCGTGGATCCGCCGGACCTCAACACGTCATCGTCGCGCGGTGACTGGCCTCAAATCACGCGTCCACGGTCCACATTTCTGCAAACCCGAGTCTCTGCCAAAAATCCCCTACCAGTGCAGCCGTCTCCGCTGAGGTCCGCTCAGTCTTTCGCAGCAGAATCTCCGCGCTCAGCCCGGCAGCCAGGCTCGAAGCTTCGGCCACAATTGCTACGCACTTATCGGGCCTGTAGGTGCAGTTGGCCAGGTCGGCAATCGACATCCGGGTCGTCGGCGTTGCCAACACAGTTCGAGGCGGAGCCATCCTGTCAAGCAACCAGAAGATTTCCAGCTTCGACTCCAGCTCGTCGGGGACGCAGTCGATTGCCAGATCGGCGTCGCGCACAGCGTCCTCTATCGTGGAAACGAAGTCGACCTGCGGCAGTGCTTCCGGTCCCAGTTCCTGACGCAACATTTCCTGCGCATGATGCAAGTTGGCCGGCATCACGTCTTCAAGCAGCACACGGAAGCCGGCACGCGCAGCGCTCAACGCCAGCCAGCGCCCCAGCGGCCCGGCTCCAATAATGGCGACTGTGGTCAAAGGATGGTCTTACTTGGCGGCCAGAGCGTGTGCCACGTCCTCTGCGTTCGGCTTGGCCTCAATCAGATGCTGCGCAACCCGAGCCCGCTCATCGTCGGTCAGCGTAGGAATCGTTGCCAGCACCCGGCGCAGCGTCACAGCGACGTCGTCAATATAGTTCATCAAGCGAATGGCTTCTCCAGACAGCGGCATAGTTTCCCTCGGCATTTTGAAGTTCTGTCCCCATTGTAGGGGCTCCGGTGGCCCCTTGGATACGGGCCGCTCCATCGCAGGCGCCTCCTTTTGAAAAGGGGCAAAATGTGAGGCCGGGATGAGTGGTTTAGCAGTCGCTTTTTCACCGGCAGGAGTGCAGTCAAAGGCGCCCGATTTCTGCGCAAGACAAGATTCATCGTTGGGAAACGCGCACCTACGAGTACGCGGTCTTTCGGCAAAATGGGGATCTACGCTGTACTGGCGAAAGACGGCGGGCCTCGGCTCGTGGAACGTGCGGGACAGTCTCCCCCCTTTGCCGCAGTCAAGCTGCGGCAAAGTTGGTGCACCAGAAGCCTTGAAGTTGGAGTTGCGGGTCAAAGGCCCGAAGGATGGCCCACCTGCCGAGTCATGAAGTCACAGGGTTTCCCGAATGAGAAAGCATTCTGCAAGCGCATAACTCACTACACAAGGGAAATCCCCGAGTGGGGAAATTATTTGAGGGGTCGTTACGGGAGGGAAGCGGGGGAAGCCGCTAACTCGGGAACTGATAAGTCCGCTTAGGTAGTGGGCCCGACTTTGCCACAAACAAAACGTCCCGAGTTGCCGGCTCCAATACTTTGCACTTCGCACCGCTTCTGGATCTCTCCAGGCTCGACACTTGGCTCCCTGTGCTATACACGGATGACTCCGTGGTTTACACCTGTCGCCCGGTGCTTCACACGGATATCTCCGCGCTCCACACTTAGCTCCGCGTGCCTTGTCCAGATATCTCCGAACTCTGCACTTGGTGCTCGCACCGGTCGCGAATTGCTTCGCGCTCGACGCTTGGCTCTCCACGCTTCGCTTAGATTGCTCCTCGCTCCGCGCTTCCTGCCCGGTGCTGACCTCGGATATCTCCGCGCTCAGCACTTGGAACTCCGCACCGTTCGCAGATTGCTCCGCGCTCGACACTTAGCGTTCCGCACCTGGCTCAGATTGCTCCGCGCTCGGTGCTTCCCGCTCCGCGCTTTGCCCGGATCGCTCCGTGCTCAGCGCTCTTGCGCTCTGTGCTTCACCCGGATATCTCCGAGTTCCGCACTTACCGCTTCGTGCTTTCGCTCGGATTGCTCCTCGCTCTGCACTTGGCGTTCCTTGTCGAATTCGGATCTCTCCGTGCTCGACTCTTAGCGCCCGGTGCTGGTCGCGGATCGCTCCGCGCTCAACACTTAGAGTCCCGCCCCGCTCGCCGATTACTCTGCAAGCGACACTTGACGCTTTGTGCTAGTCACGGATCGCTCCGCGTTTCGCACTTACCGCTTCGCAGGGGGCCCGGATTGCTCCGTGTCTTCTACTTAGCGTTCCTTGTCGAACCTGGATTACTCCAGGCTCAACTTTTAGCGTCCTATGCTACCCGCCGATTACTCGGTGGTTAGCACTTAGTGCTCTATACTGGGGCCTTTCGGCGAAGCCTTCAAAATCGTCATTGCTGAAGATACTCAGGCTTACCTAGCAACCCGGAATGAAAGTAACTATGCTCTCATGTGAATTGTCGTGTCAATACGTTTTGGAAAGATAAACCTGTGGATTTTTAGGAAATCCCGACGTATCGGTGGAAATCCCTCGAGCAGGTTTTTCGCCGGTTGAACCGAGTTATCTATCACTATGAAACAGCAAGAGATGGATAAGTGATTGCCGCAAAGGCAATGGAGCAGGCATAACCATTTTGTCGCGCATTTTTGGGAGAATTCGGCGCCCGGTTCGACGAGGAAGGTGTTGCCGGGGCCTCTATTCCGACTCTGACAACATCTCATCGAGGTGATCGAGGCGTTCCTCCCATTGGGTGCGGCGTTGGTCGATCCATTCCCGCGCCACTGCCAGCCCTCCGGGCTCAATGCGGCAGGTCCGCACGCGCCCGTGCTTCTCAGTTTTGACCAGCCCGCATTCTTCAAGCACCTGCAGATGCTGGACGACCGCAGCCAGGGTGATGGAGAGTGGCTCAGCCAGGCGCGATACGGTGATAGGGCCGTGGCTCAGCTTCTCCATCATGGCTCGGCGCGTGGCATCGCCAAGCGCATGGAAGACACTATCGATCCTTGCCTGCTTTCCGTTCATGTATGACGTCCTGTGGCGTTCCGGCTAGTGCACGCGGGCCCGATCTCCCCCAAAAACCATCGGCGTTTCTATGCGGGATCGACAAAGGCGTCGAATACCCGCTCGGGAGTTGCGGAGAAGTTGCGTTCGATCACGAAGGTGCTGTGGATGGTTATGGGCTTCTGCATCTGGATTTCCTTTCAATGGCAAATTAGTTAAGCATGTACTTGAGTATTGACCTGATTTAATAAATTGTCAAGTAGGTACTTAAGTGTATCTGATCTATTTTGTGCGGAATTCTGTATCTTGGCTGTTTTTGGTGCCTGAGGATCGGGATCGTGGGCCATGGTAGTGGGCTACTTTGAAGTAGCCCACTACCTGGGCCATTCCTACTATCGAGTCGTGGTGCGACATCGGTACAATGGCCGGATGGAAAAATCTTTGGAATCTGTGGCAAAGGAATTTGTAAAGGCTATCAATGGCCAGGATCTGGAGACCCTGTCGACGTTGATGCCGGAGGAGCACCGGTTCATTGACTCGCTGGGCCGGGTCCTGGTGGGCCGGGAAAATGTGCGCGCGGGATGGGTAGAGTATTTCCGCATGGTGGCAGACTACTCAATCGAGCTTCAGGAGACGTTCATTCGGGGTCCTGTGGTAGTGATGCTGGGATTGGCCCAGGGAAGCTACACCGTGGACGGGCAGTTGACTGAATTGGAGCGGTGGAGTTCGCCGGCGGTGTTTCGGGCATTTATCGACGACAACAAAGTGAAGGAATGGCGTGTTTACGCGGACAATGAGCCGGTCAGGAAGCGCATTCGCAAGAGCAAGTGAGTGGGGCTGCGCCAGGTACAAGTGGAGATTGCTGATAGGCAGCGAGGCGGCCCATCCTCCCACAAGGAATGGACCGCCTCTTTGCATTCCGGAGCTACGAACTGCCGGCCGGAAACTCCTCGATGGAAATCGTCAATATCTGCTACAAGGTTCGTTTGAATAGCGGGGTTGCAATCAGCAGGGTTCCCATGCCAAAGACGAACAGGAACAGCAAATCGTATTGAATGGCGACGAACCCTCCATCCTTCAAGAGGATTTCCTTGAATCCGTGGACGCAATACGTAAATGGATCGACGATGGCCAACGCGCGGAGCCACACTGGAAATGCGTTGATGGGATACATGGCGCCGGACGGGTAAAACAACAGCAGATTGAGCACGCCGAACATGGCACGCGGCACCAGGGGATCGTCTACACGGACCATCATCAGGAACATCATTCCGTTGAAGGCAATGGAAGTGACAATGATGAGGCAAAGCAGTTCCAGGTCGGCCTCAGGATGGAAGATCACGCCCAGCCCAGCCATGAGAGAGCCAATGACCGTGAGGCTGATGCCGGAGAGCACGGCCTTGATTGACCCCGCCATATTCAAGCCCATGACTAACTCAAGCCGCGTAATCGGCGTGACCAGGTAGCCCTCATGCACGCCACGCGCCTTGTCGTCGATGTATAACATGCCTCCGCCGATCATCACGGAGATATACATGGCGAGCGCGCAACAAGCGGGCAGCAGGAACTTCATGTAGTTTACGTACGGATAGAGCTCGACGATTTCCAACGCGATAGCGCTGGCCATGCGCGGCTGGATGACTGGAGTGGTAAGCGCAGTGACCAGGGCTTGCATCTCGGCTTCAAGGCTGCTCGACGTGAATAAGTCAGAGTTATCAACGACGAAGCCGATGCGCGGGGCATCCTGCGCGGAGACGCGACGAGAATATTGCGTGGGAATCACGACGGCGGCATCAATTTTGCCGGTGCGCACGTCTTCACGCGCCTTGTTCTCGTCTGTGTATTCGACCGTGGTGAAGGTTTTGATGTTGACGGCAATTGCGTCGAAACCTTCGCGAATCTTTACAGCTTCGGGCCCGTGATCGTAGTCCACAACGGCAACGTGAGCGCCCACAATCTTTCCGCCGAACGCGTTGCCCATGATGAGCAACTGCAAAATGGGCATCATGAGCGACATGATCATCAGCGTGGGTGACCGGAAGAACTTGCGCATCTCGCGCTCGACAATAGCAAACATTCTGTTCATGGCTGTGCTCCGGGACGGGGCGGAATGACGAAGGCAGGCGGCTTGACCAGTTCGTCCCGCAGCTGGCGGCCAGTGTAGTGCACAAACACATCGTCGAGCGTGGTGTTCTGCACGCTGAGAGAGGTGAGCGTTTCGCCGAGTGAGGCGGCCAGTTCGACGAGTTGCATGGTGGTTTTGGAACCGCTGGAAGTGAGAACGCGATAGTAGCCGGCGCTCTCGGCCTGCACATTCGTGACGCCGTCGAGCTTTTCCAGCCGCGCACCCCAGTGTTCGGCGTCGCGGTCAAAATGCACCTCGACCACGTTTTCACCGGGCACGCTGTGCTTCAGCTCAAGTGGTGTGCCGAGTGCGACAAGTTTGCCATGATCGACAATGGCGATGCGGTCGCAAAGCGTGTCAGCCTCCTCCATGTAGTGGGTGGTGATCAGCATGGTGAGGCGCCGCGTTTTTCTCAGGTTGTCGAGCATCTCATAGACCGCGATGCGGGACACGGGGTCTAGACCGGTTGTGGGCTCGTCGAGAAAAAATATCTGTGGATTGTGCACCAGGCCACGCGCGATCTCAACGCGACGCCGCATTCCGCCAGAAAGTGTCTTCACCTGCGCGCCGCGCCACTTGACCAGGTCGACGGATTCGAGAACATCGTTGACATTCTTCTCCCGCTGGGCCCTGGGGACGCTGTAGAGCTTGGCGTAGATGTTCAGATTCTCTTCGACGGTCAGGTCGGGATCGCTGGTCAGCGCCTGGGGAATCACCCCAATTTTTCGTCGAACGGAGTCGGGATCCTTGGCGACGTCAAAGCCGGCAACACTCGCACTGCCGCTGGTGATGGGGACGAGCGTGGTCATCATGCGGATCAGCGTGCTCTTCCCAGCACCATTCGGCCCCAGCAGCCCGAAGATCTCACCGTCGGCCACTGAGAAGCTCACGCCCTTCACTGCTTCGAAGGTGCCGTAGCGTTTGACGATGTTCTCAACCGCAATTGCGGGAACAGGCGCACCACTCCCACGGGTGGAACACGCAGGTTGTGTTTGCGCGGTCACTGCTTCACCAGCTTGCTTTTGGGGATGTAGACTTCTGCCGTCATTCCCGGAACGAAACGCTCGCCCGGATTGTCAATGAGCAACTTCAGCTGGATTGTCTTGATATCGCGCTTGCGGCTGTTCACGTCGCGCTGGGTGGCGAAATCCGCTTCAGCGGCCTTGGCGATCACTTTGCCCTGGATCGACGCTCCCGAGGGCATGACCACGCGTAACGGGTCGCCCAATTGAACGGTGTCAGCCTGGGTTTCAGGCAGGGGCGCGTAGATCCAGGTCTGAGTTAAGTCCATGATGGTGACAATGGGCGCGCCGGCCGCGAGCACTTCACCCTGGCGGGCCGCGCGGACATTCACTTTTCCGCTGACCGGGGCGAATACTTGAGAATAGCCAACCTCGACCTTCGCCTGGTCGACAAGGGCGCGCGCATTTTCGACCTCGCCGCGAGTCGAATCAACGGTTCGCGCGGCTACCGACGCCAGCAATTCGTGGGCTCGAGCCTGGCGAAGCGAGGCCGCTGCCGCAGCCTCGTTCTGGCGCGCTGCATCGACAGCGGCCTTGGCAGCCTGAAGCATCGTCGCGGCGTCATCGCGCGCCTGTGCGCTCATGATGCCCTGTTGGGCAAGCGCAACGGTGCGGCTTGAGTCGGCCTGCTGGTGATCGTAGTTGGCCTGTGCCTGTACCAGGGACGCCTGCGCCGCTTTCACCTGCGCCTCTGCGTTGATCGTTGCGCTTCCAACCTCGCCAACTGTCTGCTGCTCGGTTGCGACCGTTTCCCCAAGCTTGAAGTTCTGGCTGGCGGCGGTTGCCTCGGCGGCCTTCCGCGCCGCCTGCAGGTCGTCACTTTCAATGACCGCGATCAACTGCCCGGCCTTGACGTCATCGCCCTCATCTACAGTGAGGGTCTGGATGCGGCCCGGAATCTTCGCACTGACCACAACTTCGTTTGCGTCTACGGTGCCGATCATTTGCAGGTCGCCGGATGGCCGGACGGTCACAAAATACCAGATCAGCGATCCAATCGTGAGCAGCCCCAGAATTAGAAAAACTCGATTGCGTGCGTTCATTTGCGCCTCTTAATTCCTTAGTCGTTTACTTCACGTCAGATATTGCGATCTTATTGTTCGAATCTTGTGAAAGCCTCCACCTGTTAGTTAATCATAGTTAATAATATTTGTTAAGTATAATTATCATGAATTTCTTCGTTTACGTGTGGCTCGCGATTTCTATTCCCTCCGCCAGGCTTGTCGGGGGATGACTGGTCCTCTACCGGGAGAAACAGGGACCCGAAAGCAACAGTCTGGGGCATGGGCGTCGAGTTCAGGACCCGATCTGCAACCGCCGCACCGTATTTGCGGTCTACAAAGAGCGACTGGCCGAGATACTCAATCGCTGCCTTGCGGCGAAACTCCAGCGCAGAAACGTGAAAAGGATCGGATTCAGCTATCAGCTTCATCATGGGCGCGGAGAGAAAGTAGAAGACGTTCTGTCCGAGCAGAGCGTAACCGACCTGGCTCGGTTCGACACTGATGAGCTCCCCAGAGCGGATCCCCTCCTCAGCCAGGGCCAGCATCTTGTCTCCCAAGGGCCGGAAGAGCTTTTCAACCAGTGGAGTCACGGTCATTAATTCGCCTTTGCGCAATCGAATCATCTCCTGCTGCATCAGGCTCTGAAACACGGGCTGCGAGTAGATGCGGTCAAAGTGGTTCAGTGCGGTACGAAGCAAGCGCTCGCCGGCCGAGCATTCAAGGTTGAGAACCTTCATGCTGACAGCAGCCATGCGATCGGCCACAGCGTCGAGGGTGGCGGTGTATAGCGCCTCTTTGCTCTGGAAATAGTAGTAAATGAGAGCCTTGTTCACCCCGGCCGCTTCTGCGATTCGCCCCGTCCGGGCACCGGCAAGGCCATTGGAACTGAACTCACGCGTGGCAGCGTCGAGAATGCGAGCGCGCGTTTGGTCGGCGCGTTCGGTTTGTGTCCGGGCTGGAGTTGCGGTCGTCATTTATTAACTAACTGGTTAGTAAAATAGAATAAACCCAATGAAATTGCAAGTCATTCCAGTAAAGAAACAGTGAATTCCGGCAGGGTATTTGAAATCAGCTAGTTTTAGAGATTATTGCCACGGATTGCTGGATGCTTTGAGGGCGGCTGGGGAGCGAGTGGCAGACGTTTCAAGCCAGAAAGTTGATTCGGGGTTCAGACGAGCCCTCTGCTTGCCCGTCATCTGGCTCAGCAGCGTCCTCTGGAATTTCGACTACTGGAACTTCCTCTTCAGTATCGTCGGGACTTGAAGAGGCTTGCTGATCACTCGGGGAGTAGGTCTCGTCTTTCGTTCTGGAAGAGTCTTCGACCCTCTTCATCGACACCGGTTCTACATCCGCCTCGACGGCTCGCGTGACCACGAGGGGCGTCAAATTCGTGATTGGACCGATTCCCATGGCCGCACACTCCTCAATCGGAAGACGTACACGGTATTCCCATAGAGTGGAATATCGACCCACTCTGAATAAAATCTAGTCCTATTTCCCGAGAATGCCGTCGGGAATCATTGCTTAGAAGGGTACGCGGGCGGCCCGGCCCGGCGAATGCCAGGGACCTGCAAGAGAGTCAGGGATGGCCTGGCAGGTTGGAAGAGCCGAGCTCAGAACTGCGCATCGGCACTTCAATCTGAAACTGGACTGGAGCCTGAGTTTCGGCTTCATTCACCCGATCGGCCTGGCGGAGGAGCGCGATCCCTCGCGCAAGATCCATGCCGGAAGAAACCTGGCGAAAACCTCCACGCTCCTCGCTGGTGTCGCGGGCAAAGCTCTTGACGAACAGCGCCCTGCCGCACATGTGCACTTCGAGGCGTTGTGTCTTCCAGTCCGTCGGACTGACTTGTGTTCGGATGAGTTGGAACCAACCCCCTTTGTACAGCCTGCCGAGAATCCCATAGCCGAAGTCGACGTTGTCAGTCACATGCGCGTCAAGCCGAACCAGTCGTTTCATGCGTGCGTCCACCCAAAGCTCTCCAGACATTGCGTGAAAGATGCGCGCCTCAATTGAGCGGGCTGTGTATTCGGGATTGGGGTGAAAGCTCAGATGGTGGCAGCCGTTTTCATCTCCTTCATACTCGTACGCAAATGCGTCAGGCAACAACGCGAGGATGCGGCCAATGCGGTTTTCGTCTTCTTCAAACTCGCGGAGGTGCCGGGTCCGCTCATCGGGCGAATTGAGGAGCCGTCGAAGCCGCAGGCCTTCCTGCTCTTCAGCCTCCGGGGTTGGGGTTCGGCCGTTGCTCGATGCGAGAAGCGTGACCGGGCCCTGGGAAGTCTCGACCTGGTTGTCAACCCGTGTCTCGTTGGCCGTGTTGTGCTGGACCCAGTACCGCCAATAACGATGTGTGTGGTGGTCATTCAGTTCGTTGTAAACCACCTCACGAACCAACGTGCCTGCGGAAACGGACAGCTGAGTCTGCCCGTCACAGATGCCGTGCGCCATGGATAGAATCACGAGGGTTCCCCAGAACACACGCATCCTGTTGCCTCCGGTGCGAAGGATTTTGATTCAAGTCGAGTATGCATGGGGTGCGATGAAAGGAAGAACAGGCTGGCGTGAAAACTCGGGGAAAATTCTCTGAAAAACCCGGTCGTACCCAGAAGATTACCGGCGAATCTGCGCCTCGAAAGAGAATCACCGAGGCTCGCCATCGGCGCTGGCTGAGCGGCCCCTGTGGCTGGCATTTGCCACGGCTTGTTAGACTGGCACCATGATGGACGACGTGGAGTTTCGCACTCATGCCGAAAAGGCACTCGATGAGTTGCTGCAGCATCTGATTCGCCGTGAGGAGGTAGAAGAAGCAGGTTTCGAGGTTGAGGGACAGGGCGGCCTGCTCAACGTCTTCTTCGAGGATCCGCCTGCCAAATTTGTGATTACTCCGAACGCCCCCGTGCAACAAATCTGGATTTCCGCGCTCTCAACGAGCTTCAAGCTTGACTGGGATTCCGCAACAAACGCATTCGTATTCCCCAAGACGGGCGAGCAGCTCATTCCCCTGGTCGATCGCCTCATCGGCGAGCAGGTGCTTTAGCCCGAGTTCGGAAAGAAATATTCAATTTCGTTCCGCGATTTGCCTGTTTTCATTCACTTCAAAGCATGAGACCATCTCCGGGAACCTCCTTTCCCGAAATCGATCTCTTTTGAAAAGGAATTCTGCATGTCCCACGAACTAGCTGCCGCTGCATTTACTTTCGACTTCGAACGCAAGGACGACGTTGTCACTGTCCGCTGCCACGGCAGGCTGGTATCCGGCGTGAACAACACGCTTTATGCAGCCGCCAGCAAACAGATTCCCGGCAGCAAGCGAATTGTTCTGGACCTTACTGACCTGTCCTATATGGATAGTTCCGGCCTGGGAACGCTGGTGCGTCTCTATGCGTCATGCAAGACTTCAGGTTGTGCGCTGGAGTTGATCCACCTTGGTCCGCGCATCCGGCAATTGCTGTCGGTGACCAACCTGCTTTCAGTCTTCACAGTCATTGGAGAACAAGGAACCATGATTCGGTTCTGAACTCAAGGTGCGTCTGGGAGCGGGAGAGCTATGGGCGATCGAATTGGAGGGTGCAAGGCCGGCCTTCTACTCGGGTTCCTTCCCCATGCCGTCCATCGAAATGCGCCTTGATGTGATAGCCGAAGTCCGTGCCTCTGGGTGTGTCCGTTCCCGGGACGAACTCCTTTGATCCAGTCTTCCCCGCCGCGTACAGATGTCCGACGCCGTCTTCGCTGATGGTGCCATCAATCAGAAGTGAGCTGGGTTCGCCCTCAGTCCCGCGCAGCCCGTGGAAGTTTCCGTCTTTTACGGTGCTGATGAAGCGATAGGAGAAGCCGAGAGCGCCTCTTGAAGGCTCGCAGGAGACAGTCGTTTGCCACTTACCATCGAACTTTCGCGTGGGTGCGGGGCGTGTGGACTGATCCTGAGGGACGGCTGGCGTGGCAAAAATCAGCACCATGATCGATGCAAGAAGAGTTGAGATTTTCCGCATTGTTACCCCTTGTTTGCCTATAGTAGGCAGACGGCAAGCGGGTTGCCAAGTGAAGAGCCGGCTCGTTCGGTTGCGGCCCTTCCGGGTCTCCCTGCCTTACGAGACCGTCTTTACTTCGCCATCGCTGTATATTGCTGGTTGATGGGCCCATCGTCGGAGCACGGGTCCGCGTGCACCGCGCAATTCTTCCCGCCATGAGCGGCGCATTGCGCCAGCGCCACCTTGTCTGCGCCAAGGTAGTTATCCGCCGGACCATAACCATAAGCCCCGCTTGAGCTGTACGCAAAGGCTACGCATTGCGAGCCTGATACCGCAACGGCGCAGTTCTTGGCATTCTTCAGGCATAGGTCCAGCGCAGTCCTCTCGGAGGCTTCCTTGGTGGGCGACTGCCAGGCTGTAAAGGTCCGCAGGTTTGTCTTTGAAATGGCAACCGCTGCCCACTTTGACGGAGGCTGTACCCGCTGTGTGTTTTGGTTTGGACACGGTCCAAGATCGCGATAGGCTCCGTCTGGAGTCACCGCGATGCCGCACGTTGCGCCCTCTTGAGCCGAGGCAGGCAACGCAGCAATGACTCCCATCGCAAAAAGGCACAGCGCAGACCGTCGAACTGCATGTTTGCTGAAAACCAAGGCGACAGACCTGAACATCGCTCCACTCCTGTTTCCTTTTCTCACTCGTTCACTCGAGTCGCAGCAGGCATATCAAAGGCCCGGTGACGCTGGCGCCGCGGGAGCGGCGGGCGCAGCCGGTTCATCCAATTGTTTCTTGAATTCAAAAGAGCAGGCACGACCGATAATGTCCAGTCCTTCATTTCGGGCACCGGTCCCGTCCGTTTCCTTGAATTGCGCCCTGACATCCCAGTTGTATTCCTCACCTTTGTGAGCGAAAAGGCCGCGGGCATTTTTCCTGGACGCCAGAATTCCGTCACCGGAGAGCTTCGCGCTGCCGTCCTCGTTGATCTTGCCGGTAAGCACAAAGGATCCCGGCTCTCCCTCGGTACCGCGCACGCCGCGCAATGCACCATGAGTGATCACGCTGTCGAACTTCCAGGCAAACGCCTCCATGTTTCCCCGGGCTGGGCAGTCCACATGTGTGTGCCAGGTGCCATCGAACCGTACGGTCGTGTGCTCGGCCGCGATGATAATCCCAGGCAGGAATAGAAACGTGCAGACGATCAAAATCCTGTTCGCTTTCATTCCGGTTCCTCCGCCGGGATTCTAGCATTGCGTTTATGTGGTGTCCACACAACGAAGGGGTGCAGACGAAACGGCCCTGCCGATTGGCAGGGCCGTTTTGAGCATTCGAGGCACCAAGTTCTACTGCAGGGAGTAGACGGTCTTGAGTACTCGGTCTGCCAGCACTTTGGGCAGCGGCGCATACGAAAGGGCCGAGACTTCGCCCTCACCGGAGTTGACAATCCAACTGAGCAGATCCTTCAGCACCTTGCCCTTTGCCGCATCCGGCGCGTGCACCGGAATCAGCAGGTAAGTAAAGCTGGAAATTGGATACGCATCCGCACCGGGCGCATTGGTGATCGACACCCGGTAATCTGCGGGAATCATCTTGACGTTTGAACCGGCTTCGGTAACGCCTGCGATGGAAGCCTTCTCCCAGTTGCCGGCGGCGTTTTTCACCGATCCAAAGGAGATGTGATTCTGCAGGGCATAGATGAGCTCGACATAGCCGATTGCACCCGGCAATTGGCGAACCAGTCCGGCAACGCCTTCGTTGCCTTTACCTCCCACGCCCACCGGCCAGCTTGGAGAAGCGCCCCTGCCAGGGCCGCTCTCCCATTCCTTGCTGATCTTGCTCAGGTAATCAGTGAAAATGAAGGTTGTGCCGCTGCCGTCCGAACGATGGACAACGATGATCTTCTGATCGGGCAGCTTGGCGCCTGGATTATCCTTGGCGATGCGACCGTCATTCCAGTTGTTGATTTTGCCAAGATAGATGTCCGCCAGAACGTCGGAACTAAACCTGACCTCACTCACTCCTGGGACGTTGAAGACAGGAACAACAGCTCCAAGCACAGTCGGGATGTGAACCAACTTGATCTTTGAAGCGGCCAGCGCCTCATCAGTCATGGGCATGTCAGAGGCGCCAAAGTCCACGAGGCCTGAAGTGAACTGCTTGATTCCGCCGCCAGAGCCGATTGATTGGTAGTTGATCTGGACGCCTGGATGCGCGGACGCATACTCACTAAACCATTTGGAATATATCGGATAGGGAAACGTTGCACCCGCCCCGGTCAGATTCTGGGCATGAGCCGCGCTCATGGCCAACAGCATCAACACAACCGCAACCAATGTCTTTTTCAAAGAGTGCTCCTTGCAGAATTTCTTCTGCTGACTATTCTCCATCGCGAATGTTACGGGGGTTTGAATTGACGGCCGGATTCTTTCATTTATCCATTCAACGAGGCGACCGCGGTCGAATCGACGCCTTGTTTTGCATTGATAACCTGCGGTGGTGGCGCGAGTTGCAATGTGAAGTGAAACTGAGCACCTGATCCAAGTTCGCTTTCGGCCCAAATCCGGCCGCCATGAGCCTGCACGAAGTGCTTTACGATCGCCAGGCCGAGCCCGGTTCCGCCGGAATCACGGGAGCGAGCCTTGTCGACCCGATAGAACCGCTCAAAAATCCGTCCTAAATGCTCGAAGGCGATCCCAGGGCCGAAATCCTGGACGGTGAATTGCACCTCCGCCTCTAAAAGCCGCGCACCCACACGAATCCGCTTCCCTGTTGATCCATACTTCAGGGCATTCTCAATGAGGTTTCCAAACACCTGGTTCATGGCGTCCGGATCGGCCATGACAAGGAGGTCCGGAGCGCCCGCAGATTCCAGCTCCACGCTTGAATCGACAACAATCCCGCCCAGGGATTCGATTGCGTCCAGAACCAGTGCCGAAGCGCGGATAGGCTGCAGTACGAGTTTGTAGTCGGGGCTCTCAACGCTGGCCAAGGCCAGCAGATCTTCAGTGAGCCGATTCATGCGGGTGGCATTCTTGAGGATGACTCCGAGGAATTCGCGGGTGGTTTCCGGCTTCGGATGCGGATCTTCTATAAGGGTCTCGACATAGCCCTGGATGGAAGTAAGTGGCGTGCGGAGCTCATGACTGACATTGGCAATGAAGTCGCGTCGCGACTTTTCAGCAGCCTCAATGCGGGTTACATCATGGAGGACAACGAGTGCGCCGCCTGACGGCAAAGGGATTGCGTTGATCTCAAAGATTCGGCCAGGTGCCATTGAGCTCGCCCGTCCAAACGCAACCTCCCGATTCTCAAGAGAGCTGCGCACACAGGCAAGCACTTCCGGGTCGCGAATTGAGTGCACCAAGGTGCGGCCCGGGTGGATCTGGGTGCCGGCAATTCTCCGCATGACCGCATTCGACCAGCGCACATATCCTTCAGGGGTGATGGCGACTACCGCCTCCTGCATCGAGTCCAGCATCGCCGCCAGGTCCTGGCGCTGGTTCTCAATCTCGGCGAAACTTCGGCCCAGATGTTCGGCTGTCTGGTTCAGAGCAGCTTCCATCGAGGAAAGCTCATCGTCACCGGGTTGAATCAAGCGCGCGCTAAGGTCGCCGTCAGCGATGCTCCTTGCAAACGAGACTACCCTCTGCAGGCGCGCTGAGATGCGGCCTGCGACCCAGGCCGCCACGGGAATTGCAACTGCCAACGCAATCAGGCCTGACCAAAGCGCCTCACGGCCAAGCAGGTGCAACTCCACTCCCGCTGAATGTTCGATCAGGCGATGAAAGACGATCTCCATCACCAGGGTATGCAGGACCAGCAGGAGGACCAGGAGCGAGAGCAGCTTTGTGAATACTCTTGGTGTCAAAATGCAGTGCTCCCATTCGGCACTCGTTGGCTTGCGGCCAGCTTTGCTATTCGCCCTTGGGAAGTTCGAAGCGATAGCCGGCGCCGCGCACCGTCTTCAAATAGCGCGGATTCTCAGGGTCAATCTCGATTTTCTCACGAATGCGGCGCACATAAACATCAACCGAACGGGGCGTCACAAACCGGGCGTCGCCCCAAACTGCATCGAGAAGGTGGTCGCGGCTGAAGACCCGCCCAGGGTGCCGTGCGAGGTAGTCAAGCAATCGGAACTCAGTTGCCGTTGTGGTGGTCAGTTCGCCGCGTACCTTCAACTGCATTGCACTTGCGTCGATGATCACTTCTTCAAAGGAAATGATCGAGGGTGAGGTTGGCCGCTCAAAGCGGCGCAGCACGGCCTTGACCCGGGCCACGAGTTCGCGAGTGGCAAACGGTTTGGTGATGTAGTCGTCTGCGCCCAGTTCCAGGCCAAGCACACGATCGTTTTCGGCGGCACGGGCGGTCAGGAAAATGATGGGGATCGTGGAGAGCGCAGGATTCGAGCGCAGACGTCTGCACACATCCAGACCATCGCCGCCAGGAACCATGATGTCCAGCAGAAACAAGGCCGGCGGCTGGCGCTCAGCATCCGGAATCAGGTTGGTGGGTGTATGAAACAGCCGTGCCGAAAATCCTGCAGCCTCAAGATGATGCTGCACTAGCCTCGCAATATCAGTTTCGTCTTCAAGAACAAATACGGTCTGGCTCAAACGATCAGCCCTCGGCCGGCGGCCGCTTCATTGCAATCGGCGGGAGCCGGGAATCATTAACAGAGTAATTCAGCCAGGCAAAAGGATTGCAAACGTTTGATGAATTTGGCCTGCGTCGAGCCCGGCGTAACTTTCGCTTGACTGCCGTTCCCGGGCTTTGCAACACTGCGTGCGCACATCCGCGGCCATTTTGACCGTAGCATCAATATTCCCCCCCCCAACTTCCCCTCACTCTCCAAATTAGGTGAGGTTGGAAGCCAGAAAAATAATTTGAGAATTGGAGAAATCGATGGTCAAGAAAATCCTGGCAGAAATTGTGGGTACCTTTATTTTGGTGCTATTCGGCGTTGGAACTGCGGTGGTGGCAGGCGACAAGGTAGGCATTCTGGGCATCGCGTTTGCGTTCGGCCTGGCGCTGATCGGGGCTGCATATGGGATCGGCCCAATCTCAGGGTGCCACATCAATCCCGCGGTAAGCCTGGGTGTATGGGTAGCGGGACGGATGACTCTAAAGGAAATGATCGGCTACTGGGTGGGGCAGTTTACCGGCGGCATTGTCGGTGCGTGGGTTGTGATGACTATCGCCAACGGCGTAAGTGGCGGCTACAACATCGTGTCCAATGGGCTTGGCCAGAATGGTTGGGGAATCGGCTACCAGGGCGGTTACAACACCACCTCCGCCATACTTTTCGAGTTCATTGCCACGTTGATCTTCGTTATTGTCATCCTGGGGTCGACACAGAAGAGCGCACCGGCCAGCTTTGCCGGATTGGCGATCGGCATCACATTGGTTGTGATTCACATCTTTGGCATTCACATCACAGGTGTCAGTGTGAACCCCGCTCGCAGCCTTGGCCCCGCGCTGATGGTTGGCGGACAGGCGCTGCGGCAGGTGTGGCTGTTTCTGCTGGTGCCAAGTTTGGGCGGATTGGTGGCCGGCTTGCTTTTCCGATCGAAAGCGCTGGCCGCGGAGTGATCGTCGGCCACCGGGCGTCCCAGGGACGAAGGCTCACGGCCATTCAAACCTCGTTTCGGGATTTGCTGTGTGACGAGCTTCCTCAGCGATGAGCCAGGGCCCTGGTTTTCCGCTTTGCATTTTTGGCATCGTACATGGCTGCATCGGCGGCGTTGAGCAGGCTGCTCTTTGAGGCGCCGTCCTCGGGGTAGAGAGCGATGCCGAAGCTGGCAGAGCCATGGAGAACGCACCCATCGATCGCAAAGGGCTCGTCGAAGCTGAGCTCCAGGCGCTGCACAATGTCTTGTGCGTCGGCACGGTTTCGAACTACAGTGATCAAGGCGGCAAATTCGTCGCCTCCCAGCCGCGCCAGCGTGTCCCTACCGCGAAGCTGGCCCTTCAATCTTTCCGCAACCTCCTGCAGGTAGATGTCGCCGACCTGGTGTCCATAGACATCATTGATCTGCTTGAATTCGTCGAGGTCGATGTAGATCAAGCCAAAGATGCCCGCCGCCATTCGCGCCTCTTCGATGAGGGTGCCAAGATGCTTGTCGAGAGAGAACCGGTTGTGGACATCCGTGAGCAGGTCGAACTCCGAACGGTGCAGGAGGTCGGAGTAGAGCCTCCGAGTCTCGATGGCCAGGGACGACAGGCCACACGCCATGGCAAGGGCCTCGGATTCAGCAGTCAAGGGATTGGAGTGCAGCTCGAATGCAGCAAAGAGGGTACCAAGGGAGGAGCCGAAGCGGGCAGGAATCTCGGTCCGGACAACACGAAGTTGAGAAAGATCGGACGGGCAGGCCCCAAGCAGCGCTCCATCGACGATCTGGCACCAGCAGGTAGCGCCATCGAGCCTGAATGAGGCCAACTCAATGATCTCTTCGATGATCTCCGCGAGAGGGCGGGAACCATTGATGTCCTCGAGGATGCGGCTGCGCCGGCTTTCAAGGTGGGCCAGAGCGGAAGATTGGAGATGTACCCTGCGCTCGAGAAGCCATCCCCTGGCGCCCACGAAGAAGACGACTGCAAGCAGCAAACCCACAACGATGATCAAGTTGCGCACGGTAAGAAATGAAGGCCGGGCAATGATCGTAATGTCGTCGAAAGAACGTAAGAGGATATCGAAGGGCACCTGGTAGATGAACGGGTTTGAGTTTTCGAGGACGCAGATGCCGGTCACACGAACCCTGGAACCAAGCGGAATGTCTTTGGAAGCCGACACGTGGCCTTCCGGGTGACGGTAGATGACAGAGAACTGCTTACCGTCGATGGCCAGGACAAGCTCATCCTGTGAAGCCTCGCGGACCTCGGTTACAACCCGGCCTTCAATCGAGACCAGGTCGTCATGGTGGCCGGGTGAGTCAAAGCCCCGGGGAGTCAGTGACTCCCATGTAGATGGCACCGGCTCGATGGGTGCGGGCGTGAGGCTGTCATGGATCTCGCCGTGCGTGAGATTGACAAAACCGTCATGGACATCGGGAAAGCCGGTTGCATCCGCGGCGTCGCCGATCTGCAAGGGCTGGTAGGTCTGGGTATTGATCCAAATGCTCCTGGAGCCATCCTGCAAGACGACTGCCGAACCTGGCAGGTAGTAGGTGATGGTTCCATGAACTCGCACACGCTGTGTGGAATCACTTACATGAAAGACCGTGATTACCCGATCCATCGGGGTCGAGGGCAGCGCCCAGGGACTGGAGTTGGCCCGCTTGATGACTTTTAAATCTGAGAGCGATTGCACGTGGACCAGGATCCCTGTCTCATGCATTTTGCTGTCGAATTCTTCCGAAGCGACTCCGGTGAGTTCCACCTCGGAATCGAGCATGCCCTCAAATGCGCCGGCATCGCTGCTATCGACGGTTGCTTTGAAATAGCCGCCATCCATCAGCAGCTGCAGTCGCTCGTAGTGAACCGGAGCTACCTGGCTCAATGTCCAGTCTGCTGCGTGGATGGTGGCGCGCAGGGTCACCAGCTTGCAATCGGTTTCCGCGCGGATCATCTGGTCGAAGGTGACCGGTTGCGGTTTCGGCAGCGCACCGTGATGCAGCAAGGTCACACTTTCCGCATTCACAATGGGATTGAAGCTGCTCTGGGTTTTTCCTCGCACCAGCACGCGATCGCCCGGGACCAGTTTGAGATCCGTTGGATACGAGACATAAATGGCCGCGTCGTGATCCTGAACAAACAACGTCTGTTCGTAGCCGCGGTAGTAATTTACCGTTGCCTCGAAAGCAACAGGCAGCTGGTGGCTGGCTTGAGCGTTGGTGAGGGAATGGATGGCCTGCAGGGTGGTTAGCGTGGCGGGTGCGGATGCCCATGAAACTGGTGCACTTGCAAGAACGATCGCGAACGCTGAGACCAACCTTCTCATTTGAACAGATCCAAGTGCATAGAGGCCTACTTTTTGCCCCGACCGACCTATCGGCAGAATTGGCATCGACAATCAGCTTTTCGCCGAAACTAGCTGATATTTCTCAGGATGTGACACTTTATGGTGAGCAAACCGGCGAGGTGGGAACGTACCTGTTTGCGATCTTGGGGGGCTTACGGTGGAGTGCGCCAAGCGCCTTGCTGTGGCTGCTGTTGGGAGTGGCGGCTTACTTTTTCGCAGTCTCAGGCGGAGCGGTTGGCGAAGCGCGCTTCCGTTTGCCGGTGATGCCGATGATCTGCTTCTGGCGGCTACAGGCGTTGTCTGCCGCAAAAAGAATCCGGAGAGCCGTCACGCAAAGTGAATAGCTCCCCGGATTGGGTTACTTGGTTGTGTGTCGGCGTCAGGCGACAGTTTCAAGCTCGGCGATATAGTCGATCACCGCCTCGCTCCATCCGTCGATGTGGTTCCAGTCGCCGTAGCCCACGCCGTTTTGTGCAGAGGCAACGTTGATCACGTAGCCCTTTCCGCGGGGCTTAGGAACCTGGTCATGCGACTGCTCATCCGTGATGATGATGACGCGGTCGTACCCCTCACGAACGTCGGCCTCGACCTCGGCGAGCGACTTGCCCAGATAAGTTCCCGAGTGCGCCTGGCTCTTGTCCAGCGCATCGCGCAGAGCCATTCCGCGCCGAGACGGCACGCGCTTTGCGGCCTCGGAGAAGGAGTAAATGGTCACCTTCTCGGCGATCTCGCGAAGCAGAATTGCGAGCCCATATGCAGCGTCTGTCCGGCGCATCTCTGAGCGACTGGAGATCGGCGACTCCATTGAACCGGAGACGTCGACCACCAGAACGGTGTGGCCGGAAAGTTCTGCCTTGCGCCCCTTGAGTGACTTGAACATTGCTGCTTCAAGTTGCTGCTCCCACTGCGGAGCACTGCGCGCTGCGGCCAGAAAACGAAAGGGCAACACGCGATCCGTCTTAAGAGCGGCCAAGGCGGAAAGCACCAGTTCCTCGCTGACGCCGGCGGCGTGCAGGTTGCGCAGGTTGCGCAAAAGCGCCAGCCCGCCCAGCCTGCGTTCGGACAACAGCCGCTCCCAGGCTTCGCGCTTGCTCGCGCCCTCGGCACGCCCGGCCGCTGATAGAGCAACCTCCCAGGTATCAGGAGTAGCCATCCCGTTTTCGGCAAGCCGCTTCCACAATGCAGCCTGCGCCTCATCCGCCGGCCGTGCATGCGAGAGGAACAGCACGTCGCGCAGGCGAACCGCTCCGGCACGGTCGTACTTGGCCAGCGCGTACTCGTCGAACTTGCCGAACGCGGCAGCCAACCCCTTCTTCACCTGCGCGGATAGCGGCTGACGCCCGCCTGCCCAGTAGATGGCAACGAACTCGGATAGCTCGTCGGCGCGCTGAATCACAAGAGACAGAGTCTCTGCCACCAGCGCACGATGCGTGGCATGGCGCGCCATCTCCCGCACCAGCAAAAGCGGCGCGTGCCGCAGTTTCATCTGCTCACGAGCTTCCACCGCCAGCGCAGCCACCTTTTCTGCCGCAACCTGGGGAACCAGTTCATGAATGCGACCTGCGATCTGCACGCCATCCTCGTAGAACTCGCTCTCCCACAGCATGCAGGAAAGAACGCTGCGTCGCAGCGCCTGCTCCGGTGAAATAACCTTTGCCTGCGCTCCCTCGTGGGTACGCGGACGCGGCTTTGACTTGAAGATGTTCAGGCGCACGATGCGCCTCCTTTCTGGCTCAAAGAATCCTGCCGGGGAAAAGTCGGACACGGAATAGCTACACCAAGATACTCCCTGGCGGCAGGATTCGAACCTGCTACCTCCGCGTGCGCGGCGCTCTACCGGATGAACCCGTGCCCTGCGCCACCGGCAGGATGTCTTTCATTGTTGACGGTTGAGGTTAGCGGATGCGTGCTAAGCGTCCAGGTCCTCTCCGTTATGCACAACTGTGCGGATTGGTTCCACTCTGCGAAAACCTGCGGTATTCGAAATGCGCAGCGGTTGGAAATCAATGGTCAGCTTCTTCATTTGCTCATAGTCCGGCCGGTGTTTATCCTGGAATCCGCTGCACTCATGCACCGTAAAGGGCAGCACAATGTTCGGATTGGTCGCGGTGCAGATCGCCAGCATGTCCGATTCGCTGTATCCGGTGATGAACTGTGCCCAGCTGCAGTTCTTGCACAGGGGCATATTTCCCACCGGCGTGGCATTTTTACATGCAGTTTGCTCATGACAGTTCATTTCTATCCGGGCCTGCCGAAGGGTTCTGGCCGGGGAACGAGCGGCAACGGTCTTTTACGGCGCTCTGACCACAGAGCTTTCAGGACTCGCGTCCTGCCGCGGGAATCGAACCCGCGTCCCCCGGCTTACGAGGCGAAGTACCCGTTACCTACACCACCGGCCAAGGTGGTTGTTTTGCGCACTCATCACCAGCTGCACCCGCGGAATTATTCTGGCCGGGGAACAAGCGGCAACAGAACATTTGCGAATGCCCTGCCTTGGACGAAACGCTCCCGTGTCGAGTGCTGCGAGATTTGAACTCGCATCCTCCGCCCCGAAGTACCCGTTGCCTACACCACCGGCCAGGGTGGTTGTTTGGCGCGCTCTTTAAGAGCTGCGACGGACAAGTGTCAAGGCCGGGGAACAAGCGGTGGCGGCATTTGTCCGACGCTCTGCCGCTGAGCTACTGGGAATTGCTTCCCGGGCGGGATTCGAACCCGCGGCCTTCGGCTTAAGAAGTAGCCGTTACCTACGCCACCGGCCAAGGTGGTTGTTTGGCGCGTTCGTCACGGGCGCGCCGCCGAATTCATTTTGGCCGGGGAACAAGCGGTTGCGGACTGAGGTGTCCTAAGCCACTAGACGACCTGGGCCTGCGCCCAAGGCAGGATTCGAACCTGCGTCACCCGCTTAACAGGCGAAGTAACCGCGACCAACGCCACCGGCCAAGGTGGAGCTTACAAAACGCTGCTTCACCAAACAGCGCCGGGGAATAGCCGAAAAGAGTATGGACTCGAAACCTCCGCACAACGGAACCTGGTAATTCGGGACTACGCCCCCGCACCGCCGCGTGATCTGTTCCGTCAGGGCCTCCCGGCCCTGGTCGTCCTTTTTCGTGGAGGAAGTAACTCATTTCTTTCGCCACCGGCGCTACTTAGTTACTCGCAGTGTGTTATGAGCATGGCTTTCCCGAAGACCGCAGCCAACTTAGCGCGGCGCCCATCGAAGAAAGACCCACTTATAACTCAGATAGAGTTAATCTGAGGGAACAATCAAAGACAGGCCCTTATCGGTTACCAAGCGATGTACCTGGCTCCTTCGCCACTCAGAGGGTCGCTTCAAGAGAAATCAATTGGTCGTGTGTCTTTGCGCAGGATGAAGACACCAGCGTTATGGCTGGAGATTGACAGACAACGCCCGGCGACCGGTGCAGCTTATATCAAGCGGCTCCAGCCTACGCATCGAGTTTTGCGTTCTATATTTCATCGGGCATTCTCCTACGCAGTTAGTACTTTGCCATAACTCGGTTTCAAAAAGCAAGTGGAATAAGAAAAATTTCAATAAAATATCCGGCAAGTTAGATGAGGCAATGAAGTATGGCGCGGATATCTAATCACCTATCTTCGCTGCGCATCATGGTTTAGGCTGAATGTGCGGGCCACAATCTGCAGCTGAATTTACTTGAGTTTTGGAGACGCGAATGACTTGGATCATCTTGCTCGTGGGTCTGGTGGTTGGACTGGTTTCCGGCGTGGTGGGGATTGGAGGAGGAATCCTTTTTGTGCCGGCACTTGTGTGGTTGCTGGGCATGGATCAGCACAAGGCCCAGGGCACATCTCTCGGGGCGCTGCTGCTGCCGGTTGGAATCTTCGCTTTTATTGAGTATTACCGCAAAGGCAACGCCGACATTCGAGTGGCACTTTTGTTGGCGGCCGGATTCCTGGTGGGCGGCTACTTTGGCGCTGTCGGAGCGCAACATATCCCGGAGGTTTGGCTTCGGCGGATCTTCGCGCTGACCCTGGTGGCCATTGGCGGGCGGATGTTGTTTTACCAGTGAGCCTGGACTGACTCTAGGCCGTGGCGATAAAGCGCAGCCGAATGTAGTCGGCGGTCCAGTTTCCATCCTCGTCGCGCAATACAGGCGCAAGCGCGGCTGCAGTTTGCTCTACAACTGTCTCGCGTGCCGATTCCGGAAGAGCGTTGAGAACTCCGCGACGAAAAGTGCGGAGCCAACCCTCCATTCCGGTTTCTGGAAGCGCGGTGGGACGCGGCGTGAGCGCAATCTGCTGCACCTGGAAGCCATGCTGGGTCAAGCGGCGCGCGTAGCCGTTCGGCGTGGGGTAGTAGTTCACATCATCTTCAAGGTCGGAATGGCCGTTTTGCGCAAGCACGGACTTAAGCGCGACTCGGATGGCCGCGATGTTCCCGTGGCCTCCCATTTCCGCTACAAACCGCCCGCCGGGCTTGAGAACGCGATGCACTTCAGTCATCATGGCGTCCTGGTTCTTGACCCAATGCAGGGCGGCATTGGAAAAGACAGCGTCGAAGGCATGATCAGAAAATGGCAGTGATTCGGCGCTCGCTTCCATTGCCACGATGCCCCGCGAGCGAGCAGCGGAGACCATCTCCGGTGAGATATCAACTCCCATTACGGTCGCGCCGTTGGCTACAATCCGCTTTGCAGTCTGGCCATCGCCGCACCCAAGGTCAAGAATCCGCTCATTGGGCTTGGCTGCAAGCCACTCAAGAACTCCGCTTGCCAATACATGAACAAATGCGCCATCTTTCCCATAAGACAAGGGGTCCCAGGTTTGATTTGCCATGGTCTACCTCCGCTCCCATGCCCTGAAAGCATCAGAGTTCTAGACGTAGTTATTCTACGCTGCGCTTGAATGAGGAAGATGAATAACTGAGGGCCCGATGTTTATAGAAGAGATGCGCAGAAAAGGCCCGGGGTGGATAACTCAAATTGACTGCACCGGAACCAGCGTGAGGTCGTCGACGAGGCCCACTTCCTTTTGCACGAAGGGCTCGCCATAACGTACGCCGGCCAGCAGGCCGTAATGACGAGCTTCAGCAAAGGTGCGTTCGCGAATCTCTTCTTCGGGAACGAACAGCCCGGCGCCTGCGGCCTGGTTGGCATACTGCGAGCCATAAGCCATCAGGGCCTGATGCCGTTGCTCGATGAACGGCGTGATATCCACGATGAAACTGGGACGCACGTCGGCGTAGAGGCTCGCATAGACAATCTTGAAAGGCCGGTGAGGATGCGAACCGGTATCCACCTTCGCTAGCCCGGAAAGGAAGCAAGCTTCATAGCCGAGCGTGGCCACGATGGAATGGTCGGGGTGCCGGGCCTGCCAATAAGGCAGGATTACCACGCGCGGTCTGAGTTCGCGCAGAACGCGAGCAATCCGCATGCGATTCTCGAGTGTGTTTTCGATTGCGCCGTCATGCAAGTCAAGGGCTTGCCGCCAGCCAACGCCGAGCAATTTCGCAGCTTGTGCAGCTTCAGCGGCCCGCTGCTCCGCGTTGCCCCGGGTTCCAGCTTCACCCTGGGTGAGGTCCAGAATGGCGGTCCGCAGGCCACGCGCGGCCATGCGCAGAAGCGTTCCGCCACAGGTCTGCTCGACATCATCGCGGTGGGCAGCAATGGCAAGAACGTCTGTTGGAAAAGATGCAGCGAAGGGATCGGAATTCAGCGCAGGCATTGCTGATTGCTCCCGAATAAGGAAAGGCTCTGGTGATTCATGGCGACCGACCCTTTACAAGTCCACAAGGAATCGGGCGCCGGCTTTTCAGTAACACTCCGCCACTGAACGTTCAATAGACAGTATTGTTGGTGTCAGAAGCCCCGTCCATGTAGGCCACGTCGTATGCGGTCCCGGTCACTGTGACGTATTGGTTGTCCATCGCGGTGCCGTCGACCGTGGAGTAGATGTACACCTGGCCGCCCTCCGCTGTGTAGATCTTGTGCAAACCTGTCACGGCAGCAATCCCGGTGGCGTCGCCAATGTAGGGCAGAATCGTAGTGACGGAATTCTTGGCTGTGTTGAACATGGTGAGACAGCCATCGGGTAGCCCAGTTGCGGCACGTACTCCGTTGGTGCACTTGGTCATGCCGATCCATAGCGTGGTGTCGTCGGCAATCAACAAGCGGCTGACCGCGCCTGGTGCGCCGTCACTGATTGGGATTGGGCTTGAGGCGGTGTTGCTGGAGAGATTCACCACTGTTAATTCGCCGGCAAAAAGCATCTGTCCTTGTACGGCCTGAAGTTGCTGACCCACCACAAAGAGCGTCGTGGTATCGACCAGTGCGTTGCTGGCTCCGCCTGGAATGGCAATTGTCGCGGTGGTCAAAGCGCTATTGGTGGGCAACGCTCCCGATCCCTGGCCGCGCAGGAAGAGCATGGGAGCCACTGGCATGGGTGTAATTGACGCTTTGGAGCCGCCGCACTCCGGGCCGCAATTCAGCACATAAGCAGTCCCGCCATCGGCTGAAAAGACGGCCTTGATGGGACGGTCAAACACCAGCGGCGCGCCGTAGTAGTTTCCGGTGGAGTCCGTGGCGTCGGGGCTTTGGGCCTGGAAGAGGCACCATCCCGGCAAATTCTGCGGTTCGCAGTCCACTGCGGCTTTGGGCCATGTGCTGGGGCCACCGGAATAAGCATTAGTTTGCGCCGCGGTCAGCTTCTGCGGATAGTAGACGAAGTTTGAGTTCTGAACGAAAGCCACGGCAAAGGAGCCACCGGGGTTGACGCTGACGCGATAAACGCCAGGCAGACTCAGAGGAAACGATCCACCACCCGTATGGTCCACCACCGTCAGCACACGAGCCCCTTGATCCGCTGCGAAGGTGTAGGCCTGGTTGCGAGTGACAAAAACGCTGGCGGAAAGACCGTTCAGACCGCCGGAATTTCCGGTGGTGCTCTCCTTGGAATAGTCGACGACATCCAAACTGCCGTCGCCTGAACCGTAGACCGCGCCGAGCTGCTCCTCGGGCATGTTCTGGATGGAAGCGGGCAAAGCTGCGGAATAACCGGAGATTGAAAAAGCTGCGGGTGTTCCTTTGAAACCGGCGCGAATATCGTAGTATGCATCCACAAAAGTCAGCGCACCCTTGGTAAAGGCGCTCGGGTTCTGAATTGCAATAAGAACGCGGTTGGTGAGCCCGCTGGGGGGCAGGACGCGGCCCGCAAAATAGTTTGTTTTGCCACAACCTGCCATAGCGGCTGAAACCATCAGCGCCGCGGTGGCGCATATCCAAAGACTTCTCTTCTTCAAAATCCCTTACCTCGACGGAAGCGCGGAGTATGCCGCGGATGATCGCATTTGCAGGGCAACACAGCCCTGTTGAGCTTTTGAGCGACCGAAGCCGCCTCGTGATGACCTTAAATGCGACCGTCGGCAATGTGACAGATCGCAAAAATTCGCCTGGTTGAAACCGTTGCTGACCAAGGTTGTGACTCCCGAAGTATAACAAAGTGAGCCGGTGGATTGGCGTGCGGGCGTGACGTGGCTTAGCATGTCAAGTGAATGCCTTCGATCGCCGACATCTTCGCAAACCGTCCGATTCTGGCCGACGGCGCCATGGGAACCGTGCTTTATGCCCGTGGGATCTTCATCAACCGCTGCTACGACGAATTGAACACCACGGATCCAGGCTTGATTCTGTCGATCCACGAAGAGTATCTGCAGGCAGGCGCTGAGCTTCTTGAAACCAACACCTTCGGGGCGAATCAGTTCCGGCTGGCGCGCCATGGTCTGGCCGGAAAGGTGGCGGAAATCAACGCCGCCGGGGTGCGTCTCGCTCGCCAGGCCGTGGAGCACATCAAGGAAAAGCAAGCTGGCGAAGCCTGGGTTGGCGGGTCGGTTGGGCCACTCGGGGTGCGGCTTGAGCCCCTGGGGAAAACTGGACTGGAAGAGGCCCGTGCGGCCTTTGCGGAACAGATTCGAGCCCTGGCCGGGGCGGGCGTGGACCTGCTGATCATCGAGACCATGCCGGCGTTGAACGAAGCCCACCAGGCACTTCTCGCTGCACGGGAGGCCGCCCCTGAATTGCCGGTCCTGGTGATGGTGACGGTGGACGATGAAAGCAACTGCCTGGATGGCGCATCGCCGGCGAATGCCGCAGCCCTGCTTACCGAATGGGGAGCAGATGCAATTGGCGTGAATTGCTCCACCGGGCCAGCCACGGTTCTCACCGCAATTGAAGCGATGCGAACGGCCACCACACTGCCGCTGGCTGCGATGCCCAACGCGGGCATGCCTCGGGCTGTGGAGGGCCGCAACATTTATCTTTGCTCGCCGGAATACATGGCCAGTTTTGCCCGCAAAGCCATTGCCGCCGGGGCGCAGATCGTGGGTGGTTGCTGCGGCACCACGCCGAACCATATCCGCGGCATGCGTTCCGCGATGAGGGCCATTGATGCGCAGGCTCGCGTTGCTGGCTCCGGCGCGACTCCGGAATTGAATACTGAAACGCCTCCCGCTCCGCTGGCCGCTCGTTCCCGCATCGGAGCACTGGTTGCGGCAGGCAGCTTTGTGACCCTGGTTGAGATCGTTCCGCCTCGAGGGATCGATTGCACCAAGGAAATCGAAGGAGCGCAGCTGCTGGCCCAACTCGGCGTACACGCCATCAATGTGCCCGACTCGCCCCGCGCTTCGGCACGCATGAGCGCGCAGAGCCTCTGCATCCAGATTCAGCAACACACCGGCATCGAGACGATTCTGCATTACACCTGCCGCGACCGCAACATTCTCAGTATTCAGTCGGATTTGCTGGGGGCTTCGTCCATCGGGCTGCACAACATACTCTGCCTTACGGGCGACCCGCCAAAGCTGGGCAACTATCCTGACGCGACCGCTGTGTTTGACGTAGACGCCATCGGCCTGGTCAACATCGTTCGCCGTCTGAATCATGGCCTGGACATCGGCTCCAATTCCATCGGCGCAACCACCAACTTCACCATCGGCGTGGCCGCGAACCCCGGGGTGCCGGACATTGAGCAGGAGTTGCGCCGCTTTGCTTTCAAGGTGGACGCGGGCGCGGAGTATGCCATCACCCAGCCAGTATTTGACCTGCGCCTACTGGAGAGCTTTCTTGAGCGCATCAAGGATTTTCGGATCCCTGTCATTGCCGGCATCTGGCCGCTCACCAGCCTGCGCAACGCTGAATTCATGAAGAACGACCTGCGCGTATCCATGCCGGAGGAGATCATGCTGCGCATGGCGCAGTGCGAATCACCGGATGCAGCTCGCAAGGAAGGCATCAAGATCGCACAGGAGATGCTTGAAGCTGTGCGTCCTTTTGTGCAGGGGGTGCAGGTTAGCGCGCCCTTTGGGCGGTATACTGCTGCCGCCGAAGTCATTGCCAGCGTCCTGCCCGCGACAGTCACAGAGTAAAGCCCCGGAGTCAACGCCATGCCCTCGTTTGAAGAATCGCTCAAAAAGCTGGAAACCATCGTCGATCAACTTGAAAAGGGCGACCTGGCGCTGGAAGAGTCGCTCAAGCTCTTCGAAGAGGGTGTTGGGCTGTCTGCCGCGTGCAAGCAGGAGTTGGACGCCGCCGAAGGCAAGGTGCAGATGCTCGTCAAACAGCGCGACGGCTCCCTGAAGCCGGAGCCCTTGCTGGCCGAGAAGCCGTTTTAGAAGCGGTGGAGAGCGAGCGGCTCTAATCCTGATCGCTGGTTCTGTCTGCTGATTCTGGTTCCTTCGACTTGCGTGATGCCTTCGCAAGCCGCGCCACTACCACCTGCTCCCGCAGCACCTGCTTCAAAGGTCTCGCCGGCGTGCCCCAAAGCACTGTGCCTGGCTTGAGCCCCTGGTTGGTCACGGTCTTGCCACTCAAAACTCCCGCCTGCCCTCCGAGGATCACCCCCGGACCCACGTGCGCATGGTCACCGATGCCCACCTGGCCGGCGATCACCGCGCCTTTGCCCACCGTTGATGAGCCTGAAATGCCGGTCAGCGCCACCAGGATCACGTCCTCGCCTATATCGCAGTTGTGGCCAACGTGGATCAGATTGTCGATCTTGGTCCCGCGACGAATGCGGGTCTCGGCTAGTGCTCCGCGGTCGATTGTTGAATTTGCGCCGATCTCCACATCGTCTTCGATCACCAGAGTTCCCTGCTGCGGGAACTGGGTATACGCGCCAGTAGCGTTGTCGCGGACATACCCGAACCCATCGGCCCCAAGCACCGCTCCAGCATGGACAACTACACGATTGCCAACGGTGATGCCGGCGTACAACGTTGCATGCGGGTAGATGCGGCATTGCTCGCCGATGCGGACGCCTTCGCCGATCACCGCGCCTGCTTCGATGCGTGTTCCATCGCCGATGGATGCGTATTCACAGACCACCGCGCCTGGACCGATCGTCACATCCTTTCCAAACTCCACATGATTGCCGATCGTCGCCCCTGGGTGGACTCCTTCCGAGGGCGGCACCGGCCTCAGCAGCTTGGCCGCGCGCGCAAACCACAAGCGGGGTTGGACTGTCTCTACAATGGCAATGTTCTGCGGAAGGTCGCTGGAGATAGCACGGAGAACGATCGCCCCTGCGTTGGTGGCCTGGGCTTCAGCCAAGGATGCTGCGCCCTCGGCAAATGCCAACTCGGATTGGCCCGCAAGCGGAGCAGCGTTCACACCGACAAGATCGGTGTCAGTGCTTCCCTGCACCAAAGTGCCGCCCAGGATTTCGACGAGTTCTCCTAGCTTCATCTGTCTCTCCTCAAGCGCCGCGGATAAAGTGGTTCCACATTAGTACAGGCTCGGCTCGCCTGCCGGCCTGGTCTTCCAGCGGCGATGAATCCATAGCCACTGGTCAGGATAACGCCGGATCCACGATTCGATGGCGCGGGTGCAGAGTTCGGTACCGGCGAGGATATCTGCGTACACGTTGGCAGTGTGCGGAATTTGAATCTCGGGTCCGAAGTGCAGGACATATCTACCCTCAGACCGCTCCCAGAGCATGAACCCTGGCAGCACAGCCGCGCCGGTCTTGCGTGCTACGTGGGCCAGCCCGGTGGCGGTGCACGCGTCGAGGCCAAAGAACTTCACGAACGAGCCTTGTGGCGGCGTCATATTGGTGTCCATCAGAATCCCGACCGTCTGCCCTGCATGCATGGCCAGCAGCAAGCCGCGCCCAAAATCGTCTTTGTGTATCACCTGGTTGCCATGCAGGCACCGGATTCCGTTCACAAAGTCGTCGAGACGCCGGTTATCGAGCCGGCGAATGACCATCCCCATGGGATAACCCATGAGCGAATGGTAGAAGCTTGAAAGCTCCCACGCGCCCAGGTGGCCGGTAACTACAAGAACGCCCTTTCCACGAGCTTGCGCCGCCAGATAGTTGTCGAGGCCTTCGGTGCGAATCCATTGGGAGGTATTCTTCGCGGTGTAGCGGGTCATGCGGCAGAACTCGACCAGTTCCCAGCTCAAATGGAGATATACACCGCGAAGGATGCGGGTTCGCTCATTGGCCGTCAGGGTTGGGAGCGCCAACTTCAGGTTGCGTGTGCCGACGCGCCTGAGCCGGGCAAAGGCCCAATAGACGGCAAATGCGATCATCCCGGCCAGCAGGCGGGCCAACCCTCGCGGGATGCGGCCCAGGGTCCGTGCCACGATGACAACAAGCCAATATTCGAGGGTCTTCCGCATGGTTGAAGGCAATGATTAAGTTTAGACCCCTGATGCGGGCACATTGCCTTCATCGGTCCTGCCCCGGCGAACCGGGGTCCATGCCCTGCTTTCTTGCGAGCTGCTACTTGTCGTACTTTGCCCTGACGAAGTATTGGGCCACGGTGCGGACAAATGAAACCGCACCGGGTGGAACGTCGACGCTGCCTTTGAGGACATCTTCAAACCTGTGAGGTCCACCGTAGTAAAGTTCTGTGTCGTCGGAGTTCTGACTGACGCTGGTGCCGTCAAGATCGATGCCCGCAAACAAGCCTTTGGCGCGCGAGTAGCTGAGCAGCTCTGCATTCATCTTCCAGTCTGTTGCAGCCTGGCCGCTGCGGCCAACTGGGCCGGCCGCAGCTGAAGCGTCGCCGCCAATCTTGAATTTGCTCTTCAGTAAATCCTGGAAGCCGCGGTCATTCACCGCGATCAGGATCAGGTCTGTTGCCTGCCCGCCGATTTGAAAACCAAAGGATCCGCCAGCCATGCGAATGAACACCGGAGCGCTCCAGCCGTGGCCGGTGCGGCAAGTCACTACGCCCTGGCCATACTGCGCGCCCACCAGGAATGCGCCCTTGAGCATCCCCGGAACGACAGCGACGCAGGTAGCCTGCTGAAGGATATTCATGGGGACCGTGCTGTCTTTTGCGTTCATGATCTGGTCGAGGACGATCTTGGCCTGATCGACGCGCGCTTGCAAGTCCTCCCTGGTTGAGGCCGCAAATGACGTTCCCGTCAGGATGAAACTGAGGCAGATGGAAGCAATGGTTTTCTTCATGTCCGTGTCCTTTCCGCTTCGCCGCCGACCGGGCGAAGAGTTGAGTCAGAATTTGACCGGGCGCTTTCGAGCGCCGCCTGTATTGGACTGGTGCGAACTCCTTTGAGTTGGCCAATGAGTCCGCGATTGGGCAACGTCCTGAAACAGCCTACAACATTCATCCATTCCGCGGGAGCAAACTGCCCGGGCCTTCTGGGAGGTAAAAGCACAAAATCCAGAGCGGGTGCTCTGGATTCTGTGCATCGATGGATCTTTGGAGGAGGGCTAAATGGTTGAAGTCCAGAACTGTTTATTCGGCGATATAGAAGAAAGCGAAAAAACAGGAGTTCCCAGAAATCTTGGAAAACAAGCTGACTGGGAACTCCCTTCCCCAGATCTGCGTTGTTTCTGTAAATCAGTCTGGAGGAATCTGATTGCCGGGGCAAGGGTACCAAAGGAGTAGAGATCAAAGTTGCCAAGTTAATTGACTGGTTGGTTAATAGCCGGCGGTCACAAGCGGCACGGAGCCCTCACCCGCCTGGGGAACAAAAAGTAGGGGTTCGCAGGGCGCATCGAAACATGCTCCCTGGGAACCCCTTTCCCCAGATCTGCTTTTTACTTGCATGAGAGTCTGCCTGATCAATATCGACCAGAAATGGTCAATATTGCTCAGTTTCTTGATTTTAAATGGATATTTGGATAAAAAAGTGACCTGGTCGCCGAGACTTTGACGATCACGAACACTAGGCAACAACGGAAGCCAGATTTACCACTACTCGCCTCGCCTGAAATGCGTCCTCCGCCGGTGTTCAAGAACAAACAAAAGAGGTCGCAACCCTACAAGGGGTGAGCTTTGCCGACCAGTTGATACCGCGACGGCGCTCGATTGTTTCCGGACTTGGATTGATGGGATGGCTAAGCTCGCGCATGGAGAGCTCTGGCCTGTTTTCGGTACCTGTCTTGCGCATCAATCGGCCTACGTGGGCTTTAACTGTGCGCTCCTCGATGCCGAGCTGGCGGGCGAT
>Ga0181535_10001052_pt1 | contig 37509 bp, 28 predicted proteins | sample PEATcosm2014_Bin_44_FD_119774 | JGI IMG/M metagenome (GOLD analysis project Ga0181535, IMG submission 119774) | Peatland microbial communities from MTU Mesocosm Facility, Houghton, MI, USA - PEATcosm2014_Bin17_30_metaG | ecosystem: Environmental > Terrestrial > Soil > Wetlands > Peat | place... | reverse complement strand
CCCTCAACCTGCTCAAACAGGAACAATCGTTAAAACGCGGAATCAAGGGAAAACGACTCAAAGCCGCATGGGACCACCCCTATCTGCTCAAATTACTGGGAATTTGATATGCGTCGCCCCTGGGGCCTGGGATCGTTTCCCAAGCCCGCTTGATTAACGCAATGGCCGCGGCTATTGCGGGGTCTGAGGCTGTGGAGCCGGCGCAGGCGCTCCCGGCTCCTGAGGGGCCGGAGTGAACTGCGGTTGCTGCTTTTCGGTGCCAGGCTCTTTCTTCCGGTTTGCCAAGCGGGTCTTTTCGGCATCGGCGGTCGCCTTCTTATGCTTCTTTGATGCGGTATCGCCAGCCAGGCCCAGCGGCCCGGATTGCGTCGCACGGTCGGCAACCTCGGCTGCATCGGGTGCCGGAGGCGCCAGCGCGTCGGGCTGGGGACCTGTCTGCTTTGCCTTTTTGGGCAACTTGGCGCGCGTACTGAAGCGGGTCTTCGTGTCCGGAGCTTGTGCTTCCAGGGGATTCACCGGCTCTGGTGTGGTCGCCGCTGCCTCCGGAAGAGCTCCAGCGTTCTCGATTGCACCGTTGGGCTCAGAGGGCAGCGTTTCGCGCGGCTTCTGGCCAAAACGAATCTTTTCCTTCTTGCCCGGCTTCTCAACTGCCGGCTCGGCGCTCTTGGCGTGCTTCCTGGTCTTTACCGCGCTTGCCTTGACCACCGCCGGTGCGGTAGCCGGTGCAGGCGCCGCAGCAGCAGGCAGTGCGGCCTGGGGCGACTTCTGGCGGAACGTGTGGGTTGTCTCACGGAAGCGTGTGCGTTCTACCTTAGCCTTCTTCTTCGGCGCAGGCGGCGTGTAGGCACTGTAAATCGGCTTGGTTTCGTTGGGGCTGGCGCCGGAATCGATGTAGCCCGGCTTGATGTCGATAAACGCGTCCTCGCGCATCTTGGTCAGATAAGCGCGAATGGCAGGCTCCATCCGGCTCATATAGAAGGCGTCTTCAACCTCAGTCTCCACTTCCTTGTATGGACGAGCGCCGCCGGAAACGTGCTGGACCACCTTCAGGATGACGTAACCCTGGCGGGTGAGAATTGGATCGGTGACCTCTCCGGCCTTGAGCGGAAACGTCTTGTCCTCGAGCGCCTTAGGCAGAGCGCCACGCTGATACTGGCCCAGATCGCCGCCCTGGGCAGCCGTCGGACCGTCGCTGAACGATTTGGCAACCTGGCTGAAATCGCCGCCAGCGTGCAACCGGGCTTCCAGATCGTCGGCCTTCGTTTTGGCAGCCGCCAGCTTTGCTGGATCGCTGTTTCCCGCGGTTCCGGTGGAAACAAGGATTTCGCTAAGGGTCACGCTCTCGGGCTGCGCATAGTCCTGCTTGTGCTGCTCGTAGTAGCGCTCGGCCTCGCCGGGAGTAAAGCGGATTGAGGAGCCGACCTCCTGGCGCATCACATTCTGAGTGACGATGCCGTTGCGGATGTTGGCCTTGAAATCCTCATAAGAGACGCCCTGCTCCTTGGCGGCCTTTTCAAGGTCCTCAATCGTCTCCAGGTGGTATTGCTTGCGGATTTCGTCGAGCCGCTTGATCAACTCAGTATCGCCTGTGACGCCCAGTTCCTTGCCCTTAGAGAGCCAAAGCTGCTGGTCGATCAGGTTGCGCAGCAGATCCTTGTGGGCCGCGGCGATCTCCTGAAGCGTGGCGGCTCCACGCTGGCGCGCTTCCTGGTCTACTTCCGTCATCGCGCGGTCATAGTCTGAGCGGCTGATGATCTGGTCGTTCACCCTGGCAATGATGTCCTCGACCGTGATGCCACCATAGGGGCTCTGAGGCGCGGTATTCTGGGCAGGCGCCAACGTCGGACTGGCAAGCAGCACCGTACCGAACACAATTGCTGCGGGAATGCGAAGGAATCTTAATGTCATAAGGTCAGCACACGGCAGGTAGGATGAAACACTACCTGAAGCATAGACGTCATTGTAAATGCCTGGGCAGCAGGTGCGCGATTTCCGGCTGCTTTTCCTGGGCGCTCCTCTGCCAATTTAAGGCCAACTCATGACCGAACCGAGCAAAACTTGGATCTGAAGGCCTTGGCCGAGGCAGCCGGGCTGGATCGCGCCAGGCTGGATGTAACGCCACAGCTCCGAACCGAGGCCCGATCCAGCCCTTGTCCCCAGCACTTTTTGCGAAATCGACAGGCCGTCTGGGGGGAGCGGCTACCCGAAGGGTGGCTGCCGGAGTCAAATAATACGGTGCTATACTTTAGCCTAGAATGGCTCTGCGGAGTCCTCGCAAGCGGTATGCCAATCTCCTCAGCCTTGCCGGATATGGGCAAGGCAAAATTTTCTTGGGAGACAATCCCGCCGCAAGCAGCGGATTGTCACCCGATCGATTGGAAAACCGCGGATGGGCTTTTGCCGCACCCGCCGTTCGGAGGTTCTGTCTGCTTATGACTCCCCGCGCCCGCCGCGCATTCTTCGCCGTGGTTCTCTTCTTTGCTGTCTGTGCCGTTGCAGGCAGCCTGCTGCAACGCAAGGTTGGGGCCCAGTCCGCCACCGACGAGAGCCAGCTACGCGACAGCCTCAAGTCGTTCACAGATGTCTACGCGCTGGTGGAGAAGAACTACGCCGAGCCGATCGCCGGCGACAAGGCCGACACCGCCATCTATGACGGAGCGATCCCGGGTATGCTCCGCGTTCTCGACCCGCACTCGAATTTCTACGACCCTAAAGCCTATGCAAAGATGCGCGAAGATCAGCGCGGCCACTATTACGGTGTGGGCATGGTCATCCAGCAGCAAGGCACCAAGGTCTTTGTCATCACGCCTTATGAAGACACGCCTTCGTTCCGCGCCGGCATCCACCCAGGAGACATCATCTCCGCGGTGGACGGCAAAGCCACAGACGGCTGGACATCAGACCTCGTCGCCAAGGCGCTGAAGGGGCCAAAGGGCACACACGTCCAGGTGACAACGATTCGCACAGGCCAAACGGCACCGCTGGTCTTTGACTTGGTACGCGATGAAATTCCCCATCCCTCGGTGGACTTGAAATATCAGATTCGCCCCGGCATAGGCTACATCCATCTCACGCAGTTCCAGGAGACCACCGGCGCCGAGATCACCGCTGCGATCAACAGCTTCGGCGATCTCAAAGGCCTTGTGCTGGACATGCGCAACAATCCCGGCGGTCTGTTGAGCCAGGCCGTGGATGTGTGCGACCACCTGCTGACCAAGGGGCAGTCGATCGTCTCCCAACGCGGACGCGCCTACCCCGACCAGAACTACACGGCCACGCACGGAAATAGCGGCAAAGCCTTTCCCATTGTTGTGCTGGTCAACCGCGGAACAGCTTCGGCGGCTGAGATCGTCTCTGGTGCGCTCCAAGATCACGATCGCGCCCTTATCGTGGGCGAGACTACCTTCGGCAAGGGCCTGGTGCAAACCGTCTACAACCTGAGCGAGAACACGGGACTGGCGCTGACGACTTATCACTACTACACGCCGTCGGGCCGGCTCATCCAGCGCAACTACACGGGCGTTTCGCTCTATGACTACTATTACAACCACGCCGGCGCGCTGCCTTCGAACTCGACCAACCAGGAAGTAAAGCTCACCGATTCGGGGCGCACGGTCTATGGAGGTGGCGGCATCACTCCGGATGAGAAGATCGAAACCCCGCAGAGCACTCACTTCCAGGAAGAACTCATGTACAAGGATGTGTTCTTCAAGTTTGCACCGGCATATGTGGCCAATCACGCGGTGGACAAGAACTTTCAGGTCGACGCCGCGGTGCTGGGCGAGTTCAAGAAGTTCACCACCAGCCAAGGTGTTCAATATACCGATGCCGACATGAACGGCGCGATGGACTGGCTGAAGACGCGCATCAAGGAAAAGATCGTCACCATTCAGTTCGGGCAGTTGCAGGGTTTGCATACGCTGGCCGACTGGGACCCTGAGATCCAGAAGGCACTCACCTATCTTCCGGAAGCGCAGGCTTTGGAAGATAACGCCCACAAGGTGCTGACTGCGAAGGCGATGGCGCGGAATTCGGGGACACAAGGAGTCCCGGCGCAGCCGTAGCGGATCGGAATTATTTTCGATAGCCAGACAAGAAGGCCATCCCAGCGGGGATGGCCTTCTTGCTTTTGAAAACCAATCTGACGCAGCTTACGTGAATGCCGGCAACCCTGCCAGCGCCATCGCGATCTCTTCCGCCGGATACTCGTAGTTCTCGAGCTTTCCGGCCTGGTAGGCGATGTAGCTTTGCATGTCGAAGTGCCCATGGCCGCTCAGGCTGAAGAGGATGGTGCGCGGCTTGCCTTCGGCCTTGGCTTCGAGCGCTTCGCCGATGGCTCCGGCAACGGCGTGATTTGCCTCTGGCGCTGGAATGATTCCCTCGGCGCGGGCAAACTGAATGCCGGCGGCGAATGCGTCCAACTGCTGCACGGTGATGGCCTCCGCCAGTCCCAGGTCGAGTACATGCGAAACTAGCGGCCCCATGCCGTGATAGCGCAAGCCGCCAGCATGAATTCCGGGCGGCATGAATGTGCTGCCCAGCGTGTGCATTTTCACCAGCGGAGTCAGGTGGGCAGTGTCGCCGAAGTCGTAAGTGAAGCGGCCCTTGGTGAGGCTGGGACATGCGGCCGGTTCTACGGCAACCACGCGCGCGTTGCTAAGGCCCTTGAGCTTGCGGCCGATATACGGCATCGCGAGGCCGGCAAAGTTGGAGCCGCCGCCGGCGCAGGCGATAATCACGTCCGGATCGTCGCCGGCGAGAGCCATCTGCTCGATGGCTTCCTGCCCGATGACTGTCTGGTGCAGCAATACGTGATTCAGCACGCTCCCCAGTGCGTACTTGGTGTCGGGGTCTTTGGCGGCCACTTCGACGGCTTCAGAGATGGCGATGCCGAGCGAGCCGTTTGAATTGGGGTGTGCGGCGAGAATGGCGCGTCCCGATTCGGTTTCAGTGCTGGGGCTTGCTGTCACGGAAGCGCCGAAGGCTTCCATCAGCGCGCGGCGGTAGGGCTTCTGGTCGTAGCTGACGCGCACCATGTAAACCTTGCAGTCGAGGCCGAAAAACGAGCACGCCATCGAAAGCGCCGAACCCCACTGGCCTGCTCCGGTCTCGGTGGACAGATGCTTGGTGCCTTCCTTTTTGTTGTAGTACACCTGCGCCACCGCGGTGTTCAGCTTGTGCGAACCGGCTGGGCTTGTCCCTTCGTACTTGTAGTAAATGTGCGCCGGGGTGTCGAGGGCTCTCTCAAGCCTGCGCGCGCGGTAGAGCGGCGAGGGACGCCACTGCGCGTAGATCTGCCGCACCTCTTCGGGAATCTCGATCTCGCGCTCCATGCTGACTTCCTGAAGAATCAGGCTCATGGGAAACAGCGGAGCCAGGTCGTCGGGTCCGAGGGGTTGATGCGTGCCGGGGTGCAGCGGAGGCGCCATCGGCTTGGGTAGATCAGGATGCACATTGTACCAGACACGTGGAATGCGATCCTGCGGCAGATTGTATTGAATTGTCTCCATGCGCAATATTCTACCAGCGGCTTTTGGTGATCCGTCTGCTGGCCGGCTCGTGCCGCCTGCCGCATTTGCCGTGTAGCAGCCATCACAGCGCGGCCCACCGTGCGCACGTAGGCTGTTGAGCGAGGTCAAGGAGAAGAGCTTATGCCTAGCGTTGCCGCGGAAAATGAAGTCACTGTCAAGAATCTACTGGCCGCCTTTGAAGGCGAGTCGAATGCGCACGCCAAATACACTGCTTTTGCCGTCAAGGCTGACCAGGACGGCTTGCACGGAGCCGCCAGCCTCTTCCGCGCAGCAGGACGCGCCGAGCAGATTCACGCCGCCAACCACGCCCGCGTTATCAAGCAGTTGGGCGGCGAGGCCAAGTGCGAAATTCATGCCGTCGAAGTGAAGTCGACGCTCGAAAATCTGAAAGCCGCGCTCGGCGGCGAGCAATACGAAGTCGAAACCATGTATCCGGAGTTTCTTGCTGAGGCAACAGCGCGCGGCAACACTCCGGCTATCCGCACTTTTCACGGCGCCCTCGAGGCCGAGAAGACCCACGCCCGTCTCTATGGTGAAGCCATAGTGCTGCTGCAAGGCGGCAAGCTCGATTCGTGGATAGGGGCGGCGCGTGAGTTTTACGTATGCCCCGTCTGCGGCTACACGTCAGAAACCGAAGAGGAACACGAGCGCTGCCCGGTGTGCAATTGCCCGTGGGAGAAGTTCGAGATTATCAAGTAGTGGATCGGCGCTGCCGTGCCCTTTCAAAGCAGCGAAACAACAGGGGTTCCTCGTAGCCTGTGCAACCCCGTATTGTTGACTACGGATCATGCAATGATAGAGGTTTCCCTCTTCCACGGCGTGATCCGTAGTCAACGGAGACGCAATGGATCGGGCAAAGATTCAGACGCGGCCCTGTCCAGAGCGTCACGGTTCTGACGATAAAAACGAATGAGCTTCACTGCAGCAGCAAATGCGGCGCGGACCTTCGCCATCACTGTATCATCGGGTTCAGCGACTTCAAATCCATATGTTACAAGGCGAATGGCTGCTGATTTCCCCGTCTGGTAGATTTCCATGTCATCTTCAAGAAGCTGCCTGACCAGCGGGGAAAAGATGCGTGCGAGAGTGCCTGTGAATGTCAGATCCACGAACCCTTTACTGCCTTTGAGCAATACATAGGTATATCTGGGGCGTGTTGGGAACCCCAATGGATGGAAGGTAATCCAGGTCTCGCCCTTGGTGTTATTTGGGCGCTTCATTTCCAAATCAGGAAACTCACTGGTAGCGACCTTATAAGCCTCATTCCAAAAGGCGTCCGTCAAGGGATCTTTGTCGATTTTCCAAGTATTTCCCGTTCGGGTTGTTGCGGTGAATACAAAGTCTGCTCTGTAGTTCCCGCGAAGGTCCTCAGGATCGCCAGGCTTCAAGAAACCGCCTATCTCCTCGTAAGAGACAAAGGAGTCAAATGACATTTCCTTTCGATGCTCAGGACAATATCCTTCTGGCGAGCAAAGGATAACTTCATAATCGGTGTATTCACCATCACGAACCGCTCTATCAGCCCTAAGCCTGTATCGGGCAATTTGTTCTGGCTGTAGCGGTGCGTTGACCTTGTCCTCGATGTGTAGTGCGAACCGATTGCCATCTCCAGTTCCCTCGAAGAGAACCACCAGATCTGACTCCCCAGTGTTGTCACTCTTTGAGACCCACACCCTCGAAACTTTCGCCTGGACTTCTGCAAACTTTTTGGTCTGTTTCAGAAACCAAGAAGCAAACAGCGGGGAAACCGCGAACTCCTCCGCCAATAGAAGATCAATGTCTCGTTCATACTTACGCTCTACCGCCATCTTCACCCACCAGCGATCACTGAATTATTCTTGGCAATCAACGGATTATAGGCTTGAGAGAGTGACCTGAGCCTGCCGATTCACCTATCAATAACATCCTACGGCTCGTCGTTGTAAATTCCAATTTCCAGTTTGCCGCCCTCAGCAAGTTTGGCGCGGTACATGCCTGGGGTATTAAAGCTCCAAGCCATCTCGCCATCAGGAGCAATCGCAATGACGCCGCCGTCGCCGTGGAGACCTGTCAGCTCTTTATGAATTATTTCGTCGGCGGCCTGTTGTACCTTGAGGCCTTTGTACTCGACCAGCGCGCAGACCGTTCGCGCTACGGTGAGGCGGATGAAATACTCGCCTGCGCCGGTTGCAGAAACAGCGCATGACTGATTGGAAGCGTAGGTGCCTGCGCCGATCATCGGCGAGTCGCCGACGCGCCCCCATCGCTTGGCCTGGGTACCGCCTGTCGAAGTGCCAGCGGCGAGGTTGCCCGCACGGTCGAGAGCGACCACGCCGACAGTGCCGAATTTGTGCGCATCGGGCGATTCGATTTCGGCAACCGGAACAGGAAGCGGCGCGCCGACGGGCCGCGGGGGGATCGGCAGCCCTTCCTTTCGCAACTGCTTCACCAGCGACTGCCAGCGCCGCTCGGTAAAGAAGTAGCTCGGGTCCACCTGTTCCAGCCCCGCATAGACTGAAAACTCATCCGCGCCCTGCCCGACAAGAAACACGTGCTGCGACTTTTCCATCACCGCGCGCGCCAGGCTGATGGGATGCCGCGTGCGCGTGACATCTGCGACAGCGCCGGCCTTCCTATTCGAACCGTCCATGATGGCCGCGTCCAACTCGTTCTTACCATCAGCGGCAAAGACGGCACCCCGGCCCGCGTTGAAGAGCGGATCGTCTTCGAGGATGCGAATGGCGGCCTCGACCGCATCGAGCGACGAGCCGCCCCGGTCAAGCACCTGCGCACCAGCCTGCGTGGCCTGGGCAAGCGAGGAGCGATACGCGGCCTCGGTCGTTGGATTCATGCTGGAGCGCTCGATAACTCCCGCGCCGCCGTGCAGAACGATTGCCCAGCGATGGGCAGCAGGCTGTTGCGCCGCGGCTACTGCACTTAATGTCACTCCCATGATTGCTCCAGCAAGCAGATTGTGAATCACTGTTGACCTCTTCATGCGAGTCCCCTTGCTCTATTTATCCATGGTAGCGCCTTGATTTCCCGCTCCCTGTTTCACGCCCTTCTCCGGTAAGATCGCAATCAATGATGTACCGCGCGCGTGTTCTCACTTCACTCTTTCTTCTGGCGGCTGTTGCCAACGCCGCCGCAGCGAAGCCACACCCTATTCCAGTCAAGGTTGTGGTGGTGACCATGTTCGAGCAGGGCGCCGACACGGGCGATGCCCCCTGGCGAACTGCAGTATTGGGTAGAACGCGACCACCTGGACAAGATTTATCCGCTCCCCGCCGGCTACCATTCTGCGCGCATGAACAGCGAGGGTGAGATGGCGGTGCTGACCGGACAGGGAACAGCGCACGCCGCCGCGACCATCATGGCCGTGGGTCTCGATCCGCGCTTCGACTTCAGCCACGCTTACTGGATTGTTGCCGGCATTGCCGGCGGTTGCCCGGATCGCGTTTCTCTAGGATCGGCGGTGTGGGCACGCTGGGTGGTCGACGCGGACCTAGGCTACGAAATCGATGCGCGCGAGATTCCGCCCGACTGGAGTACCGGCTATCTGCCACTGCGCAAGGCGAAGCCATTCGAGCAGCCCGCCGAGCCACAGCCTGGGCAAGCGTACGCGCTGAATGCACCTCTCGCGCAATGGGCCTTCAACCTGACGCGCGCAACGCCGCTCGAAGACTCAGATCGCCTGAAGGAGATACGCAGCGGCTTCGAAGGCGCCGCAGCGCAACGTTCTCCGTTTGTCGCCATGGGGGACGAGATTTCCTCGTCGACTTATTGGCACGGCAAGCTCATGGACGCGTGGGCCGCGGAGTGGATGCGCTACTTCACCGGCGGCAGGGGAGAGTTCGCAACCACGGCTATGGAAGATACAGGGACACTGCAGTCGCTCGAGTTTCTGGCCAACGCTGGCCGCGTAGACATGAAGCGAGTGTTGGTGCTGCGCGCGGTAAGCAACTTCGACCGTCAGCCGCGCGGCCTCACAGCCTCCCAGAGCCTGGCCCGCCAGCGCATCGGCAAGTACGCTGCCTACCTGCCCTCGCTCGAAGCCGCGTACAGGGTTGGCCATGTAGTAGTAAGCGAACTTATCACGCATTGGCCGCAATGCCAGACAGCTATTCCATCAGCAACCGACGCGGCAACGGACAAACCATAGCCCGCAAGAAGGCATAGGCCCACAAGAAACTCCTCAGCGTTCGCCGTCCGCGCAGGACCGCAGGAGTTGGCGAAGATGGGGTAGACAGTAGAGAATGCTCTGGTCCCGGGAATTAATTCCATCTTTGCGCTCTTTCTCCCTGAACTGGAGCGAGCAGCGCAAACGCAAGCAAGGAAGTACTGATGCACTCTGTATGGTTAGGCGAGTTTATGGGCACGCTGGTTCTGGTGCTGCTGGGTACCGGCGTTTGTGCCGGGGTAACTCTACGCAAGTCGTATGCGGCCGATGCCGGCTGGATGGTTGTAACCACCGGCTGGGCGTTGGGCGTCCTCTGCGGCGTACTCGTCGCGCAGGCCTTCGGCAGTCCGGGCGCGCACCTGAATCCTGCCATTACGTTGTCCGCGGCGGTGAGCAGCGGCAATTACTCGCAGGTGCTTTACTATTGGTCGGCGCAACTGCTGGGCGCCATGTGCGGCGCAGCGCTGATGACCCTGCACTACGGCCCGCACTGGAAGCTCACGCCCGGACCCGCCGACAAGCTCGGCATCTTCTGCACGAACGGCGCGGTGCACAACCCTCCGGCAAACTTTATCAGCGAAGTTATCGGCACGATGGTGCTGGTGGTGGTGGCCGGCGCGATCTTTTCGCACGGAGTTTCAATGACCGGGGCGGCGGCAGGCCTGGGACCGTGGCTGGTTGGCAGCCTGGTGTGGGGCATCGGCCTCTCGTTGGGCGGCACTACGGGTTACGCCATCAACCCGGCGCGCGACCTGGGCCCGAGGCTCGTCCATGCGCTACTGCCCATTCCCGGCAAGGGCGGGTCGAACTGGCGTTATGCGTGGGTTCCCATTGTGGGCGATCTCACAGGAGGCGCGCTCGCCGGCCTGCTGCTGCACTACGCGCATCTTTAATCGAGAGGTCGCCGTCCCTGTTCCGGCCTCGCCCGTGAGTTGTATGCTTTCTGTTGAGCGCGAACTTCCCCGCGTAATCGGAAAAGAGACTTCATGCCGGAGACTGTTCTTCAACTCGACCCGCGCGATAACGTTCTGGTAGCGCTGAGTACGCTCGACCTGGGCACTAAGGTGCAGTTTGGCTCGGCTTCGTGCATGGTCACACAGACCATTCCCGCCAAGCACAAGATGGCGCTCGTTGACCTGAAGCCCGGCGACATCATCTTCATGTACGGCATGGTTGTTGGCGAGGTTGTGGAAGCCATCCAGCGCGGAGGCCTATTGACTACGCGCAATATTCGCCACCGCGCGGCTGATTACACAGCGGCACGCCACGCGGCAGCGCATGCCATTCCCGATGCATCGGTCTGGGCTGGGCGCACCTTCATGGGCTACCACCGTGCCGATGGGCAGGTTGGCACACGCAATTACTGGATTGTGCTTCCTCTGGTCTTCTGCGAAAACCGCAATATTGAAAATATGCGAGAGGCGCTTGAAGAGGAGCTTGGATACAGAAAAGCCAAGAGCAAATATCGCCAGCATGTGCGCGAGCTGATTCAGCGCCAGGACAACGGACCTCTCGCAATGGAAATGGCGGCTGAGGCAAAACGCGAGCGGGTCTTCCCCAATCTCGACGGCGTCCGCTTTCTTCCTCATCAGGGCGGATGCGGCGGCACGCGCCAGGATTCGCAAGCGCTTTGCGGCCTGTTGGCCGGCTACATCCATAACCCTAACATTGCTGGTGCAACCGTGCTGAGCCTGGGCTGCCAGCACGCGCAGGCAAGCATTCTTATGGAAGAGCTGCGGACACGCGATCCGCAACTGCGCAAGCCCGTGTTGATCGTCGATCAGCAAAGCGCGGGGCACGAATCAGCGCTGATGGAGCAGGCGCTGGACAAGACTTTCGCCGCACTGGCTGAGGCCAATCGCGCCCAGCGTGCGCCAGCGCCTCTCGCCGCTCTCACTGTCGGCCTTCAGTGCGGAGGCTCGGACGGATTCAGCGGCATCTCGGCCAATCCAACTGTCGGTTACGTTTCCGATCTTATTGTCGGCGCCGGTGGCACCACCATGCTTTCGGAATTTCCCGAGCTGCATGGCGTGGAGCAGGAGTTGATTAACCGCTGCAAGACTGATGAACTGGCCGCACGCTTCTCCGGACTCATGCATGATTATGCGGCGAGCGCTCGGGCCGTAAACTCGGACTTCGCTTTCAACCCCTCGCCGGGCAATATCCGCGACGGTCTAATCACCGACGCCATCAAATCCGCAGGAGCGGCGCGCAAGGGCGGCGAGTCGCCAGTGAGCGGCGTACTAGACTATCCAGAATACGTATCAGCGCGCGGATTCAACCTGCAATGCACACCGGGCAACGATGTGGAAAGTGTGACGGCGCAGGTTGGTGCGGGATCGAACATTGTGCTGTTCACAACGGGTCTGGGTACGCCCACCGGCAGTCCCATTGCGCCGGTGATCAAGATCTCTACGAACACCATACTGGCCGAGCGCATGAGCGACATTATCGACTTCGACGCCGGCGGCATAGTCAGCGGCAACTCGACGATCAAGGAATCAGCGGAGAAGTTGCTTGAGCTTTCCGTCCAGGTGGCCAGCGGCGAGCGCCTTACCAAATCCGAACTGAACGGGCAGAACGACTTCATTCCCTGGAAGCGGGGCGTTTCACTGTAAGAAATGACGGAACAAGCCTGGCTGCGAAGCTGACAATCCCTCAGGGGCTAAAGCCCGCGCCTATTTTTAGGCGTTTGCGGCACGACTAAAGTCGTGCCCTTTCAAAACAAGGCATCAGTAAGAGTATCTCGACGAGCTGTAGAGTCGTACCCTTTCAAGGCCGCTGCACACCCATAGTGAATCTGCTCTAAAACGCCGGGCGACTATTCCAAACCGGACGCCACCACCGCGAGAGCTGCAATAGCCGCAGTCTCCGCGCGCAGAATGCGAGGCCCCAGTGTTGCCGCACGCCAGCCGTTGGCATCGAACAGCGCTTCTTCCGCAGGCGCCCATCCGCCTTCAGGACCGATCGCAATCTCGATCCGAGGCATCTCTTCCCCTGCCGCCTCGACCGCCTCCTCGATTACCCTGCGCAGCGTGATCGTGCGTTCCTGCTCGGCAAGCACAATGCGCGTGACCTCGGAAGCGGCCCGTACGCGCGAGGCCAACGAAGCAGGTTGCTCGATCAGCGGGACGTCCGACCGCCGCGACTGCTGAGCCGCTTCGTGCGCAATCCGCCGCCAGCGTTCGGCGCGCTTCTCCGCCGCCTGGGCCAGATGCTTCTCCGTCCGCTGCGCAATCACCGGAGCTATCGCCGCGACACCGAGTTCGGTCGCCTTCTCAATGGCCCACTCCATGCGATCAAATTTATACACGGCCATGACCAGCGTCACGGGGAGCGCGGGATCGGCCTCAACCTCGGCAACCAGGTTGAAGCGAACCTCATCGGGCGACACGACGGCGACTTCGGCGTGAAAGACGTGACCGCCGGCAACCACGTCCGCTTCCATGCCCGGCTGCGCGCGCAGAACGCGCGCCATGTGCGCGGCTTGCGCGCCAGTTATCGAGGCCGTAGCCTCATCCCAGTGTTCGGCAATCCAGCGGCGTCGCGTCATGGTTTGATCAATGGTTCCCTTCACAGTAAGTCTATTCCATCCCCAGAAACACCAAGGGGGACGCTTGAAGCGCCCCCCCTGAGTGTTGCCTTTTTGTTGGTCGAACCGCTACTACTTCTTCTTCGCGGCCTTCTTGGCTGCCTTCTTCGCGGGTGCCTTCTTGGCTGCTTTCTTGGTTGCCATTTGCCTATTCTCCCTTTTCGATGGGTTGCATCGATGCTGCAATATAAATTGCAGTTGATGAATGTATAGATTTATGTTGCATCAGTGTCAAGAAAAAAACGCAGGAGGAGTGGAAAAATCGTCAACAATTTTTCGCGACTCTTTGCGAGCCAAAAAGAGGATTTCAAAACCGTCGGCTACGAATCGCATTTTTTGTGGATCGCGGCGGTGAAATCGCGTGCGCGGAAGCAATGATCGCCTGTGTGCCGTCTCGTTTTCTCAGCACTCGATCTGATTCAGCGCAAGCCCCGCGAGGCTTGTTTCCTTATAGCGCGACTGCATATCGAGCCCTGTTAGATACATCGTGCGAATCACCTGGTCGAGAGAAACCTTATGATCGCCCTCCTCATTCAGAGCGATGCGCGAGGCCTGCACCGCTTTGGCCGCGCCCATTGCATTGCGCTCGATGCAGGGTATCTGCACCAATCCGCCAATCGGGTCGCAGGTCATGCCGAGGTTGTGTTCCATGGCGATCTCGGCGGCGTGCTCCACCTGACCGTTGCTGCCGCCGAGCGCGGCCGTCAGTCCGGCGGCGGCCATGGAACAGGCAACACCCACCTCGCCCTGGCAGCCAACCTCCGCTCCGCTGATGGAAGCGTTCTCCTTATAAAGGATGCCAATCGCGGCCGACGTAAGAAAGAAATTCACGATGCCTTCGTGATCCGATGCGGAGATGAAGCGCTCGTAGTAGTGCGCCACGGCGGGAACCACGCCGGCCGCGCCATTGGTGGGCGCGGTCACCACCCGTCCCCCTGCCGCGTTCTCTTCGTTGACCGCCATGGCGTACACGGTAATCCAGTCGAGCGGGGCCAACGGATCGCCGCGTAAACCCGTCTCCTCTTTCTCGGCGAGCCGCGTAGCGAGATGACGCGCACGGCGGCGAACGTTCAGGCCGCCAGGCAAAATTCCCTCAGCCGCAATTCCGCGCGCAACGCAATCCCGCATCGCCGTCCAGATGCGGTCAATGCCCTCCCGCACCACTTCCACAGGAGCCCTATCGGCATCGTGCCCGACCAGCGCGCACTCATTCTCAAGCATGAGCTGGCTGATGGAGAGTTCATTGGCCTCTGCTATCGCAACCAACTCCGCCGCGCTGTGAAATGGGAAGGGAACGGCAACCTGGCGTAGATCGGTGGAGCGTTGCCTTCCGTCGCCGCCGGGCGCAACATCTTCCGTGATAAACCCTCCGCCGATGGAAAAGAAAGTGCGCTGCTCGACGACTACGCCCGCCGCATCGAAGGCTGTGAGGCGGAGTCCATTGGGATGCTGCGTCTGTGCGCCGGGAGGAAACATAGTCTCCCGGTGGAGTAGCATGTCGCCGATTTCATCAAAATGGATGGGGCGTGTACCGGCCAACTCAATGCGCTGCGCTACGCGGATTTCTTTAACGGTTAAATCAATCGCCGCGGGATCGATCGTAGCCGGCTCGTTGCCCGCCAAACCCAGCAGCACGGCCCTGTCGGTGGCATGTCCTTGTCCGGTCAGCGCCAGCGAGCCGTAAAGATCCACCTGCACACGAGCAACGTGGTCCATCAGACCACGAGTCACTAGCTCGCACGCAAAACGGCAGGCTGCGCGCATAGGCCCCATCGTATGCGAACTCGAAGGACCAACACCAATCTTGTACAGGTCGAAGAGACTCGTCGTCACGAATTCGATTCTATCCCGCTGGCAGCCAGACAGCCGTGCATCACAGACCACAGGCAACTCTCTTCTGTTACACTCGCTGCAACCTTGGGCCATGCTCTTTAAAGTTCTCAGCGCAGCAGTTTACGGAATTGACGCCAACCTCATTGATGTTGAGGTGGATTACAGCGGCGTGGTGGCGGAGAAGGATGTTTTTCATACGGTAGGCCTGCCCGACGCCGCCGTGCGCGAAAGCCGCGACCGCGTCCGCGCCGCAATCAAGAATTCCGGCTACACGATCCCGCCCACGTTCACCACCATCAATCTGGCCCCCGCCGACATTAAAAAAGAGGGCTCCGGCTTCGATCTGCCTATCGCAGTCGGCATACTTGGTGCATACGGCGCGCTGCGTACAACAGATCTCAGTCAATTCCTTCTGGTGGGCGAACTAGGACTCGACGGCAGCCTGCGCCCTATCCCGGGCATGTTGCCGGTCGCGATCCTAGCCCGCGAAAGAAATATCCCCAATCTGATTCTGCCCGCCGCCAACGCAGCCGAGGCCGCCGTAGTCGAGGGCGTCAATGTTTATCCTGTCTCCTCGCTGCTGGATGTTCTTGAATTGCTGAACACTGCGGTCGTGGGCGTCATCCAGCGCGAACCCTACCGGGTGAACACGCAGGAGTTGCTCGGCGAGCTGCAGCACTTCTCCGTGGACTTCAGCGATGTGCGCGGTCAGCAGACGGCCAAGCGCGCGTTGGAAGTGGCCGCGGCAGGCAGCCACAACATACTAATGATCGGACCGCCCGGGTCTGGCAAAACCATGCTGGCCAAGCGCCTGCCGTCGATCCTGGCGCCGCTCACGTTTGAAGAAGCTCTCGAGACGACGAAGATTCATTCCGTTGCCGGAGTCCTTGACGCAGCAGCCGGCCTGGTCACGCAGCGCCCGTTTCGTTCGCCGCATCACACCATCTCCGATGCCGGCCTGATCGGCGGCGGTGTCGTGCCTCGTCCTGGCGAGGTTTCGCTAGCCCACAACGGCCTGCTGTTTCTGGACGAGCTGCCCGAGTTCCCACGAAACGTACTCGAAGTCATGCGGCAGCCGCTGGAAGATCACACAGTCACCATCGCGCGTGCGTCCATGTCGCTCAGCTTTCCCGCTCGCTTCATGTTGGCAGCCGCCATGAATCCCTGCCCCTGTGGTTACTTCAACGACAAATCACGCGAGTGCATGTGTACGCCGCCGATGATCCAGCGCTACGTGGCCAAGATCTCCGGACCGCTGCTTGACCGCATCGATATTCATATCGAAGTTCCGGCGGTGCAGTACAAGGAACTGCGCGGAGGAGCGGCGGCCGAAGGCTCCGCGCAGATTCGCGACCGCGTAATGGCTGCTCGTGAGCGCCAACGCCAGCGCTTCAGAAAGTCCGGCGAAAAAATCTACGCCAACGCGCAGATGACCACGCGCCAGATTCGCACCCATTGCGAACTGGGCGCCGATGCAGAGCGCCTCCTTGAGCGCGCGATGCAGCAGCAGGGCCTCACCGCGCGCGCGCATGATCGCATCCTCAAGGTGGCCCGCACCATCGCCGACCTCGAGGGTGCCGAGCACCTCGCCGTCTCCCACCTCGCCGAAGCCATCCAATACCGCACGCTCGACCGTAGCTACTGGGCGTAAAATTAGCAGCCGTCAGACCTTCGCGGGACAAATATGCTCCGAATTCTGAACCGCATCGACCGCTCAACCGGCAAGGGCTCATGGTGGCTCTCGCAACGGTTCGTCTGTCTCGCGCATCGGCATCTGATTTCTGGCTAAGCCTGTTCACGCAACGGCCTTTCAAAAAAAGGAGAAGGAATGAAACTCCCAGTAATTAAATTTGCCACAGTTTTCTTCGTGCCGTTCTTTTGCCTTGGTGTTGTTCGAGCGCAAAGCAAGCCAGACGCGCTCAAGAATGGCTTTGAGAATCCGCCGCAAAGCGCGCAACCGCGGGTGTGGTGGCACTGGATGAATGGCAACATCTCAAAGGAAGGCATCAAGCTCGACCTCGAGTGGATGCACAAGGTTGGCGTGGCGGGATTCCAGAACTTCGACGCAGCCTTGTCCACGCCGCAAGTAGTAGACCATCGCCTGGCCTACATGACCCCGGAGTGGAAGGACGCTTTCAAATACGCAACGACTCTTGCCGACCAATTGGGCATGGAAGAGGCAATTGCCGGTTCGCCCGGATGGAGCGAATCGGGCGGCCCATGGGTACCTCCCTCCGAAGGCATGAAGAAATATGTCTGGAGCGAAACCTTTGTCGAAGGCGGCAAACCCTTCACCGGCACGCTTGTTCATCCGCCATCGAGCACGGGCGCATATCAGAGCATCAACCATCCCCGCATTTTGGAGGGCCTGAAACTCACTGCGGCCTCTTCGGAGTTCTATGCCGATGCGGCAGTCATTGCCTATCGCAGGCCGGCAAACGACTTTCCCGCCGAGTCACTGCATCCGGTCATCACATCAAGCGGCGGGTCGCTGGATCTTTCTGTACTTTCCGGTGCTGATCTTGAAAAGTCAACCCAGCTTCCGATTGCGCCGCTCGGCAGCAGCGCCTGGATTCAATATGAGTTTCCCGAACCTCAAGCCATTCGCGCAATCACTTATGCCGTCAAAGACCCAGGTCGGCTCAGGGCAATCATGTATCGCATCGGCGCCCCCGAGATATCCATCGAGGCAAGCGACGACGGGCAGAACTTCCACCTCGTCGCGAACCTGACAGGCGGCAGATCCCCAGTACACACGATCGCCTTTCCCGCCGTCACGGCGAAATATTTTCGCGCCGTGTTCAAGCCGACACCTCCACCTGATATCCCCGCCGCAATCGCTGGCGCTAATCCAGCCAAATTCGGACCGTCGCTCACGAACTACGAGATCGCCGAGTTGGTCCTCCATCCTGGAGCACGCGTCAATCATTTCCAAGAGAAGGCCGCCTTCGTTACGGAGCCAGACCTCTACGGGTTCGCAACTCCTGCTGTCGCTCCCGCAGATGCCATCGCAAAATCCGATGTTGTTGACCTTACAGCAAAGACGCATTCCGATGGCACGCTCGACTGGACCCCGCCGCCCGGTAACTGGATCGTTCTCCGCTTCGGTTACTCCCTGCTCGGAATCACCAACCATCCCGCCACCGCCGAGGCCACCGGCCTTGAAGTCGACAAAATGAACCGCGCGTACGTGAAGAAGTACATGGACGCCTACCTCGACAGTTACAAACAAACAGTCGGCGCCGATCTCATCGGCAAGCGCGGTCTTAGCTATGTCGTCAACGATAGCTGGGAAGCCGGTTCGCAGAACTGGACCGACAACATGATTGCCCAGTTCAAAAAATTACGCGGCTACGATCCGGCGCCCTGGATGCCGGTCCTGGCCGGACAGGTCGTGGAAAGCTCCGAAGCCAGCGACAAATTCCTCTGGGACTTCCGTAAGACGATCGCCGACCTGATCGCCACAGAACACTACGGGCAGTTGGAAGCCACGCTGCACGAATGGGGCATGGGCCACTATGGCGAATCGCATGAGGCCGGGCGCGCTTTTGTTGCCGATGGCATGGAAGTGAAGAAATATAACGAAGTGCCTATGGGGGCAATGTGGGTGCAAACGCCTGGCATCAACCCTGAGCAGTACGGCTACAACGCGGATGATCGCGAATCGGCGTCGGTGGCGCACATCTACGGGCAGAACATCGCAGCGGCGGAGTCGCTCACCACGTGCAATCCTCTCTCTGCCTGGGCATGGTCGCCGGCAACGTTGAAGCCCACCGCCGACTTGGAATTTCTCAACGGCATCAACCGTTTTGTCATTCACGAGTCGGCTCACCAGCCGCTGATCAACAAGGCGCCCGGCATGACGCTGGGCCAATGCGGCCAGTGGTTCAATCGCAACGAAACCTGGGCCGAGCAGGCAGGCCCGTGGATTTCCTACCTGGCCCGTACAAGTTATCTGCTGCAGCAGGGACACTTCGGCGCGGACCTCATCTACTTCTACGGTGAAGACTCTAACCTTACCGCGATCTTCGCCAATAAAGCACCCGATGTGCCCCCCGGCTATGGCTTCGACTACGTGAACGCCGACGCCCTCATTCACGAACTCCGCGTGGCCAATGGCCGCATAACAACTCCAGGAGGCACGAACTACCGCGTACTCGGGCTCGATACCTACAGCCGTCACATGTCGCTGCCTGTCCTGCGCGCTATCCACAAACTCGTCGTGGATGGAGCAGTTGTTGCCGGATCAAAACCGAATGACGATCCAAGCCTCGCCGACGATCGGGCTGAATTCCTCAAATTGAACGACGAACTCTTTGGTGACGGCACCGGCGTGCACAACGTTGGCAAGGGCACGGTCTATGCCGGGCAGAATCTCAGCGACGTTTTCAACGCTCTGCATGTTGCACCCGACTTCGACTACACCAAGCCGAAGCCCGACACGAAATTGCTCTTTGTCCATCGCAAGCTTAACGATGGTGATCTCTACTTTGTCGACAACCGCAACGACCGCACCGAGCAGTTGGAAGCAACCTTCCGCGTTGCCGGCAAAGCGCCCGAACTGTGGCACACAGACACCGGAAAAACCGAACCCGCGTCGTTCAAGATTGCCGACGGACGCACGACTGTTCCGCTCAAACTGGAGCCATGGGGTTCCGTCTTAGTCGTCTTCCGCAAGCCTGCCAGCGAGACCACCCGAGCGCTGCCTGCCCGTGAAGAAACTCTGATCATAACCGTGGACGGCCCTTGGAAGGTCACGTTCCAGCCTGATCGTGGCGCGCCACCCTCTATCTCCCTGGACAAGCTCTCTTCGTGGAGCGATAGCGCCGATCCAGGAGTGAAGTACTTCTCCGGAACCGGCGCCTACACAAAAACCATCGACATTCCCGCAGCCTGGCTCAAGACCAACGCGCAGGTCTGGATCGACTTGGGCGATGTAAAGAACCTGGCCGAGGTAACGGTCAATGGCAAATCTCTGGGCATCGTCTGGCACACGCCTTATCGGGTGGACGCCACCGCCGCTCTGAAGCCCGGCGCAAACGAAATCTCCATCAAGGTTACGAACGCCTGGGTCAACCGCCTCATTGGCGATGAACAGCCGAACGCGGTCAAGATTACCTTCGCCGACGAAAAACCGTACAAAGCTAACTCGCCGCTTCAGCCCTCCGGCCTGCTCGGCCCGGTAACCATCAACTCGGTTGCCGCGGAATAACCTGGCCGCAACCGCCCCAGCCGGGCGCGGAGTTCAGCAAAGCGCCCGGTTCCCTCCAGAAAATCATCTCCTGGCTCTCAACGCCCCCAACTTGTTCCGAGCGGCATCCCCCACTCCCGCAATCAGATGCTCTAAAAGTGCTATTCCCCATGCCGCCAACAACGTGATTACCTTGGTTTCTAAGGAAACTCTAATTCTGGGCCGATAACCTCCATGACTGCATAACGCATTGAATGCAAAACATTGAGGATCGGCGGGTGCCACCAGTGCATGACGCAGTTCTGAATTCGGGATGGGACACATTCCTGTGCGCGGTGCCGGCCCTTCTTATGCTGGTAGCCGGAGTGTTCCATCTTGACGAGATATGCGCGGCCCCGCGGCAGGCTGTCAGGAGAAGGAGAGCGCCCTCCGTAATTGATGAAAATGGCCAAGCCGTGCTGTGCGATCCCGACGGACGCCCGTTTCGCTTAAATCCATAGGCGGAAGTAATCGGAAAGGTCCGCTCAGACGGCAAACTGCCAGCAAGTCATTGAATTAGAAGCCAGATACCTTAAATCCGCTCGGTCAGTGCGCCGAATGCGATCTCCTATCTATCTGGTAAGAAACAGATTAGCAGGATGAACCAGCAAGCCTCCCGGGAGCGGTCAATCTGGTAGGTTTGCCGCTAAAAAACAGTTGACCTGAGGCGTGGCCGGGTATACATTCATGAGAGCCATCCATATAGGGCAGCTCGTTTTTTTTTGATCCTGTGTGCCTATGAGCCAGTTTCCCGCATCATAATTAATGAGCTGAGGCTTCTTGTTGTATTGAGCTGAGGTTCTTCGCTGGTGCTTCTGGTGTGTTTGTAAGCCGCCGGAAGGGGAATGTCGGGTGCGTGGATTCCCAGGACTGCAATCTGTTTCGCCCATACGGAGATTGTCCTGTCTGATTACGTGCGAAAGTGCGTCAAGATTTTGAACTAGATGCGTAGGTTGTGCGTCTAAAGAATGAAAGTAGGAATTTGGGGCAGCCCTCGATTGAATTGGCTCCCCGTGCTGCACCGGCGGCATCAAGCTTTACCAGCCGGGCAGGCGACTGAAGAAGGAGAGAATTGCAATGCGTTCCGATTTAGTTTTTGGGGCACTTTCTCATGTGCCCAATCGCTACCAGCTCTGTCAACTGGCCAGCAAGGCAACACGTAAGTTACACAAGCCGAACACACGGCTGCAAGATACTGCCAATGAAGTTCTGTGCCGCTTTCACACCGCCAACCCTGGTACCCTGGGACCTGTTGAGGCACCCGCGGCACAGCCAGTTGAGCGGCGCCGCGCGGCCTGACGACGTCTGTCAAACCAGGTAATCGAATAATAGGACGAATTCAATAAGGCGTTCCTTCGTGGACGACTGTGTTTCCCCGGCGATTCGATACTCCTCATGAGTCCGGATAATCCTTTGGGCTCGGTCTGCGCCTGTTGTATTCTCGTATTTCCATTTTGTTTCTGTCTGGAGCACTTCCCCCTCCCGCATCCCTTCACACATATCCCGCCTTGCAGGTGATCATGACCATCGCTGAACTGAAAGAAAAGAACATAACGGAACTGAGCCGTATTGCGCGCACTCTGGAGATTCCAGGGACCAGCGGCCTTCGCAAACAGGACCTCATTTTCAAGATCCTCCAGGCACAGAGCGAGAAGGAAGGCCACATCTTCGCCGAGGGCGTCCTGGAGATTCTCCCCGATGGCTACGGCTTCCTGCGCTCGCCTGATTACAACTATCTTCCCGGCCCCGACGATATCTACGTCTCTCCGTCGCAGATCCGCAAATTCGATCTCAAAACCGGAGACTCGATCAGCGGCAACGTCCGGCCCCCGCACGAAGGCGAAAAGTACTTCGCGCTGGTCAAAATCGAAGCCATCAACTTCGAGTCGCCCGAGGAGACGCGCAACAAGATTCTCTTCGACAACCTGACCCCGCTTTACCCGCAGGAACGCATCAAGATGGAGACCACGCGCGAGGGCATCAGCGGCCGGGTCATGGACCTGCTCACCCCCGTCGGCAAGGGCCAGCGCGGTCTCATCGTCGCTCCGCCGCGCACCGGCAAGACGATGCTTCTCCAGTCCATCGCCAACTCTGTTTCCACCAACCATCCCGAGGTCGTCCTCATCGTGCTGCTTATCGACGAGCGCCCCGAGGAAGTCACGGACATGCAGCGCTCAGTCAAGGGCGAAGTCATCAGCTCCACCTTCGACGAGCCGGCGGCGCGCCATGTGCAGGTTGCGGAAATGGTGATCGAAAAGGCCAAGCGCCTTGTCGAGCACAAGCGCGACGTGGTCATTCTGCTTGACTCCATCACGCGCCTCGCGCGCGCCTACAACACCATCGTGCCCCCCTCGGGCAAGGTTCTTTCAGGCGGCGTCGACTCAAACGCACTGCAACGGCCGAAGCGCTTCTTTGGCGCGGCCCGGAATATCGAAGAGGGCGGCTCGCTCACTATCATCTCCACCGCGCTTGTCGACACCGGCTCGCGCATGGACGAAGTCATCTTCGAAGAGTTCAAGGGCACGGGCAACATGGAAATCATCCTCGACCGCAAACTGGTCGATAAGAGAGTTTTCCCGGCCATCGACATCCAGCGCTCCGGCACCCGCAAGGAAGAGCTGCTCATTCCGAAAGAGGATTTACAGCGCATCTTTGTTCTTCGCCGCGTCCTGAACCCGCTGTCGCCCGTCGAAGCCATGGAATTGCTGATCACCCGGCTTGAAAAGGTCCGCAACAATGCCGAATTCCTGCAGAACATGAACCAGTTATAGGATGCTCCGGAAGACTGTTTACCGGTCTTCCGGAGGGCTCCTCCAATACTTAAAGCGCGAAGCGCCCTTCCGGGATTTCGCGCTCACTGATAAGATAGAAGAGTCGTGGGGCTGTAGCTCAGCTGGGAGAGCGCCTCGTTCGCAACGAGGAGGCCAGCGGTTCGATCCCGCTCAGCTCCACCAAAGACTTTCGCGCGGCCACCCAGGCCGTAGGACAGATATATACCCCCTCAACGCCGCGCCCAGTGATTTTTGATACGTGTGGGGGTATCTGTATACTTGAGCCGTTTCATAAAGTCCACGGCCTGCGTCGGCATCCTGCTTTATGGACGCCCCGGAGGGAATTGAAAGCACTTTCCAGAGTCTCTCTGAGCCGACGGTCTTCGGCGAGGTCAACAGTTGCTCAAAACAGTCTCCCAGCCTGAATCTGCCGGCGCAACATTGCGGCCTCTCTGCGTCGATCTGGATGGCACCCTGGTCAAGTCGGATACGCTTGTTGACGCACTGCTGGCACTGATGCGCACCCGCCCTGCTCTCGTCTTTAAGCTGCCTGTGCAACTGCTTCGTGGTAAGGCTGCATTTAAGGCATTCGTCTCAGAATCCGTGGCGCTCGATGTTGTGCATCTGCCCTACAACCGAGCCTTGTTGCAGTTTCTTCGCGATCAGCACGCGCAGGGCCGCAGCCTCTACCTGGCCACAGGCGCGGATATCATGCTTGCCCAACGCGTCGCGGACCATCTGGGTATCTTCAGTGGCGTACTGGGCTCCGATGGTGACACCAACCTGACAGGGAACAACAAGCTCGAGGGCTTGCGCAACCGCCTTGGTCCGAGTGAATTCGATTATGTGGGCAACGCCTCGCCAGATCTGCCTCTGCTGGCCCACGCAACCGAGGCGATGGTGGCCAATCCAAGCCTGGCATTGCGCATCAGGCTCCGTACTCGCGATATCGGGCCGGTCCGCGAGTTCCGTGACGGCAGGGCTTCTTTCGCATCCATACTGCGCGCCATGCGCCCCCACCAGTGGGCCAAGAATCTGCTCATACTTCTGCCGCTACTCCTGGCGCACAGTTTGGAGATTCACGGGTTAGTCACCGCTCTGCTGGCTTTCTGTAGTTTCTCGCTCACCGCTTCCGCAACTTATATCGTCAATGACCTCCTCGATATCGACACAGACCGCCGCCATCCACAAAAGAAGACAAGGCCATTTGCCGCAGGAGACCTTTCCGCCTTGAGTGGTATTGGCATGTCGGTGGCTCTTCTTCTTCTGGCGTTTTGTGGCGCGCGCTTACTCCCCATCGGCTTCATTGCCTGGCTGCTTCTCTACCTCGCTTCGACCTTGGCGTACTCCTCTTTTCTCAAGCAAATTCCTCTTGTTGATGTGCTCATGCTCTCCGGGTTATATACGCTGCGGTTGTTCGCAGGCAGCGCCGCCACCGGGTCGCACATCTCCCACTGGCTTGGTAGCTTTTCGGTGTTCCTATTCTTTTCGCTGGCCATCGCCAAGCGATTCGCCGAATTGGAAAATCTGAGCGCTAGCAACTCGGCGCCCAAAAACGGACGCGGCTATCTGCTAACTGATATCGATCAGTTACGTAGCTTCGGCACCTCCAGCGCCTTCGCCGCAGTAGTGATCTTTGCCATTTACATCAGTGGTCTCGATGTAACCAAACTTTACCGGAACCCGGCACTGCTGTGGCTCATCATGCCCCTCATGATTCTCTGGCTCTGCCGTGTATGGCTGCTGGCCTCGCGCGGAGAGCTTCACGAGGATCCGGTCGTCTTTGCTTTGACTGACCGCATGAGCCTGCTCATTGGAGTTGCGGTGGCCGTGGTAGCACTGCTGGCAGTCTGAAAGAAAATCCTAGTTGTCCCGATCATCGGCACCTTCTTCAGTTTTGTTGCCAACCATTCCCACCCGTGTGATACGCTGCTGACACTTGGCCTGAAACGCCAGGCTTCCTTCCCCGGATGAGTGTCTTCCCTAACAGGTAACTCCACAAACGAAATGAATCAAGGAGGTAGGTTATGCAATCTGCGAACCGCGCGGATGGTCTGTTGACCCCGGCCATCGTCTTCGACATGCTGCAGGCGCATCAGCGCACAGCAGCTCTTAAGGCGGCAATCGATCTAGATGTTTTCCGCGCCGTCGGCGAAGGTCCAGGCGACGTGGCTTCTGTCGCCAGCCACTGCAAGGCTTCGGAACGCGGTATCCGCATCCTGTGCGATTTCCTCACCATTAACGGTGTTCTGGCCAAGGAGAACGGCCACTACAAGCACACCCCCACCAGCGCCGCCTTTCTCGACCCGCGTTCGACCGCATGCATGGCTTCCATTGCACAGTTCCTCGGCAATCCGGCCATGCACGAGCCTTTCAACCAACTCGCGGAGGTCGTCCGAACAGGCCGCACCAGCCTGCCCGGAGATGGCACCGTCGAACCCGATAACCCTGTCTGGGTCCAGTTTGCCGAGACCATGGGACCGATGATGGCTCCCATGGCGGGTCCGCTGGGCGCTGTGGTGCTCGAAGGAAGCACCAGCCCCATGCACGTACTCGACATCGCCGCGGGCCACGGCCTGTTCGGCATCGAGATCGCCAAACAGAATCCTAATGCGCGCGTCACCGGACTCGATTGGGCGCCGGTTCTCCGCGTCGCTCTTGAAAACGCCCGCAAGGCCGGTGTCCACGACCGCTACAACATGCTTCCAGGCTCTGCCTTCGAGGTCGACTACGGCGGCCCGTACGACGCGGTGCTGCTCACTAACTTCCTGCACCATTTCGACAAACCAACCAACATCACTCTGCTGAAAAAGGTCCGTTCCGCGCTCAAGCCCGGCGGGCGCGCCGCCACTCTCGAGTTCGTGCCCAACGAAGATCGCGTTTCTCCACCCATGCCCGCAGCCTTCAGCATGACCATGCTCACCTCCACCGCCGCCGGCGACGCCTATACGCTCACCGAACTCACGGCCATGTACAACAATGCGGGCTTTAGCGGCATCACCGCGCACCCCATCCCCATGAGCCCCCACACCGTCGTCATGGGACGGGCATGAACTCTCATGCCGCGGACCTTCGGTGACTTCCCGCATTAACCATTCCCGGCTCCAATCGATTAGCCCCTCAGCGCGGGGCTAATCGGCCTTTGCCTTATATTTTCCTGTGCACGGAATCCTTCGATACCTCGCCGCTGCCGTATTCTGCGCTCTAAGCGACGCTTGCAGCCCGCATCCTTCCCCCGGTTGGCAGACTGTGGCCGCTCAGGCATTCCCGCCAGCGTCATCGCCAGCCTCAGGCAACGGTAGACGAACAGAATCCTCGCGACCGCCCGGATCAGATCGTACTGGTTCCGGTACTAGCGAATCGTCGCTCGGCGGGTTCATGCGAGTACCAGAGCGCCTCAGCAGCACCGCCGCCCACGCCAGCAGTAGCACCCAGCAACCTACCGCCAGCACATAGATCACCGCCAACTTCAGCACCACCATCCACACCTGATGCATAACCGTTCCATGCGGGAGATCCACAAAGAAATGACCCGGCAGGGCCACGCCCACAAGCGAAGCAAGCACCACCGCCGGCCACCAGCGCCAGTTCAGCAGCAGCCGAATGATCTTGCGCCACGGCACACGCCAGCCCCACTGCGCCGACGCCATCGCGTAGGGAAGCAACTTGCCAGGAACGATAATCCAGCGCAGCACCCACTCGGCGAGCATCATCCACTTTTGAAGATGGTCGTAAGTCAAGACGGTTGCCCGCGAGCCCGCCGAGGCCCGGGAGTTCAGATACCCCGCCCAGAGTGGAATTCGGTCGTCGCACCAGTCCAGCACTGCCCAGCACGCCCAGAACAACGCTACCCACGCCAGCAGCGTCATTGCGCCCCACACCAGCTTTAAGCGTCTGCCGTCGTCGTCCGCCAGCGCGCGCATCGTCCCCGCTTCGAGTTCCAGCACCGAAATCGCTAGCAGCAGCGGCACCAGCAACGTCAGCGCCACCTGCCACAAGTGTTTATCCGGCAGCCCCGTCCAGGCGAGGCCCACCAGAATCAGCAACAGCGTCAAGCCAAACTGCAGCGCAACCCAAAGCAGGCTGCCGCGGAGACGGAGAAGAAGATCTTTGCAATAATTCACGTCTGCACCTCCAGTGTGGCCGGATCGGTTTTGGTCTCGACATTTGACTGATACATGGGCCCATCCTGCGCCGGGTGGATCGCGAATCTGCCCGCATTGACCACTCTCAACAGATAAACATACTCGTGCCGCCTATTAGACTCCGTATTGAAAAATGCCGCCCGGTCGTCGTGGAATTCCCTGCGTGTAAACCAATCGGCCCACCAGTCCGGCTTGTTGTTCAGTTTGTAGAGCCCCGTCTCGGCCAGAAACTCCGTGCCCGCCGGAATCGGATCCTCGGCCAGCAGATACTTCCAGTCCGTTCCGCTCAGCACCAGCCGCACCGCCGCAATATCGCCATACACCGGCCCTTTCAGCAGAGCCATGTCAGAAGAGCTTTTGACGCAGGGCGAGGATTTGCGACTTGCGGAAGATCTCAATCCGGAGAGAAGCAGGCGCCTCAAAATCTCCGGATCGGATGTAAACTCACTCGAAAAAAACGATCAAAATTGAGCCGCTAAGCCCCTAGTTGAACAGGTCTTTCATCTTCTCCATCAATCCGGGCGAGGTGGGTTTGTTCTCCACGGACAGTGTTTCGGACAACTTGCTGACAAGCTCGCGCTGGGCGCGGTTCAGCTTCCGGGGAATCTGCACGATCAACTTGACGATCAGATCGCCGTGGCCCTTTTCATTCAGATAAGGGACGCCGCGACCGCGCACGCGCAACTCCCGCCCACTCTGCGTGCCCTCGGGAATCTTCAGGTTCACCGGGCCGTCGATGCCGGGAATCTCGAACTCGTCTCCCAGAGCCGCTTGAGGAAAGCTAATGGGAATCACGCAGTGCAGGTCGTATCCGTGGCGCTCGAAGAAATCGTGCGGACGGACGGAAAGCACCACGTACAGATCGCCTTTGGGACCGCCACCGCGTCCCGCATCGCCTTCGCCGGCATAGCGGATACGTGTTCCATCTTCCACGCCCGGAGGGACCTTTACATTGAGCTTCATCTCAGTGGTCGCGCGGGTCTCGCCGCGGCAGGTTGTGCATGGATCGCTGATGACCGAGCCCGTACCGCCGCAGGCTCCGCACGTGCGCGCCACGGAGAAGAACCCCTGCTGATAGCGGAGCTGGCCTCGGCCCTGGCACTGGGGGCAAACGCTGGGTCCGCGTCCTGATGCGCTGCCGCGGCCTTTGCAGGCGGGGCAGGTCTCAAGGCGCCGGATTTTCACCTCGGTCTCAGTGCCGAAGAATGCGTCCTCGAAGTTGATGGTCATGTCGAAGCGCAGATCGTCTCCGCGCTGTTGGCGCGAGGCGCGTTGCCCGCTGCCCCCCATCGAAAACATCTCGCCGAACAGATCGCCGAAGATGTCGCCAATGTCGACACCGCCTGCGAAGGGATTGCCGCCAAAGCCCTGACCGCCCAGGCCGGCATGGCCGTAGCGGTCGTACGCGGCGCGCTTATCGGCGTCGCACAGCACCTGGTAGGCCTCGCTGGCCTGCTTGAATTTTTCCTCGGCTGCATGGTCGCCCGGGTTGCGGTCAGGATGGTACTTGAGCGCCTTTTTGCGATAGGCGCTCTTCAATTCCTGGTCGCTTGCGTCACGGGATACGCCGAGAACCTCGTAGAAATCTTCTTTGCTCACTGTATTATTAGAAACCATTCTCTCGTCTGCGATTCAAGCCATTCGCTGGCTCTGGATTCGAACTGATTCTCTTGTCGGGAATCCGAACTCATTCGCTTGTCTGTTTGGGATTGTGCGCCACACGCACCAGAGCGGGCCGCAGCAGCCGATCGCGCAGCTTGTAGCCGCGGCGGATCTCTTCGGCCACGTGCTGATCGGGCAGGTCGTCGCGCTCGACCGCGCCCAGCGCCTCATGCACGCGCGGGTCGAAGGCCTCGCCGACGGCAGGCACGGCAAGCACCTGCATCTGCTTCAAAACGTCTTCCATCTGCTTGACGATCAGCGCGACGCCGGAACGCAACTGATCGGCCGAACCGTCGGACTTGAGCGCGAGCTCGAAGTTATCCAGGACGGGCAGAAACTGCTCCACCACGCTCCCGGTAGCGTAATCGCGAAACTCCAAGCGCTCCCGCTCGGCACGCTTGCGCGCGTTTTCAAACTCCGCCTGCAGCCGTGCGATCCTGTCAACAAGCTGATCGCGCTCAGCCTTCAACTGCTCAAACTCCGCGCGGGAAACGGGCTCTCCAGGCTCTACTGACTCGACGCTATCGGGCGCGCGTTCTCCAGCCGCCGACGTGGATTCCTGTCCACTGTCCTGCATAACTCTTTCCGTCTTCCCGCTTTGCGCGGACCCGGAAGTGATCTCAAGGGGTTCCAACTCCGTCAATTTTTTCTCCTGCTTCCGCATATCTCTATTCATTGTCTCAAGAAATAGGCCATGGTTGATTCCATTGTGTTTTCTTCGCAGCGCGCAGCATCCGCCGCGAGTCGCAGACCTGCCGCAACCGGGAGGCTCCAAGCCGGCCCCAGTTCGGAGTCGCCAGAACCAGGCTAGTCGGCGGGGATTTCGAGCAACCGCTCGGACAGCCGTGCGATATAGCTGACAGCCTGAATCATCTCTTGATATTGGATGCGCGTAGGTGCGATGACGGCGACAGTTCCCAGATTCGCCCCGCCAAGCCGCGCCTGAGCGCCGATCAGCACCAGATCCTGCATCGCGGGAGAAGCTTCGTCCAGGCCTACCACGACGCGCACTTCCTGCTGCCGCCCATCCACGTAAGCATTGAGCAACTCCACCAGCCGCTGCTTGGCCTCGAGGGCAACCAGCATCTGGCGCAGCCGCTCGCGGTCTAATTCCGAAGTGATCAGGTTGGCCATGCCGTCTATGAAAAGCGTGGGGCCAGTCTCGCCGGCTACCAGCGCGCCCTTGCGGCACAGTTCCTCAATCGAGGACAGCATCTCGCGATAGGCTTCCCGCTCCATATCCACGCGCCGCGCCACCTCGGCGCGAATGCGCTCAATTTGCCATCCGCGAAAGCTCTCATTCAAGTAGCGCGCGGCCGTCTCCAACTCCACATGGGTCAGTTCGTGGTCGAGCGCCAGCACGCGATCCTGCACGGCTCCGGCCTGCGTAACCAGCACCGCCAGCACCCTGCCCGTCGAGAGGCGCGAAAAATGAATGTGCTCCAGAACCTGGCTCTCGGTTGAACAGGCAAGAGCGATGCCGAGACCGCTCGATATCAGCGCCAGCACGTGCGAAGTCCGCTCCAGATACTCATGGCTGCTGGCGACGCCGCTGAAGCTATCCTCAATCTGCTGCTGGATTTGCCCGCGTCTGGCGTCACTGAAGGTCGCCAACCCCTGCGTAAGGGTGCTCGCGGGCTGCTGCCCAACGGCAAGCTGTCCTGAGTGGGCGATCTGCTCGACGTAGTAGCGAAAGGCGGAGGCCGTAGGAATGCGCCCGGAGGAGGTATGCGGCTGCTCCAGCAATCCCGCCTCGCCCAGAACCGCCATCACATTCCGCAGGGTGGCGGAACTGAGCCCCTCGCGGTCCGCAAAATAACGGGCAAGCGACTGCGAAGCCACCGGTTCGCCTGTGGCGATATACATCTCAATGATCGCTGTAAGCACCAGCCGCTCGCGCGGGCTGAGGCGCAGATCCGGCATCTTTTCTGCTCCCGGTCCCTGTCGCCGGATGGCCTGCAGAACGGCAGCCAGCCTTGCTTGGACCCTGAAAACTGTCTACTAAGTGCTTATTCCAACTGCACTTATTTGAGGAAAACGGATACAGTACCCCACTTTGATTTTAGGTACCGCGGAATAGGCATGTCAAGGCACGAACGGCAACGTTCACTCCGCCCAGCGGTCGCTGTTTCGTTGCCCTCGGGCGGCGGATGGAGGAAGATGGTTGTGCGTACCGTCCAATTGCCTGCGCATGAGTTGTGGTGTCCCATGACGCTGTACCCATCACAAACCTGCGTTGGCAGAACAAAAGGAGTTCTCCGGATCATGCACGGTTTTCATCGTCTGTCTGCGTTTTCACTAGCGCTGTTTTGTATCGCAGGACTCCTGCCCCTCGCCGCCCAGACCGCTCAGGCCCAGACCGCAACTGCCCCCACTGCTCCAACCGCGGCGGAACTGGCTCAGTGGCGGCAAGATATCTCTGCCTGGCGCGCGCACAGGGAGTCTGAGGTCTCCGCGCAGGATGGGTGGTTGACGTTGGCGGGGATGGAATGGCTGAAGCCAGGGATCAACTCCTTCGGTTCGGCTGCGGACAACCATATCCGCCTGATGGCGCCGGGCCCGGAACACCTTGGATTGCTGACTGTAAACAATGAGACTGTTCAACTGCTGTCGCCGGCAGGGGGGTTTCCTGCGGACCTAACCACGGACGGCAAGCCAGCGCGCGAGGGCTCTCTTATCGTCGACAATGCTCACCCCACCACGATTGCGTGGCGCGGGATGTCGCTGGTTGTACTCAAGCGGGGCGATCGCTTTGTGCTTCGCATCAAGGACGCGAATGCGCCGGCGCGCACCGGCTTTCACGGGCTTAACTGGTACGAGCCCAACCCCGATCTCCGGGTGACGGCGCGCTGGGTTCCCTTCAAGCCGCCGCTGATCGAGGAGATCCCTACCGTCATCGGCACTACGCTCAAACTGCCCGCGCCGGGACTGGCCTTGTTTCTGATCGATGGCAAGGTTCTGCGCCTGGAACCGGTGCTCGAGGACCCGACGGGAAGGACGCTGTTTTTTATCCTCAGGGACGAGACCAGCAAGACGACTACCTACGGCGGCGGACGGTTTCTGCATACCGGTTTGCCTGATCATGGGCTTGACCAACCCGGCAACCTGATTCTTGATTTCAACAAGCTTGAAAACCCGCCGTGTGCCTACACGACGTTTGCCACGTGCCCGCTGCCGCCGGAACAGAATCAACTCGGCGTGGCGCTGGAGGCAGGCGAGCGGCGTTACTAAAGTTGAAGCAGATTCACGGCATGGCGCAGTACAATTCACTTTTCTGGAGGCGGTATGAAATCTCTCTTCGGCGGTAAATCCGTGCTTTGTCTGGCGGCAGTTCTGTTAGTTGTGGCATGCGTACCCGTTTGCCAGGCCCGCTCCGGATCGAAAGCGGACAAGCATGCGCAGAAGATCGGGAAAACGCTGGCCAAGTATAAGACCGGCACCTTTCTACATTTGGAGTTCAACAACAACACGGAGTGCACCGGCACAGTAAGCACGCTCTCGGAAACATCGTTCACTTTCAACAACTCCGAGACCAACGCCAAGGAGACCCACCAGTACAGCGACGTCTCAAAGGTAGAGAAGGGCAAGCAGTACATTGGCGAAGGCTCCGGGCCCAAGCGGCACATCCACATTTTCTGAGTCCGCTCGGTCGTGACGGCCGCTGCGGCTGGGAGCGGCGAGCTGCGGAATTTCTCCCTTCTCCGATTCCGCCGGCTGTATGCCGGACGGCACTCACACGCACAAGGCTGATAGATTTTAAAGAGAGGCGTTATTCAGCCCACGGCTGCGGCTGCGTTCCCCGTAAGGCAGAGCCGCGCCAGGAAAGAGCCATGCTCCACAATACCGAAGACATTCACATTCAATGGACGAAGGTGGTACTTCCGCCCGTCTTTCTGGAAGAAGAGTTCCCCGTCACCGAAGCGGCAACGGAAACGATCTTCAAGGCACGCAACGAGATTACCGAGATTCTCGGCGGGCGGGATTCGCGGCTGCTGGTTCTGGTGGGTCCCTGCTCGATTCACGACACCAAGGCCGCGCGCGAGTACGGCGCTCTGTTGAAGGATGCGATCGCGGAATACTCCGAAGACCTGCGCATCGTGATGCGCGTCTACTTTGAGAAACCCCGTACCACCATTGGCTGGAAGGGTCTGATCAACGACCCGTATCTGGACCAGTCGTACAAGATCAACGATGGACTGCGGCAGGCGCGGCGGCTGCTGCTGGACCTGGCCGAGGCTGGCGTGCCTACCGGGACAGAGTTTCTGGACATGATTTCGCCGCAGTACATTGCGGGGCTTGTGAGTTGGGGAGCGATCGGCGCGCGCACTACGGAGAGCCAGGTGCATCGGCAACTGGTGTCGGGGGTTTCGTGTCCGGTGGGTTTCAAGAACGGGACCTCGGGCGATGTGCAGGTGGCGATCGACGCGATACTCTCGGCGGCGCATTCGCATACGTTTCTGGGCCACACCAAGCATGGTCAATCGGCGATCTTCGTGACGACTGGGAATCCGGACTGCCACATCATTTTGCGCGGCGGACGGAAGACGGTGAACTACACCGCGGAGTGCGTCGCCGACACCGCTGCGAAGATGGAAAAGGCCGGGCTTCCTGCGCGGATCATGATCGACTTCAGCCACGCCAACAGCGGCAAGGATTACCGACGGCAAGCGGTGGTTTGCCACGATGTGGCGGCGCAGGTTGCGGGCGGCGACGCGCGCATTATTGGCGCGATGATCGAGAGCAACCTGGTTGCCGGCGCGCAGCCGCTGGTTGCAGGAAAGCCGCTGGTCTACGGACAGAGCATTACGGACGCCTGCATCGACTGGACCGAAACGCGGACGCTGCTGGCTGAACTGGCTGCTGCTGTGCGGGCGAGACGCGGGTAAAGAGCTGCGCGCGGCTGCGCCAAAACTCGGCGTTTGGGCCGCTTGAGGGTCAAAAATTGGCCATTTTTTGGGCCAAATTGCGCAGGCGCGCAAAGGCCGGATTCTCGATTGCCGGCCGTTGAATGATTTCTCTAACCCGTTTATCAAGAGATGTTTAGCTGGAGAAATGCGCGGCTAGCGGCGGGGAGTTTGTGTCTTTTTTACTGGCATACAGCGCCAGTACGGGAGGCGCTTCAGTCTCGTAAATGCTTATTTTTTAGCTATTTGGAGAGAATCTCACAGTTTCACGGGAAAAGGGGGGGAGGGGGTGCGTGGCGGGGTACGGACCGGTCACATACCTGACAGATTGGGCCGGGTTGCACGGGTGTTCCGCATGAGCGCTTCTCTCCTCTATTCCCATTGTGCGCCGGGAGAGGGTAATTCTCGGCAAAGCGCGGGGCTTGTGGGGGAGGGATTGGGCGTAAATCCAGAATCCATTTTGGTGATATCGGCGTTTACGAGGGCAGATTTGGAACTCGGACGATTAGCCATGCCCATCTTCCCGCAAAGAGCGCGGGAAGATGGGCAGTTCATTGACGTAAGGGGAAGCGGCTCCCCGGCGGAAATCGCTTGCTGGGGGCCCGGGCCTGGGTTGTATGACCGTGATGGACCGCTGAGACTTGGGGAGAGGCGGGCGAGTACAACTTTGGTGTAAAGGGAATTGGAAAAGAACTATTTACAGAAGGAATCAAACGTAGATAATTGGGTGCACCGATCATTATTCAAGTGAGCAAGAATGAGCTTCCTATTTGAGTCGTTACGGGAATTGGACGGCGAACGGGCTACCATTGCTTCGTTTCCGCAGCCAGAAGAAGTTGAGTTCCTTCGGTGTGCCGAGCGCAAGGCCGCGTTGAAATTGGAAGCCGTGCTGAAGGCGTCAAACGACAAAGGCCCGTGGCCGGAAATCGAACCTGAGCCGCGTCCGCGCGCAGTCAAGTGGCCTCAGCCAGCCAGCGACTTGAATCAGGCGGACCTTTCCGATGCCGTCAGCGACCCTCCAGCCTTGACTGGCGCCACGGAGGCTCCGCGCAAGGCACCCTCCGGGGCACAGCGTGTCGTGTCCGCGCTCCGTGCGGCGCTGCCGTTTGTCGAGCTCATTTTGCCCCTGCTTGACGGTGTGACCGATACGGCCGCCTCGAACGTTCCCGCTCCGCAAGCCCCGGCGTCGCCGGAGTCTCTGGCGCCGCAGACGACCGAGGTTGCCCGCATCGAAGCCAGCATTGGCGAACTCAAGACTCAGCACCGAGAGCTGCGCGATCAGGTTGTGGAACAAAACGAATCGCTCAAGCGTGTGGAAGAGCATTTGGGAATGGTCCGCGAAGCCACTTACCGGAATACCCGCGAGCAACAGGAGCTCATTGAGGAACTCAAGGGCGTCGGCAGTAAGTTCAACTTTCTGGCGCTGGTGGCTCTTGGCCTGCTGGGGGTTTCGGTTGTGATCGACATCGCTCTCTGTCTCCATATCTTCAATTTCCGACTCTGAGGGATGCGTTTCGGGTTAGTGTCCTGAGTCTGAAGTTGTTGCCATGAATCTTTGGTTTTTGCGGAGGGGGAAGGTAAGGACCAAAGCAGATCCTTCACTCCGCTTACCCCACGTTCAAAAAGCGAACGCGGGGTCCCAGACGCGCTCCGTTCAGGATGACAGCCTCTCGTGGGTATGAAGAATGGCCGCATTTATGGAATGAACTTTAGAGACAGGACACTAGGATGACAGTCTTCTTATTTATCAAGTGTTTACCATGTGGCTCTATATGTCGGCACGGGCTAAATCATGCTTTTTTGTCGCAGCCTCTTTAGCCGAGCCGCAAATCCGGGGAGCCGCCGAGCGAGGAAAACGCCTGGTTCCGCCTCTCGATGGTCAGGCTTCGTCAGAAGGGTCGTCTTTTTTCAATACTAAATTGCGTATTTTTGAGATTTTGACCCGTCAACGAAGTGTTTCTAGGGTATTTTTGTACCACTATGCGGTCGCAAGCCCGCGCGCCAGCACAGAGGCTGCGGCGATAACTCCGACCTTCAACCGCCCCGAGGTGTGCGCTTTCTGGCGCATCCAATACGGATAACTTACTTATTTTAAATATGTTGTAATTTCTTATTCTGTCTCAATGCGGCCATCAGCGCCGCTGCTCTCCCTGGAAAATGTCTGATGTTTCGATGCTCCAAAGCGAAAAACGACAGATCCTGGGATGAATGCAAAAGAATTTCGATTTTTGTATTTGCATTCTTCTCAATCTATGCTAAGGTGTATTTATTCCACTGAGAGAGCGGCTAACACCTGCTCCTCCCAGTAGGAAGTAGTTTGCGTCACTGGCCTCCCGGCACGAACAGATAACCGTTCGTGCCGCCTTTTTTTTTGTGCCGGGCGATTGCACACAATCTGGACTGGCCGGCGGTGGTCGGGGACCGTTTCCCTTTATGCCGGATCCGGATAAAATCAGAGCCAGAGAGGTGCCATGAAACTCCCGATCAACAGTCGCTGGGCGCTGGGTCTGACCGTTTTTGCGTTGACGGCTGCAAGCTATGCGCAGTGGTCCAACCCGGCCGACGATGTAGCCGCCTATCACCCCTCGGCGCCGCTGAAAGTCAGCGCCCTGCCGCCCATCCTGTCGGGCGCCAAGCTGAGAGGCGAAAACTTCCGCTTTCCGTGGCAGGTGCATGTCTACCAACAGGTGGCAAAAGTGAGCAGCGTGATCTATCAGTTGCCCTGCAACTGCCGGTGCGACCGCGCGCTGGGGCACACCAGCCTGCGGAGCTGCTTCGAGGGGTTGCATGGGACCGAGTGTTCGACCTGCGCTCAAGAGGGGTTCTTCGCCTATGAGCAGACGAAGCTAGGCAAGACGCCCGCACAGATCCGGGCTGCGATTGCCCGGCACGAGTACGAAAAGATCGACCTCGACAAACAGTAGAACAGGTGGGAGCTTTCTCCGATGCCCGGCGTTGATCCGCCGGGCATTGGTGTCAGCGGCCGATTCCCATCCAATATTGGTACATGACCGCACCGAGGCCCGCCGCCATTGCGGAAACCTTCGGCCCCGGGTCTCCATAGAATTCGAATCCATCGACGCTGCAGACCGCGGCGAGCTTCGGCACCAGTTGCTGGGCCACCGGGCCCATGAAGTGAGCTTCCACGGCGCTTGCATCAGCATAGGTTTCGACCAGCCGGCACTGCTTGCGATCCGCGCTGACAAACCACTCGTAGCCGAGCGTTCCGGGCTCCGATCTGGCGCCTTCGGTCATCTCCAAGGCGATGCTTTTGAAGGCGCTCATCTGTGCGTCCGTTACCGAAAAATTCACTGTCAGCCGAACAACCTGCTCAACCATTTTCGACCTCCACTTTCATTTCGTTGGCGATAGGTACCTGGCCACACTAACACCTTCGCGCAAACCAGGGAAACAGGAAAAGGCGTAGAATGAAGATAGCAGCACGAGCTGGTTGTACCTGCTCGCACCTGAGGGTTTGGGGGCGTCACGGTTTCGACGGGATCGATTGCGGCTTAGGAGGCATGTCAGGGTGTGGGCACCTGTAATCGCCTGCAAAACAAAAGTTGCCAATGATAATCTGGCACTTGCAGCTTAATTAAATAAGCTGCCGTCTTCCACGGCTTCGCCTATGGGCTGTGAGCGGACGTCATACAGTAGGCTGGCGTGAGCAGCTCGGTCCGTG
>Ga0181535_10001050_pt1 | contig 37548 bp, 24 predicted proteins | sample PEATcosm2014_Bin_44_FD_119774 | JGI IMG/M metagenome (GOLD analysis project Ga0181535, IMG submission 119774) | Peatland microbial communities from MTU Mesocosm Facility, Houghton, MI, USA - PEATcosm2014_Bin17_30_metaG | ecosystem: Environmental > Terrestrial > Soil > Wetlands > Peat | place... | reverse complement strand
GCGCGGCTACGATCCGCAAGCCGATTACGACACCCTCACCCGGCAATCGGTTGGCCGGCGCATCTCCCTGGCCGAGCCCGCCGCGAGCCTGATGCTGCTGAAACCCAGCTTCGCGATTCCGCACGGGGGCGGCAAGCGCTTCGCGAAGGATTCCCTCGAATACAGGATCCTCGAGGAATGGATTGCGGCCGGTGCGCCGCCGCCCACGGATCAGGACGCAGCGATCGCGGGGCTCGAGGTGTTTCCTGCCGCTGTCGTTCTGGCGCCGGACGCGGAACAGCAGATCGTGGTGCGCGCGCGCTATTCCGACGGCCACGCGGAAGACGTCACCCGCTGGGTGAAATTCAATTCCACCAACGAGGGAGTGGCTACGGTGGACGATAACGGCCACGTGAAGATGACCGGGGCCGGCGAGGCCGCGGTCACCTTGTGGTATTCCAGCCGGGTTCTCTATTCACGCCTTACCGTGCCGTTCGCCAATCAGATTGACGCCACTGTTTACGAGCGGTTCCCGCGCCATAACTTTATCGACGACCTGGTGGCGGCCAAATGGAAGAGCCTTCACCTGGCGCCCTCGAAGATCGCCGGCGACTCGGAGTTTCTGCGGAGGGCTTACCTGGATGCCGCGGGAATTCTGCCCACCTCCGAAGATGTCGAGACGTTCCTCGCCGATCCGTCCCCCGATAAGCGGGCGCGGGTGGTGGACCATCTGCTGCAGCGCGAGGAATTCGTCGACTATTGGGCCTACAAGTGGTCGGACCTGCTGCTGGTCTCCACCCGCCGTCTCAACTCCACGGCCATGTGGGCCTTTTACGATTGGATTCGCGACTCGGTCAAGCAGAATAAACCATGGAACCAGTTCGCCACCGAAATCTTCGCCGGTTCCGGGAGCACGCGCCAGAACGGGGCTCTGAATTACTTCGTGCTCCACAAGGATCCCATCGACCTCAGCGAGAACGCCACCCTGGCCTTCACCGGGCAGCGCATCATGTGCGCGAGGTGCCACAATCACCCCCTGGAAAAGTGGACGCAGACGCAGTATTACCAGATGGCGAACCTGTTCGCCCGGATCGGCGTGAAAAACGGCACGATGGGGGACAACATTGTTTTCGCCAAGGCTACCGGGGACGTGCTACATCCCAAGCTCGCGCGGCCTCTGCCGCCTACGCCGCTCGATGGCCAAAGCATGCCCATCGATTCCACCGCCGATCGCCGGGCTCTTTTTGCCGCGTGGCTCACCAGCCCTCAGAACAGTCTCTTTTCGCGCACCATTGTGAACCGGGTCTGGGCAAACTTCATGGGGCGCGGCCTGGTGGATCCGGTGGACGATGTGCGCGCCGCCAACCCGAGTTCCAACGAGGAGCTCTTCGCCGCTCTCACGAAGGACTTTGTCGAGCACGGTTATGACGTGCAGCGCCTGATTCGCATGATTCTGAATTCCAGCGTCTACCAGCTTTCGAGCGAGGCGAATGCCACGAACCAGGCGGACAACATGTTCTACTCGAAGCACATCATCCGGCGCCTGCCTGCCGAGGTGATCCTGGACGCCATGTCGCAGGTTACTGGATCGCCGGCTGTGTTCCCTGGCTATCCGGCGGGCACGCGCGCCCTTCAATTGCCGGACACGCAGGTGAAATCGGAATTCCTGACTTCGTTTGGCAGGCCGCCCCGCATCAGTTGCGATGCCGCGGAGCGCGCCGGCGATTCCACCATCGCGCAGGCGCTGGCGGTGATCAATGGCGACACCCTCAACAAGAAGCTGAGCGCGCCGGACGGCACCATCGCGCTGTTTCTCAAGCTGGGGTTCTCCGACCGCCGCATTCTCGAGTTCATGTACCTCTCGGCATTCAGCCGCTATCCAACCGACGGCGAGCGCGCCACGCTGGCCGAGGCGCTGGAAAAAGCCAAACCGGTCAAGGGCGCCGAAGAGGCGCGGCGTGACGCTCACCGCCAGGAACTGGAAGACATGGTCTGGGCGCTGCTGACCAGCAAGGAGTTTCTGTTTAATCACTGATGACACCCGCGCTCCAATTGCTCGCGTGGCTTGCCCTGGCAGGGCCTGGTGCGCCGGTGTATTCGCTGGCCTGGCAGCCTGGCACCGGCACCGTGGCCCTTGGCGGGTACAAGGAGGTCCGGCTGGTGGATGCGGCGTCGGGCAAGCTTCTGGCCACCTTGCCGGGCGAAGCCGATGCGGTGCGCTCCCTCGCGTTTTCACGCGATGGAAAACTGCTGGCGGCAGCGGGTGGATTGCCGGCGCGGCGCGGCGAAATCAAGATCTGGGATGTAGCAGCGCGCTCCCTTTCCGCCACCATCGCGGGCCACTCCGATTGCATTTATGCCGCCGCATTTTCACCCGACGGCGCGACGCTCGCCACGGCCAGCTACGACAAGCTCATCAATCTTTGGGACGTCCGCACGGCCCAGGAGATTCGCACCTTCCGCGACCATATCGATGCGGTCTACGCGCTCGCATTCACTCCCGACGGCACGCGGCTGGTCTCGGGCGCGGCGGACCGCTCGGTCAAGATCTGGAACGTGGCCACGGGTGAACGCCTTTACACCCTCTCAGGTCCAACCGACGGCATCAACACGGTCGTGCTCTCTCCCGACGGCACACGCGTGGCGGCCGGCGGATTCGATAAGACCATCCGCATCTGGCGTCTGGGCGAGAAAGAGGGGACACTGGAAAACTCCCTGATCGCGCACGAAGATACCATTTTGCGGCTGGCCTGGTCACCGGATGGGTCGCTGCTGGCATCGTCGGCCGCGGACCGTACCATCAAACTGTTCCGCGCCGCCGATCTCAGCGAGGTGCGCACCATCGCCGGCCTGCCGGATTGGGTTTTCGGCCTCGAATTCGCTCCCGATGGACAACAACTGGCAGCGGCCTCGTTCAACGGGCTGCTGACCACGTACCAGGTGGACCATGCGAAAACTCCGCCCTCGAAGTAGCCCGCTGCCGGTGTGCGTCGCGCTGGCTCTCTGCATCTGCCGCGCGGACTCAGTCGACCGCCCCAGCGGCAACCGGACCACGCCGCCCACGGTGGATACGGTCGCGCCCCTCGGCATTGCCCGCGGCACCACCGCCGAACTCACCGTGGAAGGCCTGAACCTTGCACAAGCCACCGCCATCTACTTCAGCGATCCTGCTGTCACCGGGCGCGTTCTGCGCGTCAAGGAGGTGCCAGATCAGCCGGACATCCGGCTGGGCTCGAACGGCACGCCGTCCACGGTGGATGTCGGGCCGCTGCCGCCGCGCAATCAGGTCACGGTGGAGATAGAGGTCTCGCCGGACGCCGAAATCGGCGTGGTGCGCTTCCGCCTTCTGACCCCTTTGGGCACCAGCCCCGAAGGCCGCTTCCTGATTGAACCCTACTATGGCGAGGCTCCCGACCGCGAGCCCAACGACACACCCGAGCAGGCTTTCGAAACCTTCCTCCCGGCGGTTCTGACCGGCGCCATCTCCAAACCCGGCGACGTCGATTATTACCGGATTCAGGTGAAGGCCGGACAGGAAATCTCTTTCTACAACGGCGCCATGCTCATCGGCTCTTCCTTGCAGCCCCTCGTGACGATCCTGGACGCCGATCTCAACGTGGTTCGCGAATTCGGCGCCAATGGCGGCGTGGAGCAAGTCATGTTTGCCCACCGTTTCGCCGCCGGCGGCATCTACTACGTGCGGGTGGCGGACTTCGGCCAGAGCGGGCGCGCCGGCCATTTCTATCGCATCATCGCCGGCGAGTTTCCCCTGGTTGAAGGAGCTTTCCCGCTGGGGCTGCAAAAGGGCACCAGCGCGGAGCTGAAGCTGCGTGGATACCACGTGGCGCCCAAGCTGAAGCTGGACGGTAAACCAGGGGCCGACTCCGATGACAGCGTGACGCTGCGGCCTGAGCACGCTTTCAACCAGGTGAAAGTCGCGCTCGGCGCCGAACCTGAGGTGGAATCGCAGGGCAGGCCCGTTTCCTGGCCGGTTACCATCAATGGGAAAATCGCCGCGCCTGGCGCCACGAATCGATATCGTTTTGCCGCCCACAAGGGCGATGAAATGGTGTTCGAAGTCAACGCGCAGCGCCTGGGCAGCAGCCTGGATTCGTTCCTGGAAGTTCTCGGCGCGAGCGGGAATTCCATCGAGCGCGCCGTGGTGCGTCCCGTATGGGAGACATCCACCACGCTGCGCGACCACGATTCCGCTGACCGCGGCATCCGGATCCAGGCCTGGGACAACCTTCACAGCGGCGACTATGTGATGATCGGTGGCGAAGTCATCCGCCTGGAGTCACTGCCCCTTTCACCCGACAACGACTGCGTCTTTGAGGGTTTCGGGGGGCAGCGCATGGCCTTCTTCGACACCACCACCGAGGCCCACGCCGTTGACCAGGCAGTGTACAAGGTGCAGATCTACCCGCCCGGCGCCAAGCTTTCTCCCAACGGGCTACCGGTCGCGCATCTCTACTACCGCAACGACGATGGCGGTCCCGGCTACGGCAAGGACTCCCTGCTCCACTTCACGGCCCCCGCCGACGGCGACTACGTGGTGGCAATCCACGATGCCGAGGGACTGGGCGGCGATCAGTATGCGTATCGCCTCACGATCCGCCGGCCGCGGCCCGATTATCGCCTGACAGTGTCCCCTCGCAATCCAAACGTGCCGGTGGGCGGCGCCATCCCGGTCACCGTGACCGCCTTCCGCATGGACGGTTTTGACGGCCCCATTGACGTCCGGCTCGAAGACTTGCCCGCGGGCCTGCACGCCGCCAGTGGTGTGATCGGCAAAGACCAGACCTCCGCGACACTCGCCCTGACCGCCGATGCCTCAGCGACACTGCCCGGGGCCATCCCGCTGAAAGCCACCGGCCGCGCCTCGGTAGGCGAGCGCACGGCCAGCCAGGAAGACCACCTCAAGCTGGTCGCCCTCATGCCGCGGCCCGACCTGGTGATGACGGCGGAGACAAAGGAGGTCACGCTGAAGCCCGGAAGCACCGCGCAGATCTCGGTCTCCATCGTCCGCGAGGGTGACTTCCGCGGGCGCGTGCCCGTCGAGGTGCGCAACCTGCCGCCGCGCGTCCGGGTGCTCGATGTCGGGCTCAACGGCGTCCTCATCGGTGAAACCGATTCGCGCCGCAGCTTCACCATTGAAGCCCTTCCCTCGGCGGAGCCGGTGGACCAGCTGATTTACGTTTCGGGCGAAGTAGAAACCCGTTCCGGGCAACAATCTTCCTACGTCGCGCCGGAACCGATCTATCTGCACATCAAGCGGTAGCGCTCGGCTCCGAATCGCGTTTCTCTTGGCATTCACGGCTCGAATTCGATCGAATCCACTTTCAGCAGCTCGCCGTCCAGCGTGCCCGCCACCTTGGCTTTCAGGTCTTTCTCCTTGGAAAGCTTCTTGAGCGCTGCGAACGCCCGCGCGTTGCCCGGCTCGTCGAATTTGAGAAACCGGCCGTCCGCTGTGACCAGCGCGTAACCGCTCTTGGAACACGTCAGGGCGCATTCCCGCGTGTGTCCCGACAGATCTTTGCCGCGGCACATTACGTCGACAATCGTTCCGGAAAACGACTCGCCGGCAGACAGCAAACCAGCCACCAGAAAGGACAGCGCGATCAATCTCATGTGACAGACCCCGGCATCCATTATCACCGAAGAGGCCGGCATTGAGGTTCTCGGCTAACATAACCCTATGCGAGCCGTGGTCACCCTGATCGTCATCGCCCTGCCGGCCTGCGTCGCCCAGGTGAAAATCGATCACGTCACCCTGGCGGGTGTGCGGCTTGACGAAATGAGGGCCGCTTTCAGCGGCGCCACCGGGATCCCTACAGAATACGGCGGTCCGCACTCGAACCACTTAACCGAGATGGCCCTATCGAGTTTTCCCGACGGCTCCTACGTCGAACTGATGGGCCTCCAGTTGCACGCTGATCCGGCGGCGGTGGCGGCCCACACCTGGAGCCAGTTCCTCCGCGAGAACGCAGGGCCGTGCGCTTTCGCGCTTCGCGTCCCGGACGTAGGCGCGGAAATCCAGCGGCTCTCCAAGGCCGGGATCCGGGTCGGCGACGCGGAGAAGAGCGGACGCATTCGTCCGGACGGCGTGGCCCTTTCGTGGGAGACGGCCGACATCGGTGCCGGGCCGCGGGGGTCCTTCTTCCCGTTTCTGATTCGCGATTTCACGCCCCGCGAGAACCGCGTATACCCATCCGGGAAGCCGACATCATCCCGGTTCCGTGGGGTTGGGCTGGTTGTGATCGGCGTCCACAGTCTCGAAGAAGCGGCCGCGCAGTATCGGAGGGCATTCCAACTGCCGGAGCCGCAGCGCCAGCGGGACGAAGCCTTCGGAGCCGATCTCGCCTGGTTCAAGGGAACTCCGGTTGTGCTCGCCGCCAGCCTTGCGCCAGGCTCCTGGCTCGGCCGTCGCATCGCGCATTTTGGCGAAGCCCCTTGCGCAATCGTTCTCACGACCGCCGGCGGGGTCAGCGGGCAGACGTCTACCACCTGGTTCGGTCAGGCACTCACTTGGGTTGGCGATCCGAAGCTTGACTGGCGTCTGGGCGTGCGGACAGGCCGGTAAACCAGGAGTAACGGCATAAGTATCCGCCCTCGTTCACGCGCATGCTGACGCCGGGCGCTCGATCTGCCCGGTCGCCCTTTCCGGCGCTATTCGTTCCGCAGGGCCCGCAGCGGATCCAGCCCCGCAACGCGCCGGCCCGGCACATAACTGGCCACCGCGCTGACCATCAGCAACACCAGCGGAACGAGGGTGTAAACGGACGGAGAAGATGTGCCCAGCCCCGGAAAGCCGGCAGCCAGCAGCGGCGCTGTCACCGCGGCCAGCAATCCGCCGGTCACGATGCCAATGCCGGCGAGAATAAGCCCGCGGCGTTCCACCAGCCACACGACGTCGCGGCGGCTGGCGCCGACAGCGACGCGGATGCCGAACTCCTTCACGCGGCGGCTGACCGTGTACGCGATGAGCCCGTAGAGTCCGGCGGTAGCCAGCGCCAGGCCGATGAACCCCATGGTCCCGACGATCTGGAAGAGCTGCAGCCACGTATCGGTCACTCGGCTTTCGTAGAGCGTCGCCACCGGCCGCAGGTTAAACACCGGCACATTGCCGTCGATCGATCGCACGGCGTCGCGCAAGGGCTTGGCAAGCTCGCCCGGATCGCCCACCGATTCCACGACCAAAGTCATCCGCGAACGCGGGTTCTGCTCGTAGGGCAGATACACGTAAGGGGCCGGCGTCTCGTACACAGCCAGATAGTGCCCGGTCTTCGCCACTCCGACAACCTCCGCGGCAGGACCGTCCGCGCTTCCCAGCCGAATCCGCTTTCCGATTGGCTCCTGGTCCGGCCAAAAAGTCTTCGCGAACTGCTCGTTCACGATCGCCACGCGGCGTGATCCTTCGCGGTCGTGGTCCGTGAAGGCGCGCCCGCGTCGGATTTCGACCTTCAGGGCGCTGAAGTAGCCGGCGTCTACAGCGGCGCCGAACTCAATCGTCTTTTCACTCCCCTTCGGAAACTGGTACCCCTCGGGAACGACCGTGACCACGGTCTGGGCGGGAGCCAGCGGCAGCGCCTCGGCCAGCGTCACCCCCGCCACGCCCGCCATGGTGCGAACGCGATCGACAAGCCGGCGGTAAAAGGCCTTCGTCTGTTCCGGCGAATAGTGCAGCACAGCCGGAGCGGTATCCAGGCCGATCAGGTGGTCCGTGCGAAACTCGGGCGCCTTCACTAGCATGTTCCGGAAGCCCTCGAGGAACATGCCGGCGGCGATCAGCACGACCATCGCCAGCGCGATCTGGCCGGCCACCAGAACGTCGCGCCCGAACATCCGCCGCACGCCGGACACCGCTTCTCCCCCCGACTTCAGAGCCGTCACGAAGTCCGCCCGCGCGCTCTGCCGGGCCGGCGCCAGACCGAAAGAAATGCAACTCGCGAGCGCCGCGAGCAAGCTGAACTGCACCACGCGCCAATCCATCCGGACCCCCAGCACAGTGGGTGGATCGCTGGGAACGCTGAGCGTTTGCAGCAGCAGAATGCCGCCGTACGCGAAGAACAACCCCACGGCGGCGCCGGCGATCGACACGATCAGGCTCTCGGTCATCAGCTGGCGCACAATGCGGCGCCGCCCCGCTCCGATAGAGAGGCGGATCGCGATCTCGCGGCTGCGGGCGCGGGCCCGGGCCAGGAACAAGTTGGCCACGTTGGAGCACGCGATGACCAGGATCAACGCCACCAGGCCCATCAGCATTCTTGCCAGCGCCAGCAATTGCGGGCTTTGCAGCATGCGCCTCTTCAGCTCGGTGCGGACCACCATGTGCCGGTTTCGATTCGTCTTGACGTACTGGCGCTCGAGGGCGGCTCCGATAATGGCAAGTTCAGCCTGCGCCGATTTCTGTGACGCGCCGGCGCTCAATCGGCCCTTCACGATCAGGTTGCGGATTCCGCGGTCCTCCATCGGATCCGCCGGCTCACCCGCCAGGCGCTGGCCCATCCCGAGGGGGACGAAGATGCTGGGGTTCACGAAGCGGTCAAGGCCGGTGAAGGACGGCGGGGCCACGCCGACGATCGTGAAAACGATCCCATTGAGGTGTAAGCTCCTGCCGATGACGGAGCGGTCGGCCGCAAAGTTCTGCTTCCAGAAGTCGTAGCTGACCATCGCAACAGGCTCGGCGGACGCAGTCGTTTCGTCGCGCCGAAACGCGCGGCCGGCCACCGGGGTCACGCCCACCACGGCAAAGAAATTGTCGCTCACCAGGTTCGCGAACCGGATCTCTGCCGGCGCCGCTGGGTTGGCGGCAACTGCCAGAGTGGTGAGGCGATACGCGGCCAGACCGCTGAAGGAGCGTTCCTGACCGCGTAGATCGCGGTAGTCGGGGAAAGACATGCCCTCCAGAGAATTGTCGGGCGCCGTGTAGCTGACGTCGAACACGGCCGCTGGATCTCTTACCGGCAGAGGCCTTAGAAGCAGTGCGTCGGCAAAGCTGAAGATCGCGCTGTTGGCGCCGATCGCGAGAGCGAGCGACAGCACCGCGACCGCGACAAATGCTGGTTGTCCCAGCAGCGCACGAAGTGAATAGCGGATGTCCGCGAAAATGCCATCGAGCCACGCCCAGCCCCAGGTAGCGCGGGCGTCCTCCATCGCCAGGGTGAGGTTGCCGAGTTCCTTGCCACCCGCAATCGCGGCGAGAGATTCCAACTCCTCTTGCATCTCGCGCTCCTGCCGGCGGCGCCAGGCTGGCCACAGGTACTTGAGGCGATTCCAGACCCTCATGCCTTCGCCTCCGGCAGCGCAGCCATAATCCGCCCGACCGCCCTCACGAAGTCGGCCCACTTGGAGTTCTCCCGGACCAGGTGCTTTCGGCCAGCAGCGGTGAGCCTGTAGAACTTGGCGCGACGATTGTGCTCAGACGTCTCCCACGCAGACGCGATCCATCCTTGGGCCTCGAGCCGCTTCAACGCCGGATAGAGCGAGCCGAACTCAATGACGAGGGCTTCGTTCGAGGCGCTGCGAATTGCCTTGGCGATGCCATAACCGTGAAGAGAGCCGGCGAGGAGCGTCCGGAGCACCAGCATATCGAGCGTTCCTTGCAGCAGGTCCATATGGAGATAGCCTACATGAAGACCATCTATATGTCAACAGCCGCCCGGCCCCGCCCCAGCACGGCGCGGACCCTCCTGGCCAGTTCTTCGGGGCTGAAAGGTTTCTCGATGAAATGGACGTGTTCGTCCAGCAGGCCGTTCGCCTGGGTCACGTTGTCGGCGTAGCCTGACATGAGCAGCACCTTGGTGTGGGGCCACCGCTTCTCCAACTCCTTGGCCAGTTCCAGACCGCTCACGTTCGGCATCACGATATCGGTCAGAACCAGGTGAATGCCCCCGCCCTCCCGCGCGCAGATCAGCAGCGCTTCACTGGCGTCCACCGCCGGAATCACGCGGTACCCGTGGGCTTGCAGCACGGTGACTGCGTACTCGCGCACTTCCGCCAGGTCCTCCACCACCAGGACGGTCTCGCTTCCTCCGAGCGCAACGCCGCCCGCCCCGCCCGCATCGGTTGCCGGACCGGCCGCGGTTCCGGCCAGCGCCGGCAGGTAAATCCTGAATGTCGTCCCCCGCCCCGGTTCGCTATCGACGCTGATGTGGCCACCGCTTTGCGCCGCGATGCCCTGAACCATCGACAGCCCGAGTCCCGTCCCGTGGCCGACCGGCTTCGTGGTGAAAAACGGTTCGAAGATCCGCCGCCGCGTCTCTTCGTCCATTCCGTGGCCGCTGTCGCCGACGGCTAGCACGATGTAGCGGCCCGCACACACTTCCGGATGCGTCCGGGAGTAGCTCTCGTCCAGTTCCACGCCGGCCGTTTCAATCAGCAACCTGCCGCCGCCCGGCATGGCGTCCCGGGCATTCACCGCCAGGTTCATGATCATCTGCTCCACCTGATGGGGATCCGCATGCACCACGCCGATTCTCGCATCGAGCGAAACGCGAACCTCGACGTCCTCGCCCACAAGGCTGTCCAGCATCGGCCGCATCTCCTGCACCACGCGGTTCAGATCCAGAACGCACGGCTGCAAGACCTGTTTGCGGCTGAAGGCCAAAAGTTGCCGGGTTAGGGCTACGGCGCGCTCCCCGGCCTTTTGGATTTCCGCCACCGCGTCGCGCAGGGGGTGGTCCTCGGTGAGCCCGCCGAGCGCCAGCCGGCTGTAGCCATTAATCACCGTCAGCAGGTTGTTGAAGTCGTGCGCCACCCCCCCAGCCAAACGGCCGATCGACTCCATTTTCTGGGCCTGGGTTAGCTGCTCTTGCAGTTTCTTCCGGTCCTCTTCGGCCCGCTTGCGCTCGCTGACGTCGCGAATGATCCCCTGCAGCAGCTTCGTGGTCCCCAGCTGCAGCGTGTTCAGGCTCACTTCGGTGGGGAGCGGTGTGCCATCGAGCCTAGCGTGCATCCATTCGAAGAACTGGGGCCGCCCGGCCAAAGCGGCGGTAACCTTCTCAATGGCGCACTCGCGCGAGCCGCGCCCGTTCGGCTGCATCTGCGGGGATAGCTCATACGGATGGCGGCCGACGATGTGCTCGCGCGTCTGGCAGCCGAACATCTCCAGGGCGCGGGCGTTGCAGTCGATGAGCACGTCGTCCTGGGTGATGAAAGTCGCATCGCCGGCACTCTCGAACAGGGTGCGGAACTTCTCTTCGCTTTCGCGAAGACGCTCAGCGGCCGCAATGCGATCCGTGACGTCGTGGCAAGAGACAAGGGTTGCGTCGTTGCCCCTGTACCGCACCGGCCGCGAGTCCGTCTCTGCCGCGAATGTTGAGCCATCATTGCGGACACCGGTCACACTAATGAGCCCCGTTTCCTTTCGCTCGATCCGCTGGCGGATGAGCACCTGGGACTCCGCCGTCAGCAGGAGTTCCGGGCCGTTCCTGCCAATGATTTCCTCCGGCTTGTATCCAAAAAGCCGGGCAAACGATAGATTGGCGTCCAGGATGATTCCCCGGCGGTGGATCATGATGCCTTCCAGAGCCAGGTTGGACAGACTGCGGAAGCGCTCGTCGGTCTCGCGCAAATCAGCGACTTGCTGCTTGAGAGCATCGAGGATGGCAAGGATGGGATTTACGGCAAACAAGAGAATGCCGGCAAAAACCATCAAACTTCCGAGCGGGCTTCCCGGGAAGTAGAGCGGCAGCGGATGCCCAAAATAGTCCAGCAGCGACTCGATCGTCGCGATGACCAGCGTCGCAATCGCCAGACCGATCGCGCTCGACCTGCCTAACAGCCAGCCCACATTGACGATCACCAGCACAACCAGGCCGTAGACGCCGCTCTTGACCGCGCCATTGAGTGCGCTGAACAGCTCAGCGCCGCACCAGATCACGCTCAGAAAGAAGAGGGAGGCGGCACGAATCCTACCGGTTCGAAGAAGAATCAGTGAGCCCAGCGTTGCGACCGCTAATACGGAGCAAAGCAACGCGGCGCCAGTCTTGCGCACCGCGAACAGCGGAATCGCCACCGCCAGGAGCAGCAGGAACCAAGCCAGCGTGCAAGCCAGCATCAGGTGGAAGCTGCGGGCCGTGCCCTCGTCTTTCACGCCGTTCAGCCGCACGCCGCCGCGGAGTGCAAAACCGAGCCGGCTCCAGGCCAGGCGTATTCGCGTCATGCGTCCTTCCCGTTGCGTGTCCGTGTCGCCCTGCCACTGGGTTCAACGGAGGGTCATGGATGCTGCCAGGCGCTGTTTCAGCGTAGTCCGGTTCGGCGTCGGACCGAAAGCGCCTCGTCGGCTTTTGACGGACTGATCATAACACCCGCTCCGTCCGCGTGCAATTGATTCGATGGCACACTGGCGTTAGGTGACTTATGTCGATTCTGATCGTCCAACTCGGCACACGGCGCAGCCCCGGCGAGGGCTTGCGGCTGGGAACGGTGCGGCGGCCTCCGCGCGGCGTTCCGAAGTCTGACTTCGCCCGGCTCGACTACTATGATGTCTGGTTCCCGAACCTGGCGCCCAGTGCCACGTTGGTAAAGGAAGCGTTGGCCGCGGCGGACGATCGGGCCTGGCCGCATTCGGGCGGAAGTTCCGGCGCGAATTGAGCGCACCCGATCGCAGCCGTGAACTGGACCTCCTGGCGGCGCTGTCACACCACGCCAATCTGTCGCTGGGTTGCTACTGCCCGACCGAAAACCGATGCCACAGGTCCGTGTTGCGGGAACTCCTGGCGGAGCGCGACGCCGACCTGGTTTGAGAACGGCTTCGAGCGCGCCCGTTTGTGAGGAATCAGCACCCGCGCGATGCCGATCCGATCAATTCGCTGGCCGCCCTGCGAGAGGATAACCCTGCCAGACATACTCCAGGGCTTCCGGAAGCGTCTGTTGTTTCGCCGCACGGTCCGTGTGCCCGGCGTTGCCCACAAAGACGAATTGGTAATGATAGCCCTTGGCGGCCAGCACTTTGGCCATATTCTCATTGGCGACGACCCAGTCATGCATCTCGTCACGCATCACATTCGGATTGAACAGGTCCCTGTCGCCAACCTCCATCCAGATGCGCAGCGGCTTGGCGGACGCGGCGGGGATGAGGTGTTCATGGAACTCCCAGGCGCCGTGGGGCGTCTGCGGGTTCGGCGGCCACTGCTGGTTCACATAAGTGCCGGAGTAAGTGAGAACGCGGTGATAAAGCTCCGGATGATACCAGGCCATAATCAAGGCGCACGACCCGCCGGAGCTGCCGCCCATCGTCGCTCGACCTTCGGGATCCTTCGTCAGCTTTACGTTGCATTGCTTCCCCACCAGGGGCAGCACTTCTTTCTCGACGAACTCCGCGTACAGGCCTGACATCGTGTCGTATTCCAGGCCGCGCTCGCTGCCTTGCGCGTCTCCGCTGCCGTTGCCGATGGAAATGGCGACCATCACCGGCACCCGATGTTGGGCGATCAGGTTGTCCAGCGCCGTGAACAGCGCACGGTCAGGCCCGTCCGCCCCAACAATGAACGGCGCGGCCATGCCGGCGACGTATTGTTTGGGAACGTACACAGTCACACGGCGAGTGTAGGGAGCAGGGTGGCTGGTAGTCACTACCAGCTTGGCCGGGTCTGTGGGGTCTGCGGTTCCAAAGGTATTGGGCTCACGCGCGATGCCGGGATAGATCTTGCTGTCAGCCGATTCCATGGTTAAGGTGAAGACCTCGCCCTGCGGAACCCCTTCCTGCACGATCATCTCCGGCGCGGGGTTGTGTGTCGGGCCGAGAATAAAGTTCCCGTCCTCCTTCACAGGAGCGTTGGCGCCGTCAGGCAGGTCTTTCGCCGCGACATACCCGGGCGTGTGTGGATCGCGGGTCGGCGGCGCTGGGCGCGCGGGATGTGGGGCAGCGGTCGGAGCTTGGGCTGTGGCCGGATGTAAGCCAGCCATCAGGCTGATCAGGAACGCCGTGCTGCGGAGACGCAACATAGGGGACTCCTTTTCCTCTGAGTGATGTCCTTCCGCCGCCCCAGAACACGGGCGGCCTGTCTCGTGCCTGGTTGAACCGCGCCCCGGGAACTCCGGAAATCATCACCAAGCTTAACGCAAGATTGGATCGCCGCCCCCGTTCAGTTGCCCTGCCCTCATCCACCGCGGCCCTCTTTGACGGCCAGAGGTGCGCGGCGCGCACGGGGATAGAATTGGAACGAATGAAACTCGCATTGGTTTTGCTTTTGGCCGCCGGGGCGGCGCTGTCTGCCCCGCGGGAGGTCGCGTTTTCGCAATCGGCTCCCACTGTGGAGGCATGGGACTTCGTGGAAGTAACCATCCAGGTGGAGTCGCCGGGCTTGCGCAATCCGTTTCTGGAAGCCGCGGTTGCCGGCACGTTCGGCAAAACCGGCGCGAGCCAGCGGCTGCAGGTCGAGGGGTTTTGCGATTCGCCCGACGGTTCCGTCTTCCGCATCCGATTCGCCCCTTCCGCTCCGGGCGACTATGCGTATTCGGTGAGCTACAAAGAAACCGGCTTCGAAAGGAGCTACGACGGGACCTTCCGCGCGACCGACAGCCACCGGCGCGGGGCCATTCGCGTCGATCCTGAATACCCGTGGCACTTTCTCTGGACGGGAACCGGGGAGCACTACTTCTTTAATGGCACCACGGCATTCTGGCTGATGGGCTGGAAGGACGAACGCATCATCCGCGCCAGCCTGGACCGGCTGCACCGGCTGAAGGTCAACCGCGTGCGGGTTTTGCTGGGCGGACGAAGCTGGACTCTGTACGGCGAACCGGTGATGAACAGCGAGGCGTTCAGCATTTTCCTGAGCCCTTGGCCGGCGGTCAAAGCCGACGACTATGATCACCCCGGCTTCGACTACACGCGCTTCAACCTCTCTCACTGGCAAAGATATGAGCGCATGCTACGGTTCGCCCGCGATCGGGACATGATCATCTCCGTAATCCTCGACATCGCGGACGGCAAGGTTCATCCGGTCGCTGGGAGCGAGGACGAACGGCGCTACATCCGGTACGCCGCAGCGCGCCTGTCGGCCTTCTCGAACATCACCTGGGATCTGGGCGACGACCTGGACACCTTTCGGGACGACGCGTGGGCCCACGAGACGGGAACACTCCTGGTCGGAGGCTGGGATCCCTACCGGCATCTCGCCAGCAGCCACCCGGTTCACACCGAACACCAGGACCGACCCTCCGCCTGGTTCGGCTTCGCATCATTGCAGGAATGGTCGCGCAAGCAGCACGACCTGATGTTGGAGTCGCGCCAGCTGCAGAAGAAGACCGGCCGGATCGTTCCGCAAGCCAACGAGGAATACGGATACGAAGACCATTACCCGATCTGGGCGCCTAAGCCGCCCGGCGACTCTGCCGAGATTCTGCGGCGAACCGCCTGGGACATCGCGATGGCCGGCGCCTATGGCACGGCCGGCGAAACCGCGCGCCGGGGCACCAACATATGGCCGGACACGGGAGGCGGCTGGGTGAACGGCCGCGGCGACGATACCATGACGATGCTGAATGGCTACGCACACATGGTAGATTTCTTCACCAGCTTCGAATGGTGGAAAACCGAGCCGCACGACGACTTGGTCAGCAGCGGCGCTTGGTGCCTGGCTGAGCCGGGACGGGTTTACGCAGTGTACCTGCCGAATGGCGGCACAGTCACGGTGAAGCTGGATCCGGGGCGATACCGCGCACAGTGGTTCAACGCGTTCACCGGTGAGGTGGCGCCGATCGGAATCATCGACGGTCCCGCCTGGACCTCGCCCAAGACACCGGATTCAAACGATTGGGCTCTGTTGTTGCAGCATTGAACACCGGCGGGTAGTGCTAGTACCGGCAATCCGAATCGCTGGCCGGCTAGTTGGTCGCGAGTGTCTGCGCGAACACCGCGCTGTCCACGTTTCCACCGGACAGAATCACCGCCACTCGCCGGCCGCGCATTGCGTCCTTCTCTTGAAGGAGCGCCGAAAGTGCTGCTGCGCCGGCGCCTTCAGCGACATTGTGCGTGTCGGAAAACAGGTGCCGGATGGAGGCCCGAATCTCGCCCTCTGTTACGGTGACGATGCGGCTGACACCACCGAGGATGATCTCGATGGCGGCCGGGTCGGGTATCCGGCAAGCCATGCCATCGGCAATGGTCTTCCCCACGTCGGCAGCGACCGGGCGGCCGCAGGCGAATGACTGCGCGTAGGCGGGAGCCTGGGCGGCCACCACACCGATCACTTCGGTTCGCAACCCAAGCGCATTGCGCGCGGCTACCAAGCCGCAAATCCCGGAACCCATGCCAATCGGCACATACACCGCATCTAGGTCCGGCACGGCGCCAAATAACTCGAGCCCATAACTCGCCACCCCAGCGAGCAGCGTGCTGTCGAAGGAGCGGACCAGGTGCAGTTTCTCAACCTCCGCCAGTTGGATGGAATGCTCGTAGGCCTCCTGGAAATCTGTGCCGTGCTCGATCAGCTCCGCGCCCAATGCGCGCATCGCGGCGTTCTTCTCGGGACTGTTGCCGTGCGGAACCACGATCGCCGAGCGTAATCCCACCCGGCTGGCTGCGAATGCCACGCTTTGGCCATGATTCCCCCGCGTAGCCGCGATCACGCCGGTCACGTCTGGCTCGCGGCGGCGGAGCGAATCCATGTAGACCAGACCGCCGCGCACCTTAAACGCGCCAACCGGAGAATGATTCTCGTGCTTCACCCAGGTTTCCGTACCGGCGCGCGCGCAGAGCAGAGGCCATCGGATTTGAGGGGTCGCCGGCATCACACCGTAGACGACTTGCGCCGCAGCCTGGAGCGACGCGAGGGAAGGCAATGTCATAAACTACCCTGCTGACGATTGTAAACGATGCCCCGCCACCGGCAGCCCTGGGCGACCGTATCGGCCCGCGCTCGCGCCGCGCGCTGAAGGGCACGCAACTCGCGGGGCGATCTATGAGATCCTCTTGCTCAGGAGCAAACGGCTCGCGGCGTAAGGCCGGCCGCAGAGCGAGGTCTTCCATGGAGAACAGATTCACATCGGCTACCGCCCTGGCGGCGCTGCTGCTGATCGGAATCGCCGGCTCTTCGCGCGCCGCCGGCCAGGAAACGGACTGGCCTGCTTATGGCGGTGGCCCGGAAGACATCCGCTACTCGCCCTTGACACAGATCAACACATCGAATGTGTCCAAGCTGCGCGTCGCCTGGACGTATGACACCGGAGAAAAGCACGGCGATCCGCAAACTCAGCCCCTGATGATGAACGGCATGATTTTCGGAGTCACCCCGATGCACAAGGTCGTCGCGCTGGATGCGGCCACCGGCAAACTGCTCTGGAAGTTTGACTCCGGCATCCAGGGCCGGGGGCCGAACCGGTCGCTCGTGTATTGGGCGTCCGGAGACGAACGCCGCATCTTCGCGGCTGTGCAAAGCTTCATCTACGCGCTGGATGCGCGCACGGGCAAGGCGATTGCCTCGTTCGGCGCGAACGGGCGAATCGATCTGCGCGAGGATTTGGGACGCGATCCCTCCCAACAGTCCGTGGTTCTTACTAGCCCGGGTATCATTTACCAGGATCTCCTCATCACCGGCGGACGATATCCGGAGGCGCTTCCCGCCGCGCCTGGAGATATTCGCGCTTACGACGTCCGGACCGGGGCGCTGCGCTGGAGCTTTCACACCATCCCGCATCCGGGTGAGTTCGGCTATGACACATGGCCGAAAGATGCGTGGACCTACAGCGGCGCCGCCAACAATTGGGCCGGCATGGCGCTGGACGCGAAACGCGGCATCGTCTACGTTCCAACCGGCTCGGCCGCAACCGATTTCTATGGAGCCGATCGCCTCGGCGACGACCTGTTCGCGGATACCCTGCTGGCTTTACGCGCCGACACGGGCGAGCGGATCTGGCATTTTCAGGGGGTCAAGCACGATCTTTGGGACCGCGATTTCCCGTCACCGCCTTGCCTGGTGACCGTCAGCCGCGGAGGAATAAAGGTTGACGCGGTTGCGCAGACAACCAAGCAGGGATGGGTATATCTGTTCGACAGGAGCAATGGTGCACCCCTGTTCCCGATCGAGTACCGCAAATACCCGCCGAGCGATGTGCCCGGTGAGGCAGCCTCGGAAACGCAGCCCCTGCCCGTTCGACCAGCCCCTTTTGCGCGGCAGTTGCTGACCGAAGCGATGCTCTCCAATCGCACGCCCGAGGTTCACCAGTGGGCGGTAGAGAAATTCCGCTCGTTTCGCAGCGAGGGCCAGTTCGTGCCATTCAGCGTGGGTAAGGAGACGGTGCTTTTCCCTGGTTTCGATGGCGGCGCCGAATGGGGAGGCTCAGCGTTCGATCCCGAGACTGGACTCCTGTACGTGAATGCCAACGACATCCCATGGACCTCGAGTCTGGTGGCGAATCGCGGAGGCAATTCCGGCCAGCAGCTCTACCTCACCAATTGCGCCACTTGCCATAGCGACAACCTGTCCGGAGCGCCGCCGCAGATTCCCTCTTTGCTGAATCTCGCCGGCAGGAAGGCGGCCGCGGCTATCAGCGCGGTTGTCAGGCAGGGCGCGGGGCGCATGCCGTCATTTCCCAACCTCAAACAGGCGGAGGTTGCGGCCATTGCTCAGTATGTGTTGAGCGGCGAAAGCAAGGAGTTGAGCGGGCAGGCCTCCTCCGCGATCAACCAGAATTACCGCTTCACCGGGTATCACAAGTTCTACGACCCTGACGGCTACCCGGCCGTTGCGCCGCCCTGGGGGACTCTCAATGCAATCAACCTCAACACCGGCAGCTATGCCTGGAAGGTCCCGCTGGGCGAGTACCCCGAACTGGCCGCGAAGGGCCTGAAGAACACCGGAACCGAGAATTACGGCGGACCCATTGTCACTGCGGGCGGCCTGGTGTTTATCGCCGCCACGAATTTCGACCGGAAGTTTCGCGCCTTCGACAAGCGCACTGGCAAACTCCTTTGGGAGACGGAGCTGCCGCTCGCGGGAAACGCAACACCGATTACGTATCTAATGGGCGGCGTGCAGTATGTCGTGATCTACGCCACCGACGGCAAGGCAAGGCATCCCGAGGAGACGCCCGGCGGCGTCTATGTGGCTTTCGCCCTGCCCCATCCCTAGAGCCCGGCGGGAGCGAGACTCGATAATCAGGACGAGATGCAGCTCACCTGGGCGGAGCCGGGTCTCCCTCCCGTTCCGCCTTCTTGTGGAACTCGTCGCGAATCGCGCGCGAATCGTCCATCTGCCGCAGCCGCCGTGCCTCCTCTTTCGTTTTCGGTTTCGCAAATCGCGCGTGGGTGGGATCGAAGACGCGGGCATCGGAGGGTTGGGAAGTGAACGGCTCCGGATCCGGATCGCCGGTGAACATATCGCTCATATCGGCGGCCAGGGCGTCCTCCAGGTTCAGCGGTCCGAGCCCCAGCAGCTCATAGATGGTCTTCTGAACGCTCCCCATGCTGCAATGCCGGTGCGAGACGAATCCGCGCCGCGCGTACGGGCTGATCACCAGCACCGGGCTGCGGTGCGCGTCTACGTGATCCACTCCACCCTGCGCGTCATCCTCGATCACAAAGATTGCAGCGTCCTTCCACAGCGGACTATGCGTGATATTTTCCACGATTTTGCCGAGCGCCAGGTCGTTATCGGCGACAAAGGAGGCCCGGTACGGATAGCCATCCGCGGGGCGGGGATCGGAAGTGTGATCATTCGGCAGCCGGATGACCGTTAGCGCCGCCGCCTTCCGTCTGCCCAGCCGCCGGTCCATGTCGCGGGCGAACTCCGTGTAGCGGAATTGATCGGGAATGCCGAGGTTGAACGTGGGAAAGGCCCGATCGCTTGACTCAAAGACCGGCTGTGGGACTGGAGCATTCAGCAGCAGGCGCTGCCCTTCCGGCTCAAGACCCTCACGCTCATCGGAGCCTTCTACCTCGATCCCTTCGCCATAGTTTCGGATGCTCAGCCCGGCTCCTGCGATGTGCTCCCAGAGCGACCCGAACTCCGGTTCGTCCTCCGGCATCGGGCTGTCGGATGATCCTCCCATGCTGCGCCGTCCAGGGGCGGTGCTGAACGGATCCGCATCGCGCCGTCCCCCATACGCCGACGTCCACGCCAGATCAAGCCACGGCGTGGGAGCGATTCCAAACGCCCACCGGTGCCCATCGGCCGAGACGTCGCTGTCTACGAAGAAGCGGTCGCTGGTGGCAAACCGGGTGGCGATGGCATGAGCGTTCGGCGTGACGCGCACATCGTTCAGTTTAGGCTCTTGTTCCGTCCATCCATGCAGTCCAAAACGCGCCAGCGTTGGATCGCCATCAGCGCCCGGGAGGTCCCCCAGGGTTTCATCAAAGGTCCGGTTTTCGCGAATGATGAAGTAGACGTGCTCCAAGCGGGGCATTTTTGCGCCGGGCGCCAGCGCCGCCTCATTGTTGCGGATCACGGTTGCGGTGGATTCGGCGAAGGCAGCGTCATCGATTGGCAGCGGCAGCACGGAAAGGCTGCCCAGTTCCAGCTCACCGATGTATTGGCGCGATCCGTCCGGCTGGAATGTCTTGCCTCCGTTCGGACCCGCACCTTTGCCCTTGCTGTTCACGACGTACAGCCGCTGCTGGTCCGGGGCAAGCGCAACCGCGGCAGGAAACCAGCCGGTGCTCCAGTGCCCCAGCACCCGGCCCGAATCCTTATCGATCACGGCGACAGCGTTCACGCCGGCCTCCGTCACATAGAGCCGCTTGGCGTCTTGCGCCAGGCCAACCGGCATCACGCCGCGGAGTGGCCGTCCTTGACGGTCCGCAAATGCCGCGCCCGAAAAAGGAGTCAGCTGAATCTGGCGCTCCATCTCGCGTCCGTCGCTGGAAATAACCGCCACCGAGTCCTCGTGCGCTAGCGTGGCGTAGACGTGTTGCGCATCGGCGACCACGCCCGAAGGTGAAGCGCCGCCGAAAACACCGTTTGAACCAGCGTGGATGGCGCTACCCAGGCGCAGTTTGGCGGTCACCACCGGCGCGAAAGGATTGCTGATGTCGCACGTCCAGAGCGAACTTCCCCGGACATCGTTCTCGGCCCCGAGGCCGGGAACACGATGCCCTTCCACCGTGGCGCCGCGCCGGGCCATGCTTGACGGGTATCCAAACGGCGGAAAATGCAGCCCGGTGCGCAGCGTGTCTTCTTTCCGGGCGCCCTGGATCAGCTGGTACTCAAACAATCCCGAGTTCGTGAAATAGAGACGCTTACCGTCTTCGGAGAGGGCCATGGCCAGAGGATTCGCGCCGGTCGGGATAGACCCTACACGCTGCCGGGTAGTCGTATCGACGACCACCACGCGCCAGTTGCCCTGGTCGAGGACATAAAGATAATGTCCGTTGCGCGAAAGCGCCAGGTTCGCTGCGAAGCTGTCCGCATGACTCACGCCGGCGGTCAGGCCGTTCAGCTCGATCCGAAACATGCGCCGCCAGCTGGCGGTGGACCAGACGTCCACCGCGCCCGAGTCTCCCGTAGCATCGTAAAGCACTCTCCCGTCCGGAGAGTAAGCCACTCCCGCGTGCACCTCCACATCAGGATCGTTCTTTACGGTCGCGGGAAGGACGGTGACGCGCGGTTCTTCCGAGCCAGGATGATCGACGATGCTGAGAGAAAACGGCCAGCCGATGCACGGGATGACAATCTGTTGCCCGTCCGGCCGCACCGCCAGTGCGAATGGAAAAGGCGCCAGAGAGATCCAGGCGCCCTGTGGCATAATTAGCCGGCCGTTCGGGAGCCGCACTTCTGTAGACGCCGCACCTGAGGCTCCGACGACAACCAGCATCGCCCAGAGAATTCCCTGTCGAAGAGGCGATCGTCGCGAGAGCTGCATCTTGAACCCATCTGAGACGATACCGCAAAACCAGTGACAGCTCATTTTCAATCGGCTTTGGTTTATTCAGATTCGCCCGCCGCCGCGGTGTATCTCCCGCGTCACTCAAATCACAGCCGCGGCGCCGGTGGGTTGGTACGATAATCCTGTAACCTCCGATGCGATTCCGAATCTCGACCGGCCTCCCTCACGTCCTCGGCAGCCTTGTCTTCGCGATTCTTACACCGGCCTGCGGTATGTGCGCCGATAATCTCGTTGTCGATCCGTCCTTCGAGATCGCCAAAAACCGCGACCAGTTCGGACGGGTCTTTGCAAAGTGGGACGGGTGGAAATATGAAGGCGACTGCTCGTTTGAAGTAGGTGAGGTTCCACGCACGGGCAAGACTTCGGCGCTGTTGCTCTGCTCGTCTGCCGGAAAGATTCGGATTTCCCAGCCGCAGGACCTGGAGCCTGGCCGTTACCGGATAACGGCCTACATCCGCGGGCTCGACCTCGGCACGGGTCAATGGAACGCAACCACCGAGTTCATGTTCGACGAAAAGTATATTCAGCTGAAGAAAAACGGGACCTTCGGCTGGACCCCCCTCACCTACGTCGCCGACCTCTCCACCAGGAAAAAGACCGGCCCCTCCTTCGGCCTGATGGCGCCCGGCTATCTTTGGATCGACGACGTGTCGATGGAACGGGTGGGCGCGGATGTCAGCCTCACTGACGCTCCCGTACTGGGCCGCGAGGAAGCACCTCTGGCGCCGCTTGGGCTGTTCGGCGCCGGCGTGATACGTTGCCCACGCTGCCGCTACCGCAACATGCCGGAATGGAAGAAATGCTATGCCTGCGGCAGTCCGTTGACGGCCAGCACAGAGACATTCTCCGGGCCGGCAGTCAAGCCCATCACTTCCTTCGAGCACGGCAGCCCGTTCGAAGGGGGAGAGGTAGTGGCGGCACATGCCACCGACGGCACCAAGGCGCTACGCATCAATCAGGGTTACGCCATGATGAACGTGCCGCAGGACTGGGCGGGCTACGACTACCTGAAAGCCGACGCCTACGTGGAAGGGACGCGTCCTGTTCCGATCGCGGTGGAAATTCAGGATACAGGGACCACGGACTACTGGACGCGCGTCAACTACAACACCGTGGCGCCTCCTGGTGCGAGCACCCTGATTCTGTCCTTAAAGCAGTTGTATGTCGGCGAAAAGTCACGCCCGGGCCGGTCTCTAATCTTGAGCGGCATCACGCGGCTGGTTTTTGCGCCGGAAGTCGCAGGAGCACTGTTTCTGGACAATCTCCGCCTGGAGCGCGATACAACGTCGCGGCGCGCATTTTTCGACGGCCTGTACGCCTTCGATTTCGGCACCGCCACCAGCCCGGTGATGGACGGCTTCACGCAGATCACGCCGGGCACGCTGTACTCGACTGGGCGCGGCTATGGGCTGAAGAACGCCAAGGTTTGGCGGGCAGACGATGCGCTGCAACCCGACCCGCTCTACCAGGATTTCATCTGCATCGAATCCGGCGGCCTGGCGGTCGATGTGCCGAATGGCAAGTACCGCGTGTTTGTGAACATCGACAGTCCATCCGGCTTTTGGGGCGAGTACCAGGTTTACAGTGCGCGCTCCATCCTGGCGCAGGGCAAGAAGGTGTTCTCCGAGCGAATGGATTTCAAGAGCTTCCAGAAAAAATACTTTCGGTTTTGGGACACCGAGGATTTGCCTTCGGACAACACCTTCGACAAGTACGGCGGCGCCCATTTTTCGGAGAAGGTTTTCGATGTCGACGTCAAGAACGGACAGCTGTTGATCGAGTTCCAGGGCGAGAATTGGGCGTGCAGCGTGTCGGCCGTAATCCTGTTTCCGCTGGAAAAGGCAGCAGAGGGAGCGCGCTTTCTGGAGTATGTGAAAGAGAGGCGGCGCTTCTACTTCGACAATGCCTTCAAGCGCGTGCTCCACGACCCGGAAGGCGACCCGCTCCAGCCGTCACCCACGGAAGCCAGCCGCGGTTACCTGATCTTCCATCGCGATTTCATGAAGGACGTCTACCACAACGATGCGCCCTATCGCGGGGAAACCGGCCGGCCGCTCGTGGCCGACGGCTTCGCGGGCCAGTTGGTTCCGGTAACCATGTCCGTCCTTCCACTGAAAGACCTCGGCACGGGAACCTTGAGCGTGAGCGCGCTCGCGGGGCCGCAGGGCTCGATACCGGCAGCCAACATCGACGTGGGCTACGTTTCGTATCGCCTGACCCGGGTCACGAATGACGGTGGCATATACACGATCAGTCCAAGGCTGATCGTGCCGAAAAGCAGTGTGGCGCTGCCGAAGGGCATAACACGTCGATTTTGGCTGATGGTGCACGTTCCTACAGACGCCGCGGCGGGCGTCTACACGGGCCAGGTAAGTTTCACGCCGCAGCAGGGCGAACCTCAGTCGGTTTCGTTACGATTCACTGTGCGCAAGGGCTCTCTGGATACGGTAGACATTCCGGTGGGGCCGTGGGGCGGGCGCATCGGCACCCCCTGGTTCGAGAGCGATCCGGCGACCGCGGCTTTTGGCGCGGAGATGACCGAAAAAAGCCTGCTGCTGTTGCGCGCGCACGGATTCACCATGTTCAGCGGCGTTCCCTACGTGGTTTACCAGGGTTTCAAGGATGGGAAGCCCGCGCTGGACTTCAGCATCGCGGACAGCCAGATGGCCGATGTGAGGCGCTATGGGTTCCGCGCCGTGAATTCCTATGGCGCCGGCGTGATCGGCATTGACGCGTATCATCGCGACCTGGACAAGATGAAAGCGGCCGGATTCACGGATTACGGAGCCTTCATAAAAGAAATTTACTCGGCGGTCGACCGGCACGCGCGGGAAAAAGAATGGCTGCCGGTTTATTGGAACCTGGGCGATGAGCCGACCGGCGATGCGCTCAAGGAGTCGATCGAAAACGCGAAGGCCTACCGGGAAGCTTTCCCGAGTGGGCCGCCTTTCTTCACCGCCGCCACCAGCTTGTACAAGACCGACCCGAACGACCCCAATTTCGTACTGGCCAAAACCCTGCAAGTGGCCACTCTCAATCTCCACGACGAGGCCGGGGTGAAGCTGCTGGCTTCCTCGGGAGGCGCCTGGGCCTACTACAATAACGGCAGCCGCTGGACCTATGGCATCTACCTTTATGAAGCCGCCAGGGAATTCGGTCTGCGGTTTCGCCTCACCTGGCACTGGAACCTCGTGGCCGGCGATCCTTACTATGCCCTGGACTGCCGCGAAGACGACTACGCGTGGGCCAATGCGAATGCAGACCGGCAGCTGGTGCCCTCGGTGGAGTTCCTGCGCATCGCGGCCGGGCTGGACGATTACCGGCATCTGCTAACCCTGGCCCGCCTGGCCAAGGCGAAGGAGGGTACGCCCGCCGCTACCCAGGCCGAGGCGCTGATCCGCCAGCGCATGGCCGCCTTCCATCTGGGCCAGACCGATCCCGACCCGCACTTCGGTGTGGACGACTGGGCCGCTTTCCGCCGGCAGTTGGCGGATGCCATTGAGGCCCTGCAATGAGGTTAGGCTGCGCCGGCGCCAGCCCCGCCGGAGCCGGCGCTACTGCTTGATCACCGTGCCGTCGCGCCTGCGGATCTCGCCCCAGCCTCCATTCAGGTTGTTCGCGCCTGGCGTGAATGGCGCTTTCGCCGCGGACTTCTCGTCCACCTCGATGCCCCAGCCCGGGTTCTCGTTGACCCACAGGTAGCCGTCCTTCATCACCGGGCAGCCCGCGAAGATCTCCTGCGTGCGCTCATTGAATGCCGAGTACTCCTGAATCCCGAAGTTGTAGCTCACCAGGTCCAGCGTCACGTTCGCCATGTGACCGATCGGGGAGACATCTCCGGGACCGTGCCATGCCGTCTTGACTCCGAAGTTTTCCGCCAGAATCGCGATTTTGCGCGACGGCGTGAACCCGCCTGCCTGCGAGACATGCACCCGGATGTAGTCGATCAACCGCTCCGCAATCAGAGGCTGCCATTCATGCGGGCTGTTGAACAACTCCCCCATGGCGATGGGTGTGGCGCATTGCTGGCGAATCTGGCGGAAGTACGCAATATCTTCCGGCGACAGCGGATCCTCCATGAAGAACAGCTTGAATTTTTCGGCGTCCTTGCAAAACTGCACGGCCTGGTTCGCTGAAACGCGCTCGTGCATATCGTGCAGCAATTCGATCTCGTCGCCCAACTCCTTGCGGCAGAGTTCGAATAGCTTGAGAGCCCGCCGGAGATAGTAGGCCGGCTCAAACACAGGCTTGCCGTGTAGGGCCTTGATGTTGCCGGCTCCATGCGCGCTGCCATAGCCTTCCATTCCCGGCACGCCCACCTGTACCCGGACGTTGCGGAATCCCTGCGCCATCGCGCGCTTCGCCGCCTCGATCGTGTCCTCGGGTTCGGCGCCTGCCGCGTGCGTGTAGCAGTCCACCGCCTCGCGGCACTTGCCGCCGGCAAGCTGGTAAACAGGCATGCCCGCCTGGCGGCCCTTGATGTCCCACAGCGCCTGATCCACGCCGCTGATGGCGTTGTTCAGCACCGGACCGTTTTTCCAGTAAGACGAGTCGTAGCAGGATTGCCAGATGTCCTCGATCCGGTCCGTCGTCTTGCCCAGCAGAAATGGCTTGAGGTAGCGCTCCACTGCCGGCTTCACCAGGTCGGCGCGCTGCGTGAATGTGCCGCAACCGTAGCCGTACAGGCCATCCTGGTCGGTCGTGATCTTGACCACGGTCAGCCGCGCCGCGGCAGGCTGGCATTCGATGACGCTGATGTCTGCGATCTTCGGGATGGGTAGGGCGCGAACGGCCCGGGCCGCCTGCTCCTGCGCCTTCTGCTCCCGCGGATTGGCGAGGCCGAGCAGCCCGGCCGTGCCGATCGCCTGCAAAAGGTTGCGACGCTGAATCGCCATGTCAGCAGTATAACTGCAGCGCCAACCGCGGGCGGAGTCGCCGGGTATTAGTGAATCTCGTGAGCCAGGCCTCTTTGACGGATCGACTGAAACAGTCCTTGCAAAGCTTTGTCGATTTCAGCCGACACGCGCGTCTGTATCTGGTTCACGACATGCTGTTCCCGATTGACGACATCCTGCGCCCGGTTCACTCTGTCCTGCTCCGCGTTCACGCCGTTCTGCCTGCGGTTGACCTCTGACTGGAGCTCGTTCACGTGCGATTGGGACTCATTGCCCGCATTCGCCTGACTCTGATGCCGATTGACGTCGTCCTGTGCGCGGTTCACCTCGGACTGGTGGCTGTTGACGCCCTGCTGGAGTTCGTTCACGCTCGCCTGGTGGCGGTTGACCTCGCTCTGCCGCTCGTTGACCTCGCGCTGCGGAGCCATCGCCTGCTGGAATTCGGCCAGCGCGTGTTCGTCGGTCACGATGTAGTCGTGGCCATCCTCCCGGAACCAAGCAAAGTGGGAACCATATTTGGAACGCCACTCGCGGAGCTGCGGCTCGTCGCGGCTGTCCCAGGACCCGCTCGAAGAATCGCCGGAAACAATCAGGTAGCGAGTCACCCGTCCCGCGCCGCGAGCGGCGGCTTGGGGGGTCTGCGGGGCCTGCGGAGTCGCCGGCGCAGAAGGCGTCGCAGGAGCGCTGGAGAGACTTGGTGCGGCCGGGGCCGCTGGTGCCGCCGGAGCCTGCGGCTGGGCCGGAGCCGCTGCGGCGGCCAGGAACACGACGGGCGCCGCCAGCAAAAGGATCGCTCCCAGCCCGTATCGCGTCAGCCCGCGCGAGATCCCGGTTCCGTCCAGAATGCGATGAATCCGTTCGTCTGCTTTTCCGTATCGAGCCATGGCTACTCCCTCCCAGAGCGCTACCTTCATGCCGCGCTGCATGAATTCGAGCAGCGTCTCGGCGTACGAAGCGCGGTCCTTGGTTGCCGCTAAAGCGGCGTCATCGCTGGCTTCCTCGGCCAGCCGCACAATCCGGCTGTGCATCCACCAGCTCAGCCGGCTGAACCAGAGCACTGCCCGGTGGAGGGCGGAAAGCAATTGCACGGCCGGATCGTGCCGGCCAACGTGCGATCGCTCGTGGGCCAGGATGGCCTCCAGCTTTGGCTCATCCCATTCTCGCCAGTCCTCCGGCAGCACCACCAGCGGGCGAAGCAGGCCAAGCGCAGCCGGAACCGCCAGTTCCGAGGATTCGTGTACCGGCAACCCTCCCGGCAGCCAGCGGCCAGTTGGACTGCTCCGGCCGGTGAGGCGGCCCGCGAGAAAGAGTCCGGTCATCAGGCGCAGCAGAAGCACTGCCGCCCCCAGGCTGTAGAATCCGAGGAGCGGTGCTGCCCAGCGCGGCCGTCGGTCTGTGCCGTAAAGCCTGACCCGTGCGCCGCCTTGCGGGAGCCACTCCGCGCGCGCCGGAATCGCGAAGGCGGCCGAAGCCGGGCCCTGCGCCGCGCTCGGCGAATGCCACCCGGGCACCGGCACCAGCGCCACCGGCGCCAGCGCCGCGCTGAGTACCGGAATCAGCAATGAGCCGGCGAGCGACGCCGTCCACACCGCCAGCCGCACCGACGGATTCTGAACCCGGAAAAGTTTCAGCAGAGAGGCGGCAGTGAGCGCCACCGCCGCGGAGCGCGCCGCCCATGCGACGAGAAATAGGAGGATCGTCATCCCTTCTCCTTACGCGCGGCGATTTTCGCCGCCAGCTGCCGCAGTTGCTGCGGCTTAAGCACCTGCTGGTCCACCAGGCCGACAATCAGTTCCTCGACCGAGCCCCCACAGAACCTGTCGACCAGTTGAGCCACCACTCCGGCAGCCACGTTGCGCGGCGTGTCGCACGCGGTGTAGACGAAGGTCCGGCCTTCGATGGTGTGAGTCAGGTAGCCCTTCTCCTCCAGATGACGGAGAATGGTCCGGACGGTCGAGTCCTTGAGAGGACGCCGGCTCGTCATACCTTCCCGGCACGCTTCGGCGGTGCAGCCAGGGTTCGCCCAGACAAAATCCATCACCAGTTGTTCGAGCTGCGTGAGGGCTGCGCGGCTTCCATTAATGTTAAACATTATAACGTTATAAATAATAACACACCGGCGGCCGCTGTCAAGAGTCAGTTTGTGCTTCCCGGCGCGGCGTCCTGTGCTCGACCCCGCTCCGACACAGGATGTGGACCGGCGAACACAGTATCCACTCCCCTTGCCGCCAAAAGAATGACGCTTTTCTGACGGCCTTCCGCATGCAAGGGACCTGGCACTGAGGTGGATCGCCGATATGCGGAACTGGAAAGCACGTTTCGGTTTCTATATCACTATGCGTCGCGTGCCGCTGCTCCTGATCGGTTCGCTGGCAGTGCTGGCTCAGGCGCCGCGGGAAGATCCCCTGGACCAAGCGATCAAGGCGGCCTGGCAGGCGAGGAACGAAGGGCGTTTCGACAATGCCGCCGCCGCGCGGGAGCAAGCGCGCTCTCTGCTCCAACGCGTGCCCGCCGCTTCGCCCCAATTTTCGAATTGGGTGCGGCAGGTGGCCCAGCTTTATGAAGCATCGGCGTCAAACGCCGAGGCGCGAGTGGTTTTGCAGGACGGGCTGGCCCGCACCGCATCGCTGGGCGACTCGCATCCGGCCCGGATCGAGCTCCTGAATGAGCTCGGGAATCTCTGCCAACAGGACGGCAACTTGCTCAAGGCCGTGGCGTACCTGGAACGGGCGGCAGCGGCTCAGGCCGCCACGCCTCCGGCCGCGGGCCAACCCATCATCGGCGTCTTCATTTCCGGAAATCCGCGTTATTTCGGCGGTAACTTCGGAAACAGCATCGGTGCATACACCCGCCTGGCTGACCTTTACCGGCAGCTTGGCCGGCCGGATGCCGTGGCTGCCATCGCGATCAAGATCCGCGCGCTGGCGTCGAGTGACCAAACGGCTTTGGCGCAATTCTATGAGCAGGACGGACAGGTTGAGCAGGCGGCCGCCATTTATCGAGCCGAGGCCGATCAATCGGTGGACCCGCAAGCCAGATCGTTTGCGCTGCAATCGCTCGCCGGCATCCAGGCGCGCCAGGAGCGCTACGCCGATGCCGTCACCACGTTCCAACAGGCTATCGCGGCGGTGCAATCCTCCGACGATTCCAATGTTCGCAGCCAGACCACCTGGATGCAGCAAACTCTCGCGAGCTACATGCGCCAGGCCGGCCAGATCGAGCAGGCCGACCAGGTCTATCGGCAACTCCTCCAGCAGAACCTGGACGGGCCCCAATACAGCCAGTCCCTCGGCATGTACGCCCAGTACCTGGCGGACACCGAATGCAGCGCGCAGGGCGAGAGCCTTCTGAAGAACTATCTGGCAGCCACTCCCAATCTGGATTCGCAGCAGCAGGCCAATCTTCTCTTCAGCCTCGCCAACCTCGCCAGCAGGAAGGGAGACTCCACCAGCGCCGATGAGTACCAGCGCGCCGGCGAGGCCTTGCAGCCGCAGCCGCTAGCCGAACAGGTAACCATTCGGAACGTAGTGAGCAGCGCTCGGACCGCACTCGGGGAGAAGCGTTGGGATGACGCTTACGGTTTGTCCCTGGACGCTCTCGCAACCGCCGCGCACGCGGCAGATGGGCAGCAGATCGCCTGGTTCATACCCGAGGTTGCGTTCGCTCTGGCCGCGAACAAGGAACCCGCCAAAGCCGAACAGCTCTACCAGCGCCTGCTGGCGGTCGCTCAAAACTGGGCGCGGGAGAACATGCAGCCGCTCATCACGGTCACCGAGCACTATGCGCGTTTCCTGACGGGCCAATCGGACCGCCTGAATGAACTTCCAGCCGCGATCGAGCAATACCGCAGCCTTCTGATCGAAGCCAATGGTCCGGAGAGCGGCACGCTCGTGCAGCCGCTGCGCATGAAAATCGAGTTCGAGCGCTCCAACCCGCAGCCGGAGAAGGCGGCCGCCTCGGCGCGCGACCTGCTGGAATTGCAGGAGTCGCTTAGCGGCAATACCAGTCAGCCTTACCTCGACGATCTCCGCCTGGTGGCAGGCGTGTACGAGGGCGCCGGCGCCTCCGCCCGTGCCCTGCCCCTGTACCGGAACGCCGTAACCATTGCCGACCTCCTCGCCTTGCCCCACATGCCGGGGACAGACTGGCGCCGCTCGCAGACTCGCATGGATCTGGCTTTCGCACTGGCACGCGCCGGCGAATTCGATGAGGCGGAAACGCTCGGGGAAGAAGCGGTTGCGCTGCAGCGGTCCCCTAGCACGCCAAATCCGCCGATCGCGCAGCAACTGGAACAGATTCGGCAAATGAAACGGGCGGCGGCCGCCTCCGCCTCGCGTGTCGCGGATCAATAGTCTGCGACAAATAAGGTCACCGCACCTCGGCTGCCAGCGCCGCGCTCAGGGCGGCAGGATCGTGGCCGTCGGACTTGATCGAGTAGCCGCCAATCGAGCGGCCTTTGCGGAAGATGAACAGGCGGCCGAGATAGGCATCGGTGGCCTCGAATGCCTCGTCGGCCAGCCGCGCCGGCGTGACCTGCCCGAAACGGGTACGGAGCTTTTGCATCACGGCGCCGGCCGACTCGGGCGACGCCTCGAACGCAACGAACGCCTTACCGAAATCGTATTGTGCCACGTAACCGCGCTTCAGCAGGCGCAGGCCGAGGACGCTTTCCGGCACCAGGCGGAGCGATTGCCGGCCGCCGGCCGGAAACCAGGCGAGTGCTTCCGGCAAAGCCGTGCTGCCGGTAATAGTGGCGTCGAGGGCCGCCAGCCACGCCCGCAGCGCCGCGGTATGATCGCCTTCCGGATTGGCGGCGATCTCGGCATACCAGTTTCCCTTTACGAACATGGCGCGGCGCGGCGTCACCTGCCCCGCCATCCCGATCACGCTGACCGGTTGGGCCGGATCGCGATTGGCGGAGAACATGCCATAGGCGGAATCGGCGTCACCCATGTCGGAAAGGTCGATCACGAAGCTAATCTCGCCCTGCCGGCACGTGACGCCCTGCATGGACCGGAAACCGTAAATGAGATAGCCCTCGGCGTTGCCATCCATGTATTCGAAAAGGTTGCCGGCCTGGTACGAGCGGGCCGGTCCGCTTTGCGCCCACCCGGACACCAGCCCGCAGGATGGCCCAGGCGCTGGGGCGCCGCCGGCCCAGACGAGCGCCGCCAGCGGAAGCGCGATCCACGCCTTCAGCACCGGAACAGCTCCTGCGCGCGGAGCAGCCGTTCCGGCACCTTCACGCCGTGGCGGCATTCTACCGTGCAGGACTCGCAATCGGCGCAGCTCGCCGCCACGTGGTTGGGAGCCAGCGAAAGGAAGTGCTCGCGGCCGAGCGCGAACTGGCCGTAGCCATCCGCATAAGTAAGGAAGCGCAACATGTCTTCCACCGGCAAGCCCTGGCGGCACTGGCCCTGGCACTCGCCGCACATGCGGCAGTACAGGGGGCTGATGCGCTCCAGGTGAGCGGTCAGCCGTTTTTCGTCATCGGCGCCGAAAGGTGCAGACATGGCCTTGAAGTTTTCTTGGAGCTGGTCATTGTCGGTCATGCTGGGAACGGTGGTGTGGATATTGCGATTGCGCACCACCCATTTGAGCGCCGAAAGCATGCCGCCTTCCTGTTGCAGCTTCTTATACTTGGGGTCATCCGGGCTCAGGCGGCGGAAACCGCCCGCCATCACCTTCATCGCCACAGTGCCCTTGCCCGCCCTGGCCGCCTGCTCCAGCACCGTGCTGACCACCGGCTCCAGCGTGAAGTTGTAGGCGGAAAGAATCACGTCAACCTTGGGATGCGCAGCGAGAAATGGGACAAGCTGGGCCTGCCCGCCATGCGTGCTGACGCCGGCGAAACGGATTTTGCCCGCTTGCTTGGCAACCTGCTGGGCGTCGATCAGCTCGTCACTGATATCCTCAGGCCGCGACTTGGCATGCAAGTACCAGATGTCGAGATAGTCCGTGCCCAGTTCCTTCAGGCTGGTATCGAGGTGCTGGAGGGCCTCGGCGTGAGTATGCGCGCCGGTTTTGCTGGACAGTACGATGTTCTTCCGCCTTCCTTTGAGGGCCGCTCCGACCATGCGCTCGTTGTTGCCGTTCTGGTAAACGCGGGCGGTGTCGAAGTAGGTAATGCCCATGTCGGCGGCGCGCTCGATGACGCTGCCGTCGGAGGTGATCATGCAGCCGAAACCCACGCTCGTCACCTTGAGCCCGGTTTTCCCGAGGATGCGGTACTCGAGGGCCGGTGCGGCCGGCTGTGGGTGAGGCTTTGCCTGCTGTGGTTCCGGTTCGGCGGACCGGGTGGCCGATGCGACGGCGGGCAGGGCAAGGCCGGCGGCTAGAAAAGTGCGGCGTGAAGCGTTGCGGTTCATGGCAGCTCCAATTCGGTATTAAGAGATGATAATATCCTATTGTATTTCGGAGTGGAGGTCTACCCCATGCGCTTTACCCGCCGCACCATGCTGCAACTCACCGCTTTTTCCCCGGCCTTGCGGCCGCTATTCGGGCAAGCGGCGCCCCTTCCCCGGTCGACGGTCTCCGTGGTGGAGGGTGGCGACCGGCGCAAGAACATCGCTGCGGCGCTCGAGGCGATCGACGATCAGGTCGGCCCCGCGCTGCGCGCGAAGAAGTACGTGGTGATCAAGCCAAATTTCGTCTCCACCACCAACCAGCTGGCCGCCACCCATGTGGGCGCGATTCACGGCATTCTCGATTACCTGGAGCCTCGCTTTAAAGGGCCGGTGATGGTGGCCGAGGCCTCCGCCGGCGACACGATGCAGGCATTCGAGGAATTTCGCTACCGGCAGATCGCCAATGAGCACCATTCGCAGCGGGTAGAACTGGTGGATCTGAACCGCGAGGCCAGGTATGTCACGGTGCCGCTTATCGATTACGACCTGCACGCCAAGCCCGCGCGTCTCGGCGCCCGGCTGATGGACCCGGACGCCTTCGTCATCTGCGCCGCGATTCTGAAAACGCACAACACCGTAGTGGCGACTCTCTCGGTGAAGAATATGACACTCGGCGCACCGCTGCACAGCGCGCCGGGCGTGACGCCGCAATGGAACGACAAGCGCGTCACCCACAACGGGCTGCGCCAGACGCACTACAACATTTTTCTGACCGCCCAGGCGATGAAGCCGTTCTGGGGCGCGACCGTCATCGACGGGTACGAGGGCATGGAGGGCAATGGCCCTTCATCCGGCACTCCGGTGGCTTCGCGCCTGGCCATCGCATCCCGCGACTACATCGCGGCGGACCGCGTGGGGCTGGAGGTGATGGGCATCAATCCGAAGTGGCCTGGCTACCTGAATTTCTGCGGCGACTTCGGCATCGGCCAGTTCGACCTCGGCCAGATCGACATCCGCGGCGCGCGACTGGAAGCGGTGCGCAGGAAATACCGCCTGCACCCGGACATCGAACGCGAGCTCGAGTGGATGGGGCCGATGGAAGAACTACCGCGCGTAGTAGGGTAGCCGCCCTCCTCGTCGACTATCCGAAAGATACAAGCTCTCAGCGTTCCCTGCGGCTGCTTTCTATAGTAGAGTTGGCCCGGCCTCTAATGCGTCTGCGCCAGTGAGGGGATCGTCCGCGCGGGCGCGTCCCGCTAGCGAGGGGGATATCGATGGCAGACTATGGCGTCTTGAAGTCCCAGGTCCGCGGCGACCTGATTCAGCCGGGCGACTCCAACTATGAGGAAGCCCGAAAACTATACAACGCGATGATCAACAAGAAGCCGGCCGCCATTGCCCGCTGTGTCGACGTCGCCGATGTGATGACGTGCGTAAACTTCGCGCGCTCCAATGGCATTCTTCTGGCAGTGCGCGGCGGCGGACACAACGGGCCCGGCCTCGGGAGTTGCGACGGCGGCCTGGTGATCGATCTGTCGCGCATGCGCGGCGTCCGGGTAGACCCCGCCGCCAAGGCCGCGCAGGTCGCGGGCGGCTGTGTCTGGGGCGACGTGGACCATGCGACCCACCCGTTTGGCCTGGCCGCACCGAGCGGCATCATCTCGACCACCGGCGTCGGAGGCCTGACCCTGGGCGGCGGCATCGGTCACCTCTCGCGCAAGTGCGGCTTGACGATCGACAACCTGCTGTCCGTGGACATGGTCCTCGCCGACGGCAGCTTTGTAACGGCCAATGACAAGCAGAACCAGGACCTTTTCTGGGCCGTGCGCGGCGGCGGCGGCAATTTCGGAGTGGTCACTTCGTTCACCTTCCACCTGCATCCGGTCAGCACAGTGATGGCCGGACCGATTTTCTACGCAATCGAAGACGCGCCTGCCGTGATGAAGTCCTACGAGCAATTCATCACCGCGGCGCCGGAAGAAATCAACGGCTTCTTCGCATTTCTGGTGGTGCCGCCGGTAGATTTGTTCCCGGCTGCGCTGCACATGCGGACCGTCTGCGGCGTCATCTGGTGCTCCACCGCCAGCCAGCAGCGCACCGCCGAACTGCTCAAACCAGCGGAGAGCTGGGCCAAACCGCTGCTGCTGGGTGTCGGCCCGGTTCCGTTTCCCGCCTTGCAGAGCCTGTTCGACGGCCTGTATACGCCCGGGCTGCAATGGTACTGGAAAGCCGCTTTCGTCGACCACCTCACTGACGAATCGATCGCTTTGCATGTCAAGCACGGCTCAAACCTGCCTTCGATGTTTTCGACGATGCACATGTACCCGATCAACGGTGCCGTGCAAAAGGTCGGGATGGCCGACACGGCTTTCAGCTACCGCAAGACCAAGTGGGCGGAGGTGATCGTCGGCGTCGACCCCGACCCGGCAAATAAAGACAAGATCACCAATTGGGCCAGAGCCTACTGGGACGCCGTGCACCCGTTTTCCGCCCCCGGGGCCTATGTCAACTTCATGATGGAAGAAGGCGCCGCCCGCGTAGAGGCAACCTACGGCGCCAATTACGCCCGGCTGCAGGCGATCAAAGCCAGGTACGACCCCGGCAATCTGTTCCGCGTGAACCAGAATATCGCGCCAAAGTAGGACAGACGGTCGGGTTCAGCGCTCTGTAGCGCGGTCTTGCCGCCGGTGTCTTGTCGCGGATTCACTGGCGAAGAGGGTTGATGTTCGACCCTGTCACGCCGCAGTAATCACGGCGTCCGTGACCGGCGCTCCGTTGTCCGCCTTTATCCCACTTCGCAGCGCTGCGCCTGGTCGGTCTCCGTGTCGTAGATCACCAGGGTGGAAGCGGCGTCCGTGAGGGTGCCGTCGCCGGCAAACATCGCACCCATGATCGATCCCGGGTTGATCGCGAGCGTCCGGCCGATGCGGCTCACGTCATAGACGTGGTTGTGGCCGTAACAGACGACATCGAATTCTCCGCCGGCAGCGATCGGGCGAGCGATGTTGTCGTAGTGATTGGCGGCGACGCGCTTGCCTCCGAAATCCCCGCGCAGCATCTCGCCGTGGATCTTGATCTGCGGGTAGCGGGCCGCGTTGGCGGTGATGCGGAACAGGTCGCCGTCGTTATTGCCGAAGATGATGTGGACCGGGCCCCCGAATCCGCGGCCCAGTTGGTGGACGATGAACGGTGAGCACAGGTCGCCGCAGCAAATCATGGCGTCTGCGCCGCGCACCCGATCCAACGCCGCGTCAAGCTTCCAAACGTTGTCATGAATATCCGAAAGAATCGCAAGACGCATTTTTTCAGCTCGTTCCGTATTCTAGCGATACCAGCCGCCCCCTCACCCGTAGTCGATAGACGCGGCACGTGGGACAGGCGCTTCCGCCTGTCAACCCTTCATGCCCCTTTTCGCAATTTAGCCGCGAATTTCTCGCGGAACTTGCGCACCTTCGGCGCCACCACGAACGAGCAGTATGGCTGGTTCTTGTGGTTGCGAAAATAATCCTGGTGATAGTTTTCGGCGCGGTAAAAGGTCTCCGCTGCACGCACCTCGGTGACAATCGGCGCCGACCATATCTGCTCTGCGTCGATCTCACGTATGGTCTGCTCGGCGACTTGCCGTTGTCCGTCACCGTGATAGAAAATGACCGACCGGTATTGGGTGCCGGCGTCGTTTCCCTGACGATCCAAGGAAGTCGGATCGTGAATCGAGAAAAACACCTCGAGGATGTCGTGGAACGTGGCAATCGCAGGATCGAACCTCACCTGTACCACCTCCACGTGGCCGGTCGAGCCGGTGCAGACCTGCTCGTAAGTGGGATTCACAAGGTGCCCGCCCATATAGCCGGACTCTATGGACAGCACGCCCTCCATCTGTTGGTACACGGCTTCCAGGCACCAAAAGCATCCCCCACCCAGCGTCGCCGTCTCCTCGGTTGACATGCTTTTTAGGTTAACGCTATCCGCGGGGGAAAAAAAAGCGTCGCCTACTGCGAAAGCGCTACCGTAACGGTCACCGTGGCACTAACGCTCACCGTGCCTGTGAGCACCGGCGTTGCGTTAGACGCCGCAGCCATCGGCGCTCCCGGCAAGGGGTTGACCGAGGAGCTCTGCTGCGCCGAAATTACCGCGCCCGCCTTCGCGCCGAGGCCGCCGGCGATGGCGCCGGCATGCGCCAGGGCTTGTTTTGCCGCCGCGGCTAGAGCCTGTTGCACGGTAGGGTCGGGATTCTGCAGCCCAAACGACAGCCCACCGATGTTGCTGGCGCCGGACTGGTTGGCCGCATCAATCAACGGGCCGGCCAGAGCGAGCACGGTGGTCGTCACCTGAAGCGAGTTCGACACCGTGTAGCCCACGACCGTCGGATTCGCCGAGTTGCTGTACTGCGGATAAAGCGAGTAGCCGGCCGTTTGAATGCTGCCCGCCTGTCCCAACACCTGGTTCAGTGCGGCAATCACGGCGTTGGTTTGGGCCGCGTTCTGCTGCGCCGCCTG
>Ga0181535_10001049_pt1 | contig 37601 bp, 36 predicted proteins | sample PEATcosm2014_Bin_44_FD_119774 | JGI IMG/M metagenome (GOLD analysis project Ga0181535, IMG submission 119774) | Peatland microbial communities from MTU Mesocosm Facility, Houghton, MI, USA - PEATcosm2014_Bin17_30_metaG | ecosystem: Environmental > Terrestrial > Soil > Wetlands > Peat | place... | reverse complement strand
GCGCGATCCTAGACATCTCTGCATTGGAAACTCTGGCTGTTTTTCGTATATTGCACGATTTGGGCTATGTAAAATCGGAAACAAAGACCGAACCGTTGATAAGGACAGATATGATCGGTCCAGACCAAGTCGCCAATGCGCGGCCACTCGTTCCGTCATTGATTTCCGCAATAAACAAGGGTCTGACAGAAAGCCACTTGTGATACAAGCTTCCATAAACCTTCGCTTGGCGATATAATTGTCCCATGCCATCTGACGACTCAGATTCAATCGAAGACTTGAAAAAATCCCTATACTCGCGTTCGACACCCGACATACGCACACGCCGGCGTTTTCGCGTCAGACCGGAAGAAAACGATTTGCCAAAGGATTGGGAGAAACCAGCGGAAAAAACAGATGAATCAAAGCTCAATGCCGCGTATCGCGACCATTCGATGTCTTTTTTCACAAAAATGCTCATCGGTTCGGCAGTATTCTTCTTGGTATGTCTCGGCATAGGCGCGTATCTATTTTTTAATGGATCGAATCTCATTTCAGCCAACAACCTAGATATTACCGTAAATGGTCCAGTCTCAATCGCCGGCGGCACGCCGTTCTCATTCGTCGTGGCAGTGACAAATAAAAACAATGTAAAGCTGACTACCGTCGACCTAGAAGCGGATTTCCCGACTGGCTCTGTCGATCCGACGAATACAGCCAACGAGCAAAAGACATATCAAACTCTCATGGATGATATAAGCCCCGATGGAATCACCCAACGTACAGTCAATGCCGACCTATATGGTCAAGAAAATTCCACGAAAGAAATCGTCCTGAAGGTTTTTTACCAAGTTCCCGGCTCTAATGCCACATTCGAAAAAGACCAAACATATGACGTCCTAGTCAGTTCGTCGCCATTGAATCTGTCAGTCTCTTCTTTTAGCCAAGTGACAGCCGGTCAGAAATTCGATATGAATGTCACTTTGACTTCAAATTCGCAATCGACTATAAAAGGCGTCCTTTTGAATGCGGTGTATCCATTCGGCTACTCGTTCATTTCTTCAAACCAAACTCCATTATCCGACAATGCGACATGGAACGTCGGCGATATATCTCCTGGTCAATCAAAAACCATAACCATCTCCGGCACCTTGCAAGGCAATAATCAAGACAGTTTGGTCTTTCATTTCATCGCAGGCGCGGCCGCCGCTGGCAGTCCTTCTGTCATTAGTACGGAGTATATCGATACCTCCGAGACTATCACCCTACAGAAGCCATTCATGACGGCGACGCTCTCTTTTGGACAGAATGACACATCCGGCACCGGCAATTACATCGGTCAATTCGGCAAGCCGATCACCGCCACTATATCTTGGTTCAACAATTTGCCTGATGCCGTCAATGATGCGCAAATACAATTGCAATTCTCTGGCAATGCTTTTAATCCGGCCTCGGTTTCGGCCAATGGCGGCTTTTATAATTCTGCAAACGACGAGATAACCTGGGACAAGACTAATACACCCGATCTCCAATCGGTTCCAGCCGGCGGATCCGGCTCGGCTGTCTTTACTTTCACTCCTCAAGATCTAGGCACGCCTTCTGTTCCGATATTGAATCCGAACATCGGTCTATCTGTTTCCATCGATGGACAGAGAACGTCAGAGAGTGATGTGCCGCAATCATTGTCCGAAAGCGTTTCTCGTTCAGTCGAAGTCGCTTCAAACGTATCTCTGTCGGCTCAGGCGCTATATACCACGGGTCCTTTCACCAATTCCGGTTCATTCCCGCCAAAAGCCCAGGCGACCACGACCTACACCATAGTCTGGACCGTCGGCAATTCGTCGAGCGCGGTTTCAGGCGCCAGCGTCTCGGCTACCTTGCCGGAGGATGTGACATGGATGAGCGAGGTCAGTCCGCAATCTGAAGATATAGAATATGATTCGGGCAGCCGTACCGTCACATGGAACGTCGGGACTCTCGCCACATATCTGGGTCAAAACGGTCAACAGCCGAGGCAGGTTTCTTTCCAAGTAGGGCTAGAGCCGAATATAACCGATGTCGGCAATCCGTTGACATTGGTCAATCCTGCCACGTTATCTGCCAAAGATAATTTTACTGGAGTCACGGTCTACGGGAATTGGGGCGCTTTGACTACACGGCTATCGACAGATCCTGGTTTTCAGAGCGGCGATGATCTTGTGACGAAATAGAGAGTATATTTTATCTATTCAGATCTCAACGAGAAAATCGTAGGCAATCGCTCATCTCTATTCCAGAGAAATAATCGCATTTTAGCCGTTTTTTGCCTATAAAACAGTAAAACACGATATTCTACTTGACAAGTAGAATAGGATTTGCTATGATGGTCGCCAGATTGATAAAAAATCCTCGGCATTGTAGAAGACGTGAATATGTCTTCTTGATGCTTTAGGTACCAGGACCTCTCACCTCGGATCGTACAATTTGCGTGCTTGTTGTGTGCTTGCCAGCCTAGCGACCCGCGAAGCGGTTTGAGGTGGGGGACCAATTTCACCAGTTCCTGCTCTTGTTCCAGCGCGTCTTCTTGACTTCGACCGAATCCGAGCTTAGCCACCTACTAAGCAGGGCAGGAACCCGTTCTTTCTATAGCTTCCGTGCAGTTGTGACCGTAACCAGGAGACTCGCCGAAAGCGATGATCTCTTGGACCAGCGTGTGCTGGAAGGCCGCTTCTGCCATCCAAAACCTGCCTTTGCAGAGAGAAAATCTCCTCGGTTCCTTCAGGATAAATCTCCCTAGCATAGGCAGGCCACTTTCCTTCAAAAGAGGAAAAATCAACCCTGCTCGCCACGCGTGATGAAACACAGTGAGCAGGGTTTTTGTTTTGGGCAAATTCGATAAATGGTGTAGAATGATACAAATCAAAGTTAAAAGGCCATGCCTGACGGCATGCAAGCAAAACATAAAAGTGAAAGTAAAAAGTTTCAGAGTCCATGCTTTTTATTTTGGACTTTAAATTTTGATTTTTGCTTTTACTACCATGTCAAACAAACCAAAGGAAAAAAATACGAGCAAATCCGATACAATGGATTCCATCATCTCGCTCTGCAAGCGGCGCGGTTTTATATATCAAGGGTCAGAGATCTACGGCGGTCTGGCGGGCACTTGGGATTATGGTCCATATGGCATCGCCCTTAAAAATAATGTAAAAAATCTCTGGTGGAAGCGGTTTGTCTCTGACCGCGAAGACATGTATGGCATGGATGCGGCTATATTGATGAATCAAAAAGCGTGGGTCGCCTCCGGTCACGTAGGAGGTTTCTCTGATCCTCTCGTAGAGTGCTCAAATTGTAAAAGGAGATTCAGAGTCGATCAAATTATTGACGAAGATGACTATAAAGAAGACGTTAAAAAATTCAGGAATTTTGTTCATTTGTATATCGATAGCGGCGAAACAAAAAAGGCCGCTAATGAAGCCATAGATAAAAATTATAAAATCAGTGAATTTCTAAGCTTAAGCGAACAAAAAAAGAAGGACTTTTTAAATAAGGTCAACGAAATCATTCCTATAGCGAATATTGCAGCGATCGAAGGCATTTTGGGACAGATAGAGAAATTAGAGTCGTATTCAGGAAAATTTGCCAGATTTTATCTGAATCAAAAAGTCACTTGTCCTTCATGCGGAGTCAAAGACAAGTGGTCTGAGCCTCGCCAGTTCAATATGATGTTCAGGACTACCGTAGGCGCAGTAGAAAGCGAGGACGCCGTTTCTTATCTCCGACCAGAAACTGCCCAGGGCATGTTCGTCAACTTCAAGAACATCATGGATTCTTTTCATCCAAAAATGCCGTTCGGAATAGCCCAGATAGGCAAAGCGTTCAGAAACGAGATCGCGCCCCGCGACTTTCTATTTCGCGTACGCGAATTCGAACAAATGGAGGTCGAGTATTTTATAGACCCAAAGAACTGGGAAAAATATTTCGATATGTGGGAAAAGATCCGCATGGATTGGTGCCTCGAGATCGGTCTACCGAAAGAAAAGATCCATATACGCGAGCATGCCGCCGAAGAGCTTTCTCATTATTCAAAACGCACCACTGATATCGAATTCGATTATCCTTTTGGTCAGAAAGAGCTTTACGGATTGGCGTATCGCACTGACTTTGACCTGAATGCCCACAGCAAGAATTCTGGCGTCGACTTGTCCTATTTCGACGAAGAAACAAAGAAGCGCTTCATTCCGCATGTCATCGAACCGTCAGTGGGCGTGGATAGAGCTGTCTTGGCCATTCTAACCTCTGCGTATGTCGAAGACGAGATGAACGGAGAAAAAAGGACGTATCTCAAGCTCGCTCCTTCTGTCGCACCCATCAAAATCGCGGTATTTCCTTTGCTCAAAAACAAGCCTGAACTTGTCAAAAAAGCAGAAGAGATATATGTGATTTTAAAGAAGCAATTCGGTGCCGTCGAATTCGACGACAACGGCAACATCGGCAAGCGCTATCGCCGCCAGGACGAGATCGGCACGCCGTTCTGCGTCACGATCGACTTTGACACCATCGAAAAGAACGCTGGCGTCACAGTTCGAGACAGGGATTCTGGCAAGCAAGAGAGAGTTAGCGAAAAAGACCTGATAAAGTATTTTTCTGAAAAATTCCAATAAACTCTCCCCATGCAATTCAATAAAACCATTCTAAAGAACGGTCTGCGCGTAATCACTGTACCGATGGTCGACAACCCATCGGTGACAGTGCTCGTCATGGTCGCGGCAGGGTCGAAATATGAGACCAAACAGGAGAACGGCATATCGCATTTCCTCGAGCACATGGTCTTCAAGGGCACGCCGCGAAGGCCTAAGGCCGCTGATATCTCGCGCGAGCTCGATTCTATAGGCGCACAGCATAATGCTTTCACATCACAGGAGTACACCGGCTATTACGCAAAGGTCGACGCGCGCCATGCTCGTCTAGCCCTCGATATCGTCGCCGATCTATATAATAATCCATTGCTAGATTCGTCCGAGATGGAAAAGGAGAAGGGGGTCATAGTCGAAGAGATCCGCATGTATGAGGACATGCCGCAAGCGAAAGTCGCCCGGCTTTTTTTCGATCTTATGTATGGAGATCAACCTGCCGGTTGGGATATCGCCGGCACCGAAAGCAATGTGCGCAGCTTTACCCGCGAGGCAGTGGTCGCTTATCGCAATGCTCATTATGTTTCAAGGGCGACTACCGTGGTTATCTCTGGTTGTTTCGACGAGAAAGAGATATTATCGGACATCGAGAGATCATTCGCAGGTATTTCGACAGACGCAAAAAAAGACAAAGCCAAGGTCATAGAAGAGCAGGACGGCCCTCGCATCCGGATCGGTTTGAAGGAAACCGACCAGTCACATCTCGTCATCGGTGTGCGTTCTTTCCCTTTAAATAGCCCTCATCGACCGGCTCTGTCTGTTCTGTCCGCTATCCTGGGTCGTGGCATGAGCTCGCGCCTCTTTGACAAGCTTCGCAACGAGATGGGTATCTGTTACTATGTCAGCGCTGACAGCGACCTATTCACTGACCACGGCATCTTTACAGTCGATGCCGGCGTCGACAATTCCCGTGTGGATGAAGCGATCAGGGTCATCCTCGCCGAACTCGCCCGCACGACACACGAGAAGGTGACAGATGCTGAACTTATAAAAATAAAAGATTTCATCGCCGGCAACACATATCTTTCTCTTGAAACATCAGATGCTTTGGCAAACTATGCCGGCGGCAGGGAAGTCCTAGAAGGTAAAGTAAAGACACCAGAAGAATCTGTCGCCCAGATCCGCGCTGTCACCGCAGAACAGGTCATGGAAGTGGCAAGGAAAATCTTTGTGGATAAGAATCTGAATCTTGCGATAGTCGGAAACTACAAGGACGAGCAGAGGTTCGGAAAATTGTTGACATTCAAGAGTTTGTAAAGCAAAGAACAAAAAAGAGAGAATATTTCTGTCCCTCTTTCTCTTATTTATCCTTGTGCTATCATAGCGCTATGAACGACCGTACTATCACCATATCCGCGAGCACTATATTCAAGGGGATCCTCATACTTATCCTATTCTACGTGCTATGGTACCTGCGAGACATAGTCCTCGTCCTATTGGCCGCTATCATAATCGCCTCTGCCCTCGAGCCGGCTACCCAATGGTGCATCCGTCACAAGATACATCGCGTCGTCGCTGTCGTCGTCATGTATATAATCATCGGTCTTTTCTTCACTGGCATAGTAATATTTTTTGTACCGCAGCTTTTGAATGAAGCAGTCAGCTATCTCTCTACCATTCCAGACACCATAAATGTCAGCGATCTCTGGCCATCCATTCAGAGCGTCATATCGATTTCAGGCCAATCTATATCGTTGCACGACCTCGTGGTCGCTCTACAGAACAATATCTCCGGAACGACGAGCAACGCTTTTCATACTGCTACCGTCATATTCGGCGGCGCCCTGTCGTTTCTACTCACTGTCATCCTTTCTTTCTATCTTTCTGTGCAGGAAGACGGCGTAGTGAATTTTCTGCGCATCGTTACGCCGGTCAAGAGCTATGAATATGTCGTCGGTCTCTGGCGCCGTAGCCGTCGCAAGATAGGCCTTTGGCTCCAAGGCCAGCTTCTGCTATGTCTCGTGATAGGGGTTCTAGTATATCTAGGTCTGTTGATATTAGGAATACCGCATGCGCTCCTGCTTGCCTCATTGGCCGCCATGTTCGAGCTCATTCCCGTTTTTGGACCGATCATGTCGTCTATCCCTGCTATCATCACAGCGTATGCTACCAGCGGTATAACCGAGGTCCTCTTGGTCGTCGGTCTCTATATCATAATCTATCAATTCGAGAGCAATTTGATCTACCCTCTGGTCGTGCGCAAGATCGTCGGCATATCGCCTATCATCGTCATATTGGCTTTGGTCATTGGAGCCGAGCTTGCCGGTCCTCTCGGCGCTGTCATGGCAGTCCCCATCTCTGCCGCTCTGATGGAATTTATCGGCGACATAGAGAAGAGAAAGCATGTTGGAGAGGGAACGCTAAAAAAATCATGAAAAAACCATTTTACATAACAACAACGCTCCCTTACGTCAATGGCGATCCACATATCGGTTTTGCTTTGGAGATAATACGGGCCGATATCGTCGCTCGGACAAAGAAATTGGCCGGATATGAGGTGTTTTTCAATACCGGCACAGACGAACACGGCGCAAAGATAGAAAAGACCGCGGCTGCGCAGAATATGGCTCCACAAAAATACGTCGATGAAAAGTCAGAGAAGTATCGCGAGCTCATGTCTGCTCTCTGTATCTTGCCTGAGGCGAATTTTATCCGCACGACGGACGCGCATCATATCATGGCGGCGCAGGAATTCTGGCGGATAGTGAACAAGAATGGCTGGATATATAAAAAGGACTATTCTATAAAATATTGCGTCGGATGCGAGCTGGAAAAGACAGAATCCGAGCTCGTTCTAGGCAGATGCCCCCTTCATCCTCACCAGGAGATAGAGATAATAAAAGAGGAGAACTATTTTTTCAAATTCAGCGCTTTTCAAAAGCCGCTTTTGGATCTGTACAATGCTAATCCAGCTCTGGTCGTGCCGGATTTTCGTTTCAACGAGATAAGGGCTTTTGTCGAGCGAGGTCTGGAAGATTTCAGCATATCGCGTCTGGCATCAAAGATGTCCTGGGGTATTCCCGTTCCGGATGATCCGGATCAAGTCATGTATGTCTGGTTCGACGCGCTGGTCAATTATGTGTCGTGTATCGGCTGGCCAGATGGGAGTAAGCAAATAGGCAAAGAAGTAAAAAAGGAAGACAGGAATGGAATTGCAGAAAAGCGATGGGGAGGACTCTTGGGGTTCGAGGGTCTCTCGGAGCGAGCGAAGGCGAGTGAGAGCGAGACGCATCGCCATCAGGCGATGACGGCGTACCAGAGAACACAAGAGCTTGACCCAGAGCAAGCTATTAGCAAAAATTCCTTTCAGAAATTCTGGATAGATTCCGGCGGCGTTGTCCAATATTGCGGCAAGGACAATCTGCGCCAACAATCGGCTATGTGGCAAGCTATGCTCTTGGCTGCTGGTTTGCCTCCTTCAAAGACGATTGTCATAGATGGCTTTATCACCGGCGACGGCGGGATAAAAATGTCGAAATCCCTGGGCAACACAGTCGATCCTTTCGGGCTCGTGCGGGAATATGGCACCGATGCTCTGCGTTATTTCGTAGCTCGCGAGCTCCATCCGTTCGAGGACAGCCCGTTCACGCCGGAAAAATTCAAAGATGCCTATAACGCCGGTCTCGCCAATGGTCTCGGCAATCTCGTTTCGCGTATCATGAAGATGTCACAGGATAATCTCGTTGAGCCAATCTCGATCGTCGCAAATGGATTGCCGGCCGAATATCTGGGCATGCTAGACTCATTCAACCTAAAGTCAGCCGGAGATTTCATCTGGTCAAAGATCTCAGCGCTAGACAACATAATCCAGCAAGAAAAGCCGTTTACAAAATTAAAAGATCCTGCGACAAAATCTGATGGTCTAGAGACGATAGGCAAGCTCGTAAAAGGCCTAGGAGAGATCGCTTTTCTCCTCGAACCATACTTGCCCGAGACTTCGCAGAAGATCCAAACTTTGATAAAAGAGAACAAGATGCCAGTACAACCGTTGTTTATGAGGAAATGATTGAAAGACCTTCAACAAAAAAGCCGCTCTCTTGCGAAAGCGGCTGTGATGATTCAGTCCTCGTCCTCGGCTTCTGCCTGTTCGAGATTGTATTCAGACCAGCTTGTGCTCGGCTTTGCGCCTTTTATAGACAATAGATATAGATCTTCAGCGCCTATCTCTATTTCCCACAGCTCTTGATATTCTGGGTGTTCAAAATTTAACCAAGGGTGTTCTTCTTTCCACATCCTTCTCTTTTGTCGCGCTGATTCCCATTTGGTTTTGAACAATTGTATCCGGCTCTCTTTGAGAGCAGTCCGCGATTTGAAATAAGGTTGCGTAGCCAGCGCAAGAGTCAAAAGTATGACCAATAGCCACATAAGATTCCTTTTGTTGGATATTCATTCGTCCGGTTTCTATAAATAAGCTAAACTATATCCATGGAAAAAGCAATCAGACATATAGACATCCACGGTCACGTGAATTTTCCCGAATATGATTCCGACAGGGGAGATGTCATAAAGCGCGCGGAGGAGGCGGGCGTCGGAATGATTTCTGTCGGCACAGATATCGCGAGCTCGCGATGCGCAATCGATCTTGCCGAAACGCACAAAAACATGTGGGCGGCAATAGGTATCCATCCGACGGAGATAATCGAAAGACGAAATTCTATAAAGCCGGAAACTAAAGGACTAAAAGATCAAGGCGTGGAGGCAGGTACGTCTTTCGAGGGGGCTCCGCAGGCGACGGACGAGGATTCAAGCGGATGTTCACCAGAAAATTCACGTACTCCGAGAAAGATAGCGCCTGCCGGAATGGATGATAAGGATGAGTTCCAACAACTGCGTCGTCTATCCATTCATCCAAAAGTCGTGGCGATAGGGGAATGCGGCCTAGATTATTTCCAGGTAAAAGAGCATGATATCCCGGCTCAGATCGAGGCCTTTGAAAGACACATCGCTATCGCGAACGAGGCAAGGAAACCGCTTATGCTCCATGTCAGAAATGGCAAGAAGAAAGGCGATCGAGGGTCTGTCGCTAGCGATGCCTACGAGGATGCTTTGGATATTCTGAAAAAATCCTCAAAAGTGCCTTTCAACTTCCATTTTTTTGCCGGGACAGTTGAAAATATGAAAAATATAATAGAAGCAGGAGGCACTGTCTCATTTACCGGCGTTATTACTTTTACGCATGATTATGACGAATTGATCAAACAGGCGCCGCTCGGAAGCATCATGTCCGAAACAGATTGCCCGTATGTCTCGCCGGTTCCTCATCGCGGCAAACGCAATGAACCGGCGTATGTCATTGAAGCGGTCAAAGCCATCGCACGGATCCGTGGCGAGGATGAGGAGAAGGTGCGCGTTATTTTACTTGAAAATGCAAGGAGGATGTTTTCTTTGCCAAGTTAACCTCGCGAGGCCTCCTATGGCTTTAGCTTTTCTTTATAACTATTTTAACTTTTCTTAATAACTTTTCCTTATAATATATATCGCAAACCTTGCGCAAGGCCTGCACCTGTGATAATCTCATCATACGCTTTTTGCTCGCGGCCAAAATGGTCAAGAATCGAATCGAGCAAGCGGATTTACCAGCTAATACGCATGAGGCCTCGGAACTGTATCTGTAGATACGACCGTGCTCTGTCAGAAAGCCGATAAAAAGACAGATTGCCGCATGCTTGAGAAACACCATGAACGAATCCATATACGAAATCAGCTATCTCCTCGTTCCAACATTGCCACAGGAAAAAGTCGGCGAACAAGTTGCCGCTCTTTCTGATATATTGGCAAAAAACTCGGCCGAAAATATAGCCGAGGAATCTCCATCCCTCATTCCGCTCGCATATCAAATGGAAAAGAGCTCTGGAGGAGGAGCGCATCAACGCTTTGACAGAGGTTATTTTGGTTGGATCAAATTTTCTTGTTCTCCGTCGGCTATAGAGGAGATCAGAAAAAGCTTTGAACAAAACCAATATGTTTTGAGGACATTGGCTATATCTACCATAAAAGAGAGCACATATCTCGGCAAACGGGCGAAATTTGAAAGCAAGCCGGAGAACAAAATTGAAGAAAAACAAGCCAATCCAGCCGAAAATATGGCAAAACATGGATCAGAATCCAAACCAGCCGCGTCATTGACGAATGCCGAAATCGCTGCAGTAGACAAGGAGCTAGATGAGATAGTCAAAGGAGCTTAATAACGCTATACTAAATTAACTCAATAACTATCATGTATCTAAACAAAGCAATCATTTACGGGAATCTCACTCGCGATCCAGAGCTGAAGGCGATACCTTCCGGCTCAAAAGTCGCTACTTTTTCTGTAGCTACGAATCGCATTTGGAAAGACAAGGCGGGCGCTCGTCAGGAAGCAGTCGATTATCACAATGTCGTCGTCTTCGGTCGCCAGGCGGAAACAGTATCTCAGTATCTGAAAAAGGGCTCTGGCGCTATGATCGAAGGTCGCTTGCAAACCAGGAGCTGGGACGGAACTGACGGTCAGAAAAAATATCGTACGGAAATAGTGGCCGATCGCATCCAGTTCGGTCCGCGATCGGGAGGCGTAGGTGCGATGCCTTCGACCGCCAAATCAGGCGCCAATGCAGAGGAGGGACCGGCTTCTTCGGATAACCCACCAGTTCCGACCGAAGCGATCGAATATCCAGAAGAGGAAATCAATCCGGATGACATACCGTTCTAATCAATCAATCATTAATCAATAGATCAAAAGAATAAAACACATAACTGCCATGACCAAAGAATGTTATTTCACCAAAAACCACATACGTTTCATAGACTACAAGGATACTGAGATTTTGAAAAAATTCATCAATCCTTATGGTCGTCTGATATCAAAGAAACGCACCGGCGTCTGTGCAAAGAGCCAGCGTCAGCTCGCTGTCGCCGTCAAACGAGCACGGTATATGGGACTCTTGCCGTATGTAGTCAGATAAAGTAAAAAGCAAGACAAGTTAAAGGAGAAAGAAAAGTATCCTCGTCAAGGCACGTCGTCATCTATTGCTGGCGGCGCGTCTAGCTCTCGCGCCAACCGTGCTCCGAGAGACCTTTCCGAGAGCGCTTTTCTTTCTCCTTTTCCTATGCGTTTTTATTTCACTCTTTCTCGATACTCTCCTGTATCAGTATTGACGCGTATCACATCGCCCTCAACGACAAAGAGGGGAACATTTGCGGTTGCACCAGTCTCGAGAATGACGGTTTTGTTGCCGCCGGTAGCCGTGTCGCCCTTGACGTTCGGTGGCGCTTCGGTGACGCGCAGGTCGACGGTGATAGGGAACTTGAATCCGACGCTTTGCTCGCCGAAGAGGAGCTGGTCCAGGATAGTATTCGGCTTCAGATATTTGCCGCGCGGGCCGACGATCTCCTCGCTGACGCTCCAGCGTTTGCTAGGATCAGTCGGATCGACGAACCAATATTGTCCACGATTGGCATAGAGGAATTTCGAGGGACGGGAATCGATCTCTGCCGATTCTACTTTTTCGCTCTGGTGGAAAGAATATTCCGTGACCTTGCCGGTGACGAGGTTTTTCAGCTTGGTCGCATTGACCGGTTTTCTCTGTTGTTTGCGGAAAACGTGCGATGTCTGCACTTCGTATGGCTGACCGTCCAATATTATATATTTGTGTTCTGTGACTTCGTTATATTCGAGCATTGACATGGTTATTTCTTCTTAAGATTAAGTAGACGCATTCTATCTGAAAATGCACCAAAAAGCAAAAATGCCAACTCACCGAGACGAGTTGACATTGCGATTCGTGTGACGACGAGCTTATCAACAAAAACCGATATGGAGAGTATTGTCACTCTTGGCTTTTTTGACGAATGAATCTCTTTCAGCTTTGAGCGTCTCCTTTTCGTCAGTGTGGCGAGCCCTCCGTATTTCTTCTTCACGTCGTCTCAAGCCGTCATCAAACTTTTCTTGTCGAAGCAAAGCAGCATAGCCACCCCAAGCCGCCTTGAACCGAGCTTCACGTTCCATGCCAGATTTACTCATCCTTTTCATAGATGTTCCTTTCTCTGGAGTCAGGCTACTTTATACTAACTTATAAGTCAATTAATCCTCGCTCGAGCTGACGTTTTCAGGGCTTGTCTTGCTGTTCGCGTCGTTTTTCCCGACAGTCAGACCTTCGGCAAGTCTCGCGCGTATCTTGGTCAGGAGCTCTTCGCGGACCTCTTCGTTCTCTTTCAAGAATTGTCGTGTGGCGTCATAACCGCGACCAAGAGTGAGCTCGCCATATTTGTATGAATTGCCTGATTTGGTAAGTATCTCCATCTTTTCTCCGAGAGCAATGATTTCACCTTCCTTTGAAATACCTTCATTGTACATGAGATCGAATTCTGTCTGACGGAACGGCGCGGCTACTTTATTTTTGACTACTTTTACACGGACTCTGCCGCCCATGATCTCGTCGCCCTTTTTTATCTGTGCTATGCGGCGTATATCTAGACGGACAGAAGTGTAAAATTTCAAGGCCTTTCCTCCTGGCGTCGTCTCTGGATTGCCGAACATCACGCCGATCTGCATGCGGATTTGATTGATGAAAATAACTATCGTCTTTGACTTGGCTACGATAGCGGTTAGCTTGCGCAGGGCCTGCGACATGAGCCGCGCTTGCTTGCCGACATGATACGCGCCCATATCGCCCTCTATCTCGTCTTTTGGCGTCAATGCGGCCACTGAATCGATGACGATGACGTCTAGCTTGCCGGAGCGCACCAGAGAATCGACTATCTCGAGGGCTTGTTCGCCTGTGTCTGGCTGAGAGATGAGCAATTCATCTGTTTTTACTCCTAGTCGAGCCGCATATTCTGGATCCATCGCATGCTCTGCATCGATGAAAGCGCATACGCCGCCTTTTTTCTGCGCCTCGGCTATGACATGCAATGTCAGTGTCGTCTTGCCAGATGATTCTGGTCCAAAGACCTCTATGATGCGTCCGCGAGGCATGCCACCGACGCCGAGCGCGGCGTCTAGGCCTATGGAGCCAGTAGATATGGCATCGACATTCACATGCGGTTTTTCCCCGAGCTTCATGATCGCGTCATCTCCGAATTTTCCTCGTATGGCATTCAAGGTATCCCTGATGCTGTCTGTAGGATCCTTTGTTTTTGGAGTTTTTTCTTGCCCGCCATGTTTGCCGGCAAGCATGGCGATAGACGCGGCTGCGTTTTTCTCTTCAACTGCTTTTTCTTTTATTTTTTTAGACATGATATTTTTGATTTTTAAAGTTATTAAAGATTGTCTTCGACCTGATCTGGAGTTTTTAGGCGAACTCAAGCCGTTTCTAAAACTCTCACTCTCTTCTCGAGTCGACTATGTTCGTTTCTACCGACGCACTCCAAAGTATGGCTGTCAAAAGCATTCCAAAGCCCCTGGATGCGATTGTTAACCCCTTCAAATTTATCGGTCATGGAATATTCCAGTTTTCCAAATCTTTCATCAACTGATTTTTCCAGTTTAGTAAAAGCGCCGCTTACTATAATAGTCAAGTCAGCGATGGCACCATCGACGATTACCTTGACATCGTTTCTTAATGCTTGGACATCGCTTTTTAGAGCGATGTCTTTTTTGATATCCACAAGATCGCTCTTTGTTGCAACGCCTTTCTTTAGCTCCACAAGGTCGCTCTTCATAGCAACACCTTTCTTTAACTCCACTAGGTCGCCTTTCAGAACAACATCTTTTTTAAATTCTGTAAGATCGCTCTTTAGCGCAACCCCTTTTTTAAATTCCGCGAGCTCTTTTTTTGTGGCATTTAAAATGTCGATTTTAAATGTCGATAAATCACCTCTAGTTGTTGTTAAAATATCGCTTTTGAATGCCGCGAGATCACCTTTGGTTGCTGCCAAGATATCGCTTTTGAACAGCAACAAGTCGCCTTTTGTGGCTGGTGACCCGCTATTTTCTATTTTAAACTCTTGCGTTTTTATAGACATATTTTTACGTTGGTTAATCAATAATAACACACATTATATGCAAAAGTTATTAAGAAAAGTTAAAATAGTTATAAAGAAAAGTTAAAATCGTAGGAGACCTCGCGAGGTGGGGAAGCGAATGTTTGGGGGTTTAATCTATGTGGAGGTTGCGACGGTAGAAGTAGCTATGCTAGATGTTGCGATCTTTGGTGCCAGATAAACGAGCTCTAGCTGTTTTTTCGCCATATGACCGAATGGATCATGGGCAGAGATGGTTTCTATATTATAGCCGGGCATTAGCAGGATCGTTTCTGAGAAATTTCCTTTGTTGTCTATGGTTATGGATCTACTATCGAGAGTGATGTCCTGGACACGTTCTGCTCTGCCGGCTATTGTCACAGTTGAAGTGGAAAATGATGCATAATTTGCCGGTTCGGTGACCGTGATGCTGGGGCCGGAGGCATACGCCTTGTATGTCCTATATATAAAATACAAAAGACCTGCGGCTATGATGGCCACAATAGCCGTAACGAATATTTTTTGTATAGTGCCGCGATTCATGACAGATAGTAGGAAGCAGAACGTATAAAGCAGAAAGAAAATTTATGCTTTTCACTTTTCATATTGCTTGTTCGATTTTCTCTGACGTGTCAACTGAAGCATCTTCGTTCTCGCCTGTTTCCGCCGCTCCCATCACCTCTCTCGGTTTTGATCCGTTTGCCGCTCCTATCACGCCGCGCTCCTCGAGCATGTCCATCAGCTTTGCCGCTCGCGAATAGCCGACGCCTAGCTTGCGTTGGAGATATGACGTCGAGGCCTTGCCGGCGGAGATCACCGCCAAACGCGCGTCTTCGTACATATCATCGTCTTCTTCGAGCGATTCATCGTCTAGACTGGCTGAAAAGATCGCATCTTGACCGGCCTCTTTTGATGGGGCAGACAGATTTATCTCGCTCATTATCTCGTCCTTGTAGGCATCGGCTAGATATTTCGATACTTTCTTGACTTCTCCTTCTGATATGAAAGCGGACTGCAAGCGCACTGGTTTTGACATCTCTGCGCCCAGGTACAGCATGTCGCCTGCACCGAGCAATTTCTCCGCGCCTGGTTGGTCCAAAATAGTGCGCGAGTCTATCTGTGAAGCCACTTGCAATGCCACACGGGACGGGATATTGGCTTTGATCAAACCGGTGATGACATTGACGCTCGGCCGTTGCGTCGATAGGACGAGGTGGATGCCCACAGCTCGGCTCATTTGAGCTAGTCGAACTATGGCTGATTCCAGCTCGCGAGGGTATGCTTGCATTATGTCTGCCAATTCATCGATGACGATCACAATATACGGCATCGTCTCAGGGAATTGGCTGTCCGTCTCTTCCTTGTTTTTCTCCTTTTCCCCCTTGCCGCCCTTCTTCTTTACCTCTGCGATCGCCTTTTCAATCGCAGGATCGAGCACGCTTCTGTGATACGAATCGATATCACGCGTCGCTGTTTTTTCCAGCACATCATATCGTCGGCTCATCTCCTTGCCGGCCCATTTTAGGGCAAGGATGGCCTTTTTTGCGTCAGTTATGACAGGCGTCAGGAGATGGGGAATCTTGTTGTACAGGGTGAGCTCCACGCGCTTTGGGTCTATCATGATGAATTTCAGGTCTTCTGGCGAATTGCGATAGAGCAGGGAAGTGATGATGGCATGTATGGTAACTGATTTGCCGGAACCGGTCGCACCAGCGATGAGCATGTGAGGCGCTTTGCCCAAATTGGCGAAATGCGATATGCCAGTGATCGATTTTCCTAGAGAGACCAACAGCGGCTTGTCCGATCTCTGGAATTCCTCTGAACCGAGCAGAGTGCCTAGACCGACAGTCGTCTTTGATGTATTCGGTATTTCGATGCCGACGAGCGATTTGCCTGGTATCGGCGCCTCGATGCGTATAGGGTGAGCTGCCAGAGACAATGACAGGTCGTTATTCAATGTGGTGATGCGCGACAATTTGACCCCTTCGGCCGGCTTTAATGCATATCTTGTCACCGATGGGCCTATTGATATCTCGTCCATCTCCACGCTTATGCCAAAATTCTGCAAAGTCCTCTTTATGATATTCGCGTTTGCCTTTATATCGCCTGTCTCCGGCCTGCCGCTGTCCTTTTCGAGGAGAGATAGCGGCGGCGGCGTGAACGGCTTCATGCTCCTCGTGTCAGCGTTCATCGCGAAATCCTCGTCTTTGTCCAAGGGTAGCCCTTGGACATCGATCGGCTTCTTTCCTGATTTTTTAGCCAGAGGCGCGATGGCTTCCGTTTTCTCCTTTTCTTCCTCGTCATCCGCGTCATCTAGCTTCTTTTCGGCTTTTTCAACCATATCATCGACATCCTCATTGTCTTCTTTTTCTTTCTTTTCATCTTTGTTTTTTTCCTTCCTCCAAAACGCCAGCTGGTCGAATGTCACCCCTACCTCCAGGGTTATGAGGAGCGAAATGGCGATCAATGCCACCAATATCGCCGCCGAAGCATATACATCGACCAATGATACCAGAGGACTGGAGACATAATGTCCGATGATGCCGCCCTCATTAGAGAAGACGAGATCTATCAGTCCTAGACCAGAGAGCAAGAATAGGAGCCCGCCGAAGAATTTCCAAAATGTGAATCTCTGGCGTATGCCGCGCAAAAAGGCGATTGCCAGGATAATGCAGATGAGGGGCAAGAGGAAATAGCCGATGCCGAACAATCTATCCGCATAATGATAGAAATATTGGCCGACCCAGCCGGCCTTGTCGAATGAAGCGAGGCCTGTCAATATGCCAGCCACTAAAAATATTATCGCTAGCACCGCCTGCAATGTCTCTGCTTTTAATTCTCTGACGAAAGAAGAACCCGTCTCCTTTTTCTCCTTTTTAGTTTTCTTTTTAGACATGATAGATGATTATATCACGAGAATAATAAGACCGTGCAGGGTACACTTCAGGACATGAAGATTTTTGAAGAGGACATGAATCCTACCGAGCCGACAGATACATCTTTCGAAGGGGCTCCGCGACCGACGGGCGAGGACCTGAGTGGATTTATAGCAATAAATTCATGTACTCGGAGAAAGCTAGTATCTCGTCGGCAGAGAGAATGACCATAATAGGGAACAACGATAGAAAACTTGCTTTTTGCACCAGATGTCTTATATAATGTCCTTGAAATTTAGCTAGGAAATCTAAAGGACAGGTTGGTTGCTATAAAGGACAAATCAGACGAAAACATAAAGGACATGAATGAAAATAAAGCAGAAAACCATATACCAATAGACCAGAGTTTCTGGCGTACTATAGGTCTCATTTCAGGAGATGAGAATCTTTTCTATGTCTTCAAAAAGACAGAACGTATAGTCACCGCCCTATATCTGGTCACCAATTTAATAAAGGACAACGATCCATTGAAATGGGAGATCCGCGAACGTTGCATGTCCCTGATTTCTTCTACCATCGCCCTGGCGGGCGTCGATTCCCAGGAAAAGAATTCTTACATGAGATTCTTCCTTTCATCCCTTCTCGAAACCAGGACTTTTGTCAATATTTCTTTTGGTTCCCATATCATATCGAAAATGAACGCTGAAATGATCATTGATGAGATAGACGCACTGGTCATCCACACAAAAGATCGCGCCATGGAATCAGCTACTCGCGCCGGCTATATACTATCAAAGTCATTTTTCGCCACAGAATCTCTATCAAGGACAGATGATAAAGGACAAGAAAAATCAACAGCAGAAAATTCACAGAATCATTCTTCTGATAAAATAAAGCAACCAATGTCTTTTAAAGATAAAGCTCAAAGCAATGCTTTTCCAAAGGACAGTCGCAAGAGCTCGATAATCGAGCTGCTAAAGAAACAACCGAATCAAACCATAAAGGACATTGTAAAGGACATACCGGATTGCAGCACAAAGACCATCCAGCGCGAATTGTCCGATCTCGTCCATTCAGGCATCGTCAAAAAAGAGGGGGATCGCCGATGGAGCCGGTATTCATTAAAGTAATTCAGATAAAGAAAATATGATATAATGGCTGGATGCGTCTGAGGATTACAATACATGCCCAAGAAAGGATTTCCGAGCGTCACATAAATATAGACCATATAAAACAAGCCATAAATCATCCAGACACAATATCAGACGCCGCTTACTTGAAAGTAAATAGCGGAAAGGTGCTAAAAACCACCGAAATAAAGGAGGGAATCGTGGTTGATATGGGCAAAAAAGGCAAGATCATAGGTATAGAGATACTGAATTTTTCGCTGCAACAAAGCGCCAGAAAACTAAAGGAATCTATGAAAAACGGTTTGCCTGTAGAGATAATATCAAGCATGCCATCATTGGCGTAGAGAATGATTGCTTGACTCCAACAAAGTGATAGTGTAATATGGATTCCGTGCATATCTGTTACCCAAAATAGCCGCAAAACTGCCCCAAAAGGGGACTTTTGGTATTTTGTAGCCACTTTGGAATAGTTATCCACATTGAGCCATTTTACAGCGCATATCCTAGCAGAGTATAATGGTTTGCAACGCAGACCCGTTTGCAATCGTATTGGTACGTATCTGCGTCTGTTCGTTGACAATTCAATGTCGATTCAATGAAAGAAAATCCCGCTTGTTCCTATCACGTCTGAATGTCTGTACGACACATTCCTTCTTGCCAACTATCCCTCCGGCGCAGTCGATATCGGGGAGGGCATAGTAATAGTGCGCGGCGTCGAATGTTAGTTCCGCGCGCGGAAAATTCAGTTCAGTCAGTATTAATAGTTTAAGTGACAGCGTTCGTCCGAACCTTATCAGCATTATAATTAATCGGACGGATACTGTTTCAAAATTACAAAAATGAAATCTATAAAGACAATCGTAGTTAGCTCGGCTGCTGCCATCTTGGGCATTGCCCTCGTCGCTTCAGCTGCTAGCTACACGTTCTCAAATTACTTGAGCGTTGGATCTACTGGCGCAGCTGTCACAGCTCTCCAGAATTTCCTCATCGCTAATAACTTTAGCATCCCATCTATAGCCAATGGCAAAGCAAAGACTGGCTATTTCGGTTCACAGACCCAATCAGCTGTAAAGGCCTACCAGACTTCAGTTGGTATTCCTAACACTGGTTTCGTTGGTCCTTTGACAGTCGCCGCCTTGAACAAGGGCACGGTTGGCACAGCTTCAACAGGCACAGTCTCAATGACTTGCCCAACAGGTATGATTTGCACACCGATCACGACAACGACAACAACGACAGGTGCAACGACAGCCACAGCAGGAACAATCACAACTCCTGGTGTTGCAGGTTCATTGGATGTCTCTAACGGTTCATACGTTGGAAACGGCACAGCCGTCAATGATGGACAAGAGGTTGACCTAGGATCGCTCGCCTTGCAAACAGGAGCATCTGACATGCAAGTCTCTTCAGTCGCATTGGACTTCAACGTCCGTCCTTGGTTGTATATGAATTCGATATCGATCCGCACCACATCTGGTCAAGTTTTGGCCGAAGTTGACAATCTCAACTCCAGCAACTTTACCGAGATCACCATCGGAAGCGATTATCGCATCAACGTCCCGATCTCTACAGTTCTTCCAAAAGCCACGAGAACAATCATAGTGCTCCACGGCGTATTTGGTACAAGCAACAGAACTGAGCAGAATATTGCTGTCACTCAAGCCCAGGTTCGTTCAGTTGATGGTACTGGTGTGACTCTAACGAGCACATTGGGCGATTCCTCAAATCCTAACCTCACAGCGATGTATGCGTCCTACGGTGGTTCATCTAACTCAAGTCTCGTAGTGTCAATTGATCCGAGTTCTCCAGTTGCCCAGACGATTCAAACGAATACTGGCAATACTCAGACAAAGAACATCCTCTTGGGCGTGTTTGACTTGAAGTCACAAAACATCAATGCCACACTCCAAGGATTGACTGTTAATGTGAGCATGACTGGTGTCGGTTCAGTTGGAAGCGTGTTTGCCAATCTTCAATTGAATTCCGGCAGCACTCTGTTGAACACAGGAAACATTGTCACTACTACTGGAAGCTCCTCAGCTGTCACATTTAGCAACTTCAACCTTCCTCTTCCTCAGAACATACAGGTTCCAGTCTCAGTCTACGCCACCGTCAATGGTAACGTAAATGGTGTCACTGGATCTGTAAGTCTTACAGCTTCTGCAGAAAATATTACTGGTATAGATTCTAGCTCGAACAACCTCACACTTTCGAGCAATGGAACTCTTCCGGGTGCAAACATGACATTCAGTTTGTCAGGTGTTACTGTATCTGGCCTATCATGGACCATTAATCCTACTTCTGCAGGCGGAAACTACAATCGTTATCCTGCTCAGACGATATTCAGCGGTAGCGTCACTATCTCTGCTGGAAATAACGCATTGTACATAAGCTCGATCGGTGCTAATGCTCTTACATTGGCCACCTCGTCTCCTACAACAGGAGCAAATCTAGCAGCTTCGTTTGCTTCGTTCGCACCTTCAAATGGTGTTCAGGTGTATGATAACCTCACGAGCGGAACAACTTACTACCAGATCCCTTCAGGTGGTTCAAGAACGTTCAACTTTAACGGCACTCTGGCACTCACAGCCGCTTCTACCACACAGGTATTGGCGAATGCGGGTATCACATCCGTTAACTTGAACACTTCCAATGGTTTGGGCGCAGGAACAGCAGTTCCTTACACCACTCTTCTTCAGGGACTCAACAGCGACTTCCATGTTGCTGGTGCTTACTTGAACGGAACGAACTAAATAGCTTAGTTTGCTCTGAACTCCTCCCAACGGGTTAAAATGTTGGAACAAAAACCGCCTTCGGGCGGTTTTTGTGTTGGGGTGGAGGGGAAATTTTTGGTAAGGAAATTCCAAGGTGAAGCAAGATTTTTTCACTTTTGCGGGATTGACATGATAGATAGGGCTGATATACTTATGTCATAAACCTGCGGAACATTGGGTTCGCCCAAGCTGGTCCTATCGGCATTGTCGCTGATGGCAGGATTCATGAGAGCCCTCTTTTAATCATCGAGGGCTTTATGTTTGTGTTCTCTATCCATAACGCTCAAATAATGGGCACGACCATCATTGACCTGACGTACTTCGACCCTTTTTCTGGTAGAGGAAATGTCTCCATCCTGCGTCATCAAAGTAGACATGTCTGTTCAATGCATGACAGAAGACTTTTCCAATAGAGCAATAATGTGTTCTTGTACGCTTCTTTTGAACTTAATAATAAGCTTCTTCATTTTCCATACATAAATTGTATAGACCGATCATTAAGGAAAGTTAAAATAGTTATCAACAGCCAGTGGGGAATCGTTGAAACAAAACCGTTCCAAAAGGACGGTTTTTGTGTTGTTCGAATGCTGTTATCGAGGTATAATTAGCAGTGATGAAACATAAATACTTGACCTCTTTATCGCTATTGATCGTAACCATCCTCGGTATGGCTTTCTTCTCGAATGCTTCGCACATTCGAGCTTCTGCCTGTCTGCAGTTAACCGGCAATTTGAGCTATGGCATGTCGGATAGCGTTTCCTCGGATTCTATCTATTTCTTGCAGGAATATCTGCAGAGCGTCGGGTATCTGACAGCTACCCCTAATGGGCACTTTGGTTCAGCCACTCTCGCGGCTGTTAAAAGATTCCAAACTGCCAATGGCATCGTCTCCACCGGTTATGTCGGTTCTGTCACTCGTGCTTCGCTTGGCGCAAAGACCTGCAGTTCTTCCGTCACAAATGTCGTCACACCTGCGACCCAAACCGTTTCGAGCTCATCCTCGACGACAGCAACCGAAACTGTAAATACCAACGTCACTTCTCCTGCTACAGGCCAAGTTCTCTCTATAGGGAGTTCGACTGTGATCAGATGGAACAATACTCCGTCTGTCGGTACATACAACATAAGCTTGGAACAGCCAGGCGGTTCCGGCGCCGGTTTTATCGCTCTCAACCAATCGTCGAATATCTCTAATCCGAATCAATATGTTTGGAGCGTTGGAAAAGTTTCTACGCCTCAATCGAGTTCGGACATAGTCTCTCCGGGCACTTATAGGATCCGTTTACAGAGCTCTGTTTCAGGCGCTTCCACGAATGATCAGACTAGCGGGTGGTTTACGATTGTCGGCGAGCAGTTCAATATCAGTTCAGTCGTACCGTCTTCATCCTATGCCGATAACGCCACCTCTATCGTGTTGTTTGGCACAGGATTCACCGATTCTACTTCTATATATTTTGACAGCAATTATTCCAATCAAAGAGCGAACAATCAATACGTATCATCCGATGGAACCGTTCTCGTATTCACTATTCCGACTATAGTGTCGGCTGGTTCTCATACATTGTATATAAATAGCAGCGGATACAATTCATCGCCGGTGACCATGCCTTTCACAGTCTTGAACGTTCAATAAAAAATATGATCAAAAATAAAATCACAATTGCATTATCGTCGATCTTTGCTCTGTTGGCGTTTGCTGATGTTTCTTTTGCTTCATCAATACCGACTTTGAATCTCATTAATAATGTTTCTACAGTCGGCATAAGCGTGACGGGAGCCGATCCATACGCTACTGTGAATTTTTACTATCCCAATTCCAGCAGTGATAATTCCGTAAGCACCTCGTACACCTCGATAGATATAGGCCAGACTAATTCGAGCGGATCATTCAACGTATCGGTGGCGCCAAATTCGTATGGCCTTTCCGGAGGAATGCAGGTTTACGTATCAGTCGATGGGGCAAGCTCGTCCAATATTTCATGGCCGATATCATCAGTTACCAGTCAATCAGGAAACTTGCAGCTCTCTCAACAGAGCGAGATCCTGACTGTGGGCGGAACCGCTACGATCATTGGTTTGAATACCAGCAATAATCTGACGGTCCAGAGCGATTCAAATAATTCTGTGACCGCCGCTTTTGTCCAATCGAGCAATAATACTGTGGTCATAAATGCGCTGTCAGTCGGTTCATCTACGGTGAGCATATGCGCCGGAACATCAGGATGCGGTACGGTCAGCGTCTCTGTCCTCGCTCCGACTCAGACTATAACCTTCAGTCAATCTTCAGTCTATTTGACGCTTGGAAATCCTGCCCAGACGATTAGCATTTACGGTCCTGGTTCTGGCTATAGCATGTCCAATCAAAATCAGAATATGCTCACTGCTAGCTTGAATGGCTCGAGCTTGTCATTGCAAGGGCTGTCTTTGGGTCAAACCACTGTATCCGTCTGTGCCAACGGCTGGCTATGCGGTTCTCTCCCTATATATATCGTAAGTCCAGGAACTGCCGTGCCATATCAGGTTAGCATTCCTGCTCCGGCGAACTCGAATTTTAGTCAGTCGCCACAGCTCACCTCGCTCTCTATTTCCTCAAATGATTCGCTCAATTTGTTTTTTGGAACGAATAGCACGATCAGTATGAGCTTTGCCATAAACCAGACTGTCAGCAATCTGCAGGCGACGATCGACGGTCAACAGGTCTCTGCTGATCAGGGCAATGACGGCACCTATTCGATTTCCTACAAAATGACTGGAAATGAGGCGCTGCCGCTGCAAGTTGTCCTCCTGTACACAAATCCTTCCGGCATAACCGGCAAAACCTATTTCTCGATCGGAAACTCTTCGACTGCTTCTTCCGCTTCAGCCACAGCCGCATCTGTAAAGACAGCCACAAACGCTTCATCGAGCGCCGATTGCCCGACAGGCATGGTTTGTATGCCGACAGCTACGCCAGTGCCATCGGAGAGCGTGGTCAATACTACCTCGGCTGGCTATACTTTCAGCGATTATCTATATATGGGGATGAACAAGATCGGTCAAAGCAATCCTGATGTCGTTGCCCTACAAACGCGACTGATAAAGGACAAGCTTTTGTCTGCCGGATCAGCCACCGGCTATTTCGGTCCTGCTACAAAAGCGGCGGTGAAGAAATATCAAGCAGATCACGGTCTGAGCGCTCTCGGCGTCGTCGGTCCGGCCACCAGGAACCTGTTGAATGAAGGGATATGATTTATTGACGAACGATTTTCCCGATTTTGGAGGTTGACAGGAGTGATGGAGCTGTTATACTTGTCATATATTAATGAGGATAGTCGACATAAGGTTCCGTCCTTATTGTGGACGCCTCAGAGTAAGCGAATATTCCACGGGGAACGTCGACATAAGGTTCCGTCCTTATTGTGGACGCCCGAGAAAATATCCTTAGGACAAAATCCTAGGGATGTTTTTTGTATGGGTAGAGAGTTGTCTATCCAGGAGATTCATTGGATCAAGAAATTCGGTGAATTCTTTCAAAAGCGAAGAACAAGAGTCATAGTTCGGTGCGAGAATGCATCGTAATTTGTCTTTGAATATTAGATATTCAACCAATCCATAGAAATCTCCATCTCCGGAAACGATGATAGCTTTATCATAATCATTCATACGTATGACGGCATGAATTGCCATGTCCGTATCGACATTTCCTTTGATGATTTCGCCATCCATGACTATTTTCTTGAAAATAAGCTCGAATCCAAAGTTATAAAGCTTTTCATACAAAACGACATGTTTTTCCATATAACCCAAAAATAAAAAGGCACGCTTGACCGAATATTTTTCACGAAGATAAATGATAAATCTGGAGTAATCAAGCTCCCAGCCGCATCTGTGTACTTCCATGAATAGATTTTGGTTGTCTATGAAGGCATAATTGTTTTCTTTTCTTATCATACCCACAAATTATAGAAAAAGATTATTAAGGAAAGTTAAAATAGTTATCAACAGTCAACGGAGAATTGATGGAATAAAAACAATCTAACCGCGATTGCAACGAACGTTTCGTCGGGCGTCAATTGTCTAGCCAGTTTGGTCTGTATGCCGACAGATGTTTTTCTGCTATAATCCCCGTATGTCACCACAAATGTTCATATTCATAGGCAGGTATGGTTCAGGCAAGGGAACACAGGCAAAATTGCTGATCGGGGCTCTCCAAAAAGCCGATCCTGATAAAAAGGTCCTTTATATGGAGACAGGCGCAGAGTTCAGAAAATTCATGGCAAGAAGCGATAACCATACGGCCATCATGACGAAAAAGGTCGTCGATGGAGGAGGCCTCCTGCCAGAATTCATGCCGATCCATCTGTGGAGCAACCTGCTCGTGAATGACTATACTAGCAGGGAGCACCTGGTTTTTGACGGATCACCGAGAAAACTGCTAGAAGCGCAGATTTTGGATCAGGTCTTTTCTTTTTATGGAATGGAAAAGCCATGGGTCGTATTTTTGAATGTCGATCATGTGGCTTCGTTGAAGCGCCTCATTTTGCGCGGCTCTCAATCTGGTCGCGCCGATGATAACAAGGAGGCCATAGAGAGGAGAAAGAACGCCTTTGAAAAGGACGTCGACCCGGTCATCGAATGGTATCGCACAGACCCTAATATAAGATTCTTGGACATCGACGGCGAACGATCAATCGAGGAGATTCATCTGGATATTGTGAAAAAAGTGGGGTTGAAGTAAATCAAAAATAAGGATTTATGCTCGGTGCTTTCGACCTTCGATTATGATTACAATAAAGACAAAAGACGACATCAGGATCCTGCGCGAAGGCGGACGGCGTCATGCGGCTGTAATGAGAAAGCTGGCAGAGCATGTGCGGCCAGGGCTCCAAACGCGCGAGCTCGACGAGCTCGCGGTCCGGCTAATAAAGGAATTCGATACAGACAATTCTGGCGACCAGTCGTCGCTTCTCGGATTCAAACCAAAAGGCGCAAGGAGACCATATCCGGCGAGCATATGTGTTTCCGTCAACGAAGAAGTCGTTCATGGGATCCCGACTGAAAACAATCGTGTTTTGCAAGAAGGCGATATAGTCAGCATAGATTTCGGATTGAAGCACAAGAATCTCTTTACGGATATGGCTGTGACTGTGCAGGTCGGTCAAATAGAAGCGAAGCTCGCTATTTTGATCGAAACGACTAAAAAAGCATTGATGGCTGGGATAAAGGCGGCGAAAGGCGGCAAGAAGATCCTGGATATCGCTACGGCGGTCGAACTAGTTGGCCGCGGCGCAGGGGTTGGCATCGTCGAGGATCTAGTCGGTCATGGCGTAGGGTACGGCGTTCATGAGGAGCCGAATGTGCCGAACTATACATCTGGCATTCGTGACGAGAGGGTAGTTCTCCAACCAGGAATGACCATCGCTATCGAGCCGATGTTCGATCTGGGCGGTAAAGAAGTCTTTCAGTCAGATGACGATTACACTATCATCACCGCTGACGGTCTGCCATCTGCTCACTTTGAACATACAGTTCTGATCACAAAAGGGTCCGCAGAGATTTTGACGTCATAGACGCGATCTCTTGCATTTCCTTTATAAAAAGTTATAATCCACCATACGTCATACAGAACGACCAAAAATGCTTAAACATCGGATGATCGCCTTTTTTATCATAGTCATAGCCGCCGCAGTCGGCTATTTTGTCTATTCTTCGCAGAAATCGGTGCCTTTCAAGCTCGGTCTTGATTTGGCAGGAGGCACCGAGCTTGTTTATACAGCCGACGTATCAAAGATTCCGGCTGATGAGGTTTCTGATTCTATGTCTGCTCTGCGCGACACCATAGAACGGCGCGTCAATATATTCGGAGTCTCAGAACCGCTGGTGGAGACAGAGACGGCGGGGATCTTTGGCTCTGCATCTACGCAAAATCGTCTCATCGTCGAATTGCCTGGGGTGACAGATATCGATGCGGCAAAATCGGCCATAGGAGCCACGCCCGTTCTAGAGTTTTATTTGATAAAGACTAGCGATTATAACGCCATCACAGCAAAAAATTTAAATGCTACAGATACGCAGACAGCCATCGACGCCGCTCGCATAACGACTGGCATAACAGGGAGCATGCTTTCGAAGGCGGCTTTGGCTTTTGACCCGACCACTGGTGCGCCGATCGTCTCCCTCCAGTTCAATTCTACCGGCGCCCAGAAATTCGCTGACTTGACCAAAAACAATATCGGCGATATCGCGGCGATCTATTTGGATGGAGCGCCTCTAGAAATGCCGACTATCCGCGAAGCGATCACAAACGGCCAAGCCCAGATCACTGGCAGTTTCACTCTCGATCAAGCAAAAGATCTCGTACGAAATCTAAATTATGGCGCCTTGCCTGTGCCTATAACGGTATTGTCTGAACAAACGATCGGTCCAACTCTCGGCGCCGCTACGGTCAATGCTGGCATTTTGTCCGGAATCATCGCTTTCATTGTTATCGCCGCCTTTCTCATACTCTGGTATCGTTTGCCTGGATTCTTGGCTGTCGTAGCATTGGCCGCCTATACTTGCCTCAACCTTGCCATCTACAAGATCATCCCGGTGACCTTGACTGCCGCTGGCATAGCCGGTTTCATTCTATCTATAGGCATGGCTGTGGATGCGAACATCCTCATCTTTGAAAGAATGAAAGAAGAACTGCGCAAGGGCCGAAGCATTATGGACGCTGTGCACGAAGGATTCTCTCGAGCGTGGCCTTCGATCCGCGATTCAAACACCTCATCGATAATCACCGGCCTCATCCTCTACTATTTCAGTTCGACTTCGGTCATAAAGGGCTTTGCTCTAGTCTTCATAATCGGCGTGCTTGTGTCGATGTTCACGGCCATCACCGCCTCGCGTTTCTTCCTGTTTGCTGTGTCGCCAAAAAAGCAGGGTCGGCTTTCATTATTCCTGATGAAGAACGGCTTTACCCATTAAACCAACATGTTTATCGTAAAATACAGACCAATATTCTACATTTTCTCCGGCATTCTTGTCGCTGGCTCTATCATTGCCATGCTCGTCTGGGGTTTGAATTCGAGCATCGACTTCAAAGGCGGTTCTCTGCTAGAAGTCTCTTATACGAATGGTCGACCGAGCCAGGACGTTGTCGTGTCTGCCGTCGCTCCCTTGAACCTATCGGCATCGGTTATCCCGTCTGCATCGAACGAATATGATATACGCACTATCACTCTGACTGATGACCAAAAAAATTCTTTGATCTCTGTTTTGACAGCATTGGAGCCGGCTTCGACCTCGACTATGCCGATAATGATCGGTTCGACCACAGCTACGGCTACGATCAGTTCGCCGTCGATGCAAGTAGACGGTTTCAATACTATCGGACCAGTTCTCGGCGCAGAAGCGGCGTGGAAATCAATAGTAGCCGTCGTTTTGGTTATCCTAGCTATCGTTCTTTTTATCGCATGGGCGTTTCGAAAAGTATCCGAGCCGGTTTCTTCATGGAAATATGGCATTGTGGCTATCATCGACCTGGTGCACAATATCGTCATTCCTCTCGGAGTCTTTGCAGTCCTCGGACATTTCTATGGCTATGAAGTCGACACCCTCTTTGTTACATCGCTTTTGGTCATTCTCGGCTTCTCTGTGCACGATACTATCGTCGTCTTTGACCGAATCCGCGAAAATCTGCGCGTCATGCCCGGCTCGAAGCCGTTTTCCGAGATCGTCGGCACTAGCATAAACCAGACATTTGTCCGCTCTATCAATACATCATTGACCACGCTCTTTGCCCTAGCCGTCCTTTATTTTGTTGGTGGCGCTTCGACCCAGCATTTTTCTCTTTCCCTCATAATCGGTATCGCCGCCGGTACATATGCCTCGATCTGTTTAGGATCGCCGTTGCTAGTGACGCTCGAAAAATGGCAGAAGAAGGGTAAGAAATAGAGGAGTGGCGAAAGGAGCGATGTGTTATAATATTCGCAAATGGTAAATCCTTTTGACAGAACCTTCTTCAAATTTTTCTTTGGATTCGTTAGCATCCTATTGGTGAGTTTTTGCGTGCTATATTTTGCAAGTCAGACATCGGATACGACCTCGATCGATTCTCAATCATTGACAGCGACTCAGAAATAATAGTCCGCTGATTTTTGTTGTTGCGAAAGATTCTGAAAATGCGGCTTAACGACAGGGCAATACAAGGGTAGCCCTTGTACAAAGGCATGTTCATAACTATTTTAACTTTTCTTAATAACTTTTTTCTATGATTTTCGCATTAATAGATAAGAAAAATTTTTTATATGAAAAAATACACTTTTTGCGCATGGCTATGCGCGCTTGTTCTGCTTGTGCCTGTTTCTGCTTCGGCTAGTACCTATATAAACGCTAACGATCCTTCGCCATCCGGTGTTTGGAATGCGGCGGGCAGCCCTTATATCGTGAGCGGTGATGTTGCAGTCTCTCTGACTGATTCCTTGGACATAGAACCAGGCACGATCATCGAAGCGGCTGTGCCAGGAGAGGGGAGCTTGTTTCTGACAGCTAGCTCTAGCATGAGCGGCACGGCTGACCAGCCGATCATCATCAGGGATTTGCCGTATACGATGATTGCGGATGGCATCGCTTCGGTTTCATATGTGAATTTATTTTCCACTGAACTAGAAGTGCTGGACGCCACAGCGACGATAGATCACGTTTTTTCTGTCGATGCCGATACCGCTTTTCTATTTAGAAAGAGCGCCGTTACTATTACGAACTCTTCTATCTCTAGCTCTACATACGGCATATACTCATACTACGCTATGCCAGTTCTCATGGACGCTAGCCAGAGCCCGTGGTCGCGATTTTTGTCGCACTTTGTCACATTTTTAGCGCTGACTCGCGTCAATGCGCAATCTGTCGATGATCAGAGCCAGAGCCATGTCACTGTCCACGATAGCTCGTTCGAAAACACAAAATATGCCGTTTACAACAATACTCAAAATATTATCCATGCCGAAAATAATTGGTGGGGTAGCAATGCCGGTCCGTCTACGGATATCACAGCGACGACCAGCATAATCTATGGGCCAGTTTCATATACTCCATGGACAGGAGAGGATACCAGCACGACAACAGTCTGTTGTTCCAGTGTTTTATTCGTGCCCGGCATCGAAGCCAGCCGTCTATCCATAGACAACCGCCGCGTTTTCGGCACAAGCACGAGTCAACTATGGGAACCAATATCTAATATCCAAGTACAGAGCTTGTATCTGGACTCTTCCGGAAATTCTATCCAATCGAATATACACCCGAGCGGGCTTCTAGATGACGCTCTTGGGCTTCAACCGATCTATAAAAAATTGATCGATACGATGAACGGTCTCGTGACGAATGGGACAATGAAAGAATGGCAAGCATACCCATATGATTGGCGATTGGCTTTGACGAAGTCTGCTGCTGGCACGATAGGCACTTCTTCTTTGATCAAAGAGATAGAAAGCATGGCCTCCAGTTCAAAAACCGGTCGAGTGACTATGATCGCCCATTCGAACGGCGGTTTGGTGGCGAAACTGATTTATAATCAATTGAGGGACAGGGGGGAAGCGAGTCTGATCGACAAGATTATATTCGTTGCTGTCCCAGAGATAGGCACGCCGCAAGCCGTGCCGAGCTTGCTTCATGGCGACAGAGAAGAGATCGCCAATGGATTTATATTATCTGCATCGACTGCACGCGGGCTTGGCGTCAATATGCCTAGCGCCTACTCGCTTCTTCCTGATCTGAATTATTTCAGTGTCGTTCCTAGATCGATGATAAGTTTTGCCAGCTCGACGATGGCCGGTTTGGATTTTTCAAAGTATTTTCCAGCTATAACCTCGTATTCAAAGATGAAGTCGTTCATTACCGACAGTTCACATGGTTCCTTGTCAGATTCTACCGATATACCGCTCCAAGGAAACTCTGGTCTTTTCCCACAAGCAGAATCAGCGCATTCGATCATTGATCCTTGGAAACCAGCCACCTCTACGAAACTCGTGGCCATCGCCGGCTGGGGTTTGCCGACGGATGTAGGAGTCAATTATTTCCAGAAAATCGTGTGTGTGGCTAGCGATATCCTTCATTTAAGCCAGACTTGTTCTTCAGAACTTCAATTTTCTGACATCGCTACTTCGAGCGGTGATGGCACAGTATTTATTCAGAGTGCCTTGTATTCCTCTTCAACTAAAAAGATCTTTGACGAGGGATCTTATGACAAGGAAAACAATAGGGCGCTTTCTCATGCTGATATCCTAGAAGCGGACCCTGTGATTTCAACGATCACAAACACTATTGAAAACAATCAGTCGATTGCAAGCGTTCCCTATATATACGATACGATACCGAGTCGCTCTCTTGGGGATGAATTGACTATAGGAATTCATTCGCCTGCAACGATTGACGTGTACGACAAAGCCGGAAATCATACCGGTCCGATAGCTAATCCTATAGCTGGCTCGGATCTTGATGCCTACGAGAACAAGATACCGGGAAGTTTTTACGAGGAAGAGGGCGATCAAGTATACATAACCTTGCCATATAGCAAAGATTATTCAATAGATATCAACGGCACGGGTATCGGTGATGTCGAAGTGACGACTGATATCAGCGATTTAGATTCCAACAAGGACATTGCTTCGTCTACTTTTGCTGATATCCCAGTCACCCCTCTCACTCACATGGAATTTGCCGTGCCTGACGGTAGGCAGACTGCATCGACGAGCACGGATGAAGCCGATTCGTACAAGGTCATAAAGATCGATGAAAACGGCGATGGCGTATTTGACGCGACTTCTACGTCAAGTTCAATGCCGGATATAACTCCGATCATGTACGAGAATTCTATCGGCGATTGCATCCGCGCCCTGCATCTTCCATCCTCTGATGAAAAGAGCATGTTGAATCGTTTGGACAAGACCTGGAAATTTGCGGTCAACGACAAATCCGGCAAAGCCCAAAAGGCATTTAAAGACCTGGATGACAAGCGGATCCATCACATAAGATCAGGCAAAATCACTGACCAAAATCGCACTGAAATGCGCGGAATGATAGAAGGAATGCTGGATGATATGGGGATGTAAAAAATGGGACGAAGAGAATAGAAACAGAAAACAGAATAAGGCAGATGTCTCCGAATGAACTGCAAAATATTGCAGGCACCTTCCAACTTGTCGGAGGGATATTCTTCGCTTCGGCATTCATGGAACCAATTGTCCACGGAAATTTTATCCCCATTGCTCTCGTTGCAGGTTCTGTATTATCAGGAATCTCTTTCTGTACAAGTTTTATTCTTGCAAAGAAAATAAATTCCAAGTTACAATCAAACCTATGGACACTTCTCAAATATATATCATTGATTGCATTGCTGGAGCTATAGCCACGGGCTTGTTTTTCCTTGACTTATTCAAGATGTTTTGCTAATGTCGTTATCAAGGCCGGAGAAAGAAGGCAAGCCGCATAAAGCGGCAACTAAGCCCTTCTGAGGTAAAACTACCGTCGATTTCGTGCCTTATAAAGGTCGGAAGAACACAAGATCTACTTATCATGCCTCGCACAAAAACACAGAAAAAAGAAATCATAGAGAAAGTCAAGAAGATCGCAGATGAAGCCAAGACGATCGTCTTCGTCAATTTTCATGGGATAAAAGTGACTGATGCCACAAAGATCCGCAGAAAATTGAAAAGCGAAGACGTCGGTCTATTCGTGGCAAAGAAATCCTTGATGGGAAAAGCATTCGAAGGATCGAAAGCAATCGGCACGATGCCGGTCCTCGATGGGGAAGTAGCTCTGGCATATGGAGCCGACATGATCGCTCCAGCCCGAGAGATCTACGCTTTTCAAAAGGAATACAAAGACTCGATCAAAATCATCGGCGGCGTCTTTGAAGGCGCTTTTGCCGACAAGGATTTTATGGCGTCGATCGCCGCAATCCCTCCGCAGAAAACGCTATATGCAATGTTCACGAATGTCATAAATTCGCCGATCCAGGGTCTCGTCATAGGTCTCAGCGAGATCGCAAAGAAGAAAGCATAGAGCCATCAATTAAAAGCTTTAAAAATTAACACAAGATTCAAGATTTACGATTCAAGGATCAAGAAAGATGCGAGCATCATCGAATTCATTCTTAAATCTTATATCCTGAATCTTAAATCTATCCAAAACCATGGAACCAACTCAGACACAACCACAAAAAGAAGCTGCAGTAGAAATCCCGTCAAAATTCAAGTCAATCGTCGAATCAATCGAAAAGATGTCAGTCATCGACCTGAACGAGCTCGTCAAATTGCTGGAAAAGAAATTCGGAGTATCGGCCGCCGCAGTCGCGAGCAGCGCTCCAGCCGGAGGCGCAGCCGCTCCAGCCGCTGACGCCGGAGGATTAGTCAATGTCCACCTTGCTTCAGTCGGAGAACAAAAGATCGCCGTCATAAAAGCAGTCAAAGAAGTCCTCGGTCTCGGCTTGAAAGAAGCCAAGGATCTAGTCGATGGCGCTCCGATCGTTCTAAAGGAAGGGCTGAAGAAAGAAGAAGCTGACGCTCTAAAGAAAAAGATAGAAGACGCCGGCGGCAAAGTCGAATATAAATAGCCGACAAAGCCAGATTCTATGGAAATACTGGGCAAACTATTTGGAAGCGAGGGCAAGGCGAAAATCATTCGCCTTTTCCTCTTTAACCCTGAATCTTCTTACAATGTTCGGGATGTTTCCTCGCGCACCGATGTCAAAGGCGTGCAGGCCAAAGCGATCCTAGAAGCGCTCGTAGGAGCCGGCTTGATCCGCAAGAAGCTCGTATCAGTAGAAGCAAAAGAGACAAAAAAAATAAAAGGCAAGAATCGTAGACCAAACAAAATCAAGGAGCCGGTGTATTCTTTCGACCAGAAGTTCTCTTATTCTGAAACCCTTTCAGAATTGATGTTCGCCGCGAGCATGAAAGCCGATGACCGTCTGGCCGCGAGATTCCAACCAGCAGGCAAGATCAAGCTGGTCATCTGCTCCGGCATTTTTACCCGTCAAACCGACGCTCGGCTAGATCTGCTAATTGTCGGCGATGATATTAACGAAGACAAGCTTGCCCGCATAATCAAATCCATAGAAACCGATGTAGGTCATGATCTGGCTTATTCTAACTTGACCACCACCGATTTCAATTATCGATTGGGGCTGAACGACCGTTTGATCAGAGATGTCATAGATTTTGAGCATGTGGTTTTGACGGATAGGATCGGCTTTCAAACACGAAAATAGAGAGCAATTTATCCCGTCTTCGTGCGGACGTCATGTCCGCTCATCGGTGGTCGCGCCGCTCCTTATCAGACGGAATAAAGCGGAAAAAGCCCTAAAAAATCCAGGATTTGATGGAAAATAATATCCACAGAAACCGACAGCTGAGGGCCTTTCAAAAGGGTATAATACATGCATTATCAAGATAATCATTAATATTATATATGTATAACAGCATGTTCGTGCAGAATTGGGGATCGGTTTTCACCGATTCTCTCCAGGGGGTTTGGTATGGCGTAGCCAGCTTCATTCCTGGATTCATCTTTGCCATCATTGTATTTGCAGTCGGTTGGGTTTTAGCCGTTCTTCTCGAACGTCTCATAGAGAGCGTCATAAAGGCATTGAAGATCGATTCTTTGCTAAAATCAGCCGGTATGGAGGACGTCGTCAAGCGTTCCGGCTATAATCTGAATTCCGGAAAGTTTCTCGGCGTTTTGGTCAAATGGTTCGTCATCATAGTGTTCCTTTTGACGTCTCTAGATATACTCGGGCTCACTGATGTCAACTATTTCCTCGGAAATGTGGTCGTCAGCTACATACCGAATGTCATCGTAGCTGTCCTCATCCTGATCGTAGCTGTCATAGTGGCCGATGCTATGCAAAAGGTCGTCGTTGCTAGCGTCAAAGCCGCTCATGTGAAGTCTGCTCATTTTCTCGGCGTCATCACCAAATGGTCAATTTGGATTTTCGCCCTCGTAGCCGCCTTGATCCATCTAGGCATCGCTTCTGAACTGATCCAGACTATCGTTATGGGCATAGTCTTTGCCGCCGCTTTGGCGATCGGCTTGGCTTTCGGTCTCGGCTCAAAGGACGTTGCCGGACGCATCACCGAGCGAGTCATCCATAATATAACGGAGAGGGAACAATAGGCATTATCTCGTTCTATTGGCAGATATCGTTCTGCACAAGAAGCTCCTTATAAAGAAGGGGCTTTTTGATTCAGGAAAAGCAGAAGCAGTTGATTTTGATGCTATGACTTGGTATAGTTTGCTTTGTTTCTTTTCAAGAGAGCGTCTTGCGCGGATATCGGTAAATATCCGCGTGTCGCTCGAACGAATGGCAAATTCGAGCATTATTTGTAATCGTTCTCATTTGCGCGCATAGCTCAGTTGGTAGAGCACACCACTGATACTGGTGGGGTCCTAGGTTCGAATCCTAGTGCGCGCACAAAATTAAAAATGACTGGCTTCGGCTAGTCATTTTTAATTTCTATGAGGCGCACGTTGGATGAGAAAGCCGGACTGAGTCTCGTTGTGAGCGAAGCGAACCGAGACGAAGGAGGCGGGGTCGCGGGTTCCGAGCGTAGCGAGGAAACCTGTGACCGAATCCTAGTGCGCGCACACTTGAGCACAGGTTTTTATAGACCGGGATGCTTAAATTTTTCTAGGTTTTTTCGATGTAGTCTATACGACATATGGCAACATGTGTCTAGAATTTTACAACCTGTCCTAGGGGTCTAACCTTTTGAGGTGATCTGAATCTACTAACATTTCGTCATTTTGACATTACTGATTATATATGTTAGTATACAGATGTAACTTAGATACATTTAAATAAAACCAATATCATGACCACTGATCTTCTCATCGATACTTATGGCACAAAAATTGGCTCTTCCAGCGACCGTATCGTTCTGTCATTCCCGAATGTCAAGGAAAAGAAGGAATATCCCATCCGCCGTTTGGATAAGATTGTTGTTCTTCGGCCAGCATCTCTCACTACTAATGCAGTTCAATTGGCTCTCGAACATGACGTCGACATCGTCTACCTCGGCGCTTTTGGCAAGCCTATCGGTCGTATTTTCTCTAGTGAGCCGAAAGGTCTTGCCATCCTTCGCAAGTCACAGCTCGAAGTTTCCAATAGTCCAGAGAAGTCATTCAATCTAGCCAAAGCATTCGTAAAAGGGAAGTGTGCCAACCAGATCAGCTATATGCGGCTTCTCAGTTACGAGCACAAGCAGGATTTTTCCAAAGAGCTTCTGCAAGCTCAGACCATATTCGATTCCATCGATCTTCTCCCATCGAGCGAGAAAAGCAAAGAGCAGCTCCTCGGCATCGAAGGCTACATTGCCGACCGGTATTTCAGCTGCCTCAAAAAGCTTTCCAAATTCAAGAAGCGTGTTCCCGAAGCTCGCGACAAATACAACAGCATGCTCAACTATGGCTATGGCATCCTTTACAACGAAGTTGAGCGCATGTGCCTCTATGTCGGTCTCGACCCGTACCTCGGCCTCTATCATAGCGAACGTTACGGCAAGCCCGCTCTTGTTCTCGACCTCGTCGAGGAATTCCGCGTGCCCATCGTCGACATGGCCGTGTTCCCGCTCTTCATCAACAAAGAGATCAACAAGCGTAAATATTTTGAGAGGGTAGGCAAGGGACAATATAAACTCTCCGCCGAAGGCAAGGCTCTTGTCGTCAAGGCGGTCATGTGTCACCTCTATCGCGAAGCGAAATGGAACGGCAAGGAATATGACATGAAAAAGATCATCGAGAACCAGATCCGCAGCCTGGCTCGCAACTTCATGGGCAAAGAATCTAAGTATAAGGCGTTCGATGCGGCCGCTGTATTGCCCATAGAACCGCTGTCTATAGATCAATAGCATGAATTATCTTCCATATGTAACACTCATCGGCTGGGAGACGCGCAACTGGCGGCATCGCGACAAGGCGCTCATCTGGTGCAAAGACTACGGCTTCACTTCTATCACAAAGCATGTCTTCGTGGGTGAGATATATGCAAAGGAGAGGACGGAAATGCGCAAGAAATTCGAAAGCATTTTCACTAATAAGACAGAGAAGTTCTTCTTTGCGACGATGTGCAAGTCGTGCTTTACTGAAGGCATGATAGGGATGCCGATGCAGGAAAAGATGAGAACCTTGAATCAGTTCGAATTGATTCAAATGTCCAAAAACCCTTAATTTCCAGGCTTCTGCATACACCTATCCAACAAAGGACATTGTGCGACT